>Ga0137412_10001071_pt1 | contig 20669 bp, 18 predicted proteins | sample CZODoug2_1_16fun_FD_122160 | JGI IMG/M metagenome (GOLD analysis project Ga0137412, IMG submission 122160) | Vadose zone soil fungal communities from Angelo Coast Range Reserve, California, USA - CZODoug2_1_16fungal (Hybrid Assembly) | ecosystem: Environmental > Terrestrial > Soil > Vadose zone...
TGATCCAGCTCAAGATCGACCCCGACGCGATCACGCCGGCGATGACGCTCGCGAAGATCGGCGCGGCGGCGCGGGCTAAGCAGAAGCAATAAGGCGGGGCGTCTTTCGGACGCCGCCGTTGCGGCGGGTGCTTCCGTGCCCGGCCAGCGGGTTGCCAAGGTGCGTGAATCTTGATTCATTGCTTTTCCGCCCCCGGCCCCCGATTCGCCCCATGGCCTACCGCCGCACCGAACGCGTCCTGCAGCACCTCGCCGCCCGCCACGACGGCATCGTTGCGGCGGCCCGCGCGATCGCGGCCGAATCAGGCCTCGGCGCCGTCCAGATCGCGCCGGTGGCGGCGCGCGCCGGCATCGCGGCGGGGACGGTCTATCGCTATTTTCCGGCCAAGACCGACCTCGTGGGGGCGCTGATCGAAGCGGTGTCGGCGCACGAGATTGCGGCCTTTCGTCGAGCCGCCGACGCCGCGCCCGGACCGCTCTCGGCGCTCGCGGCGGGACTCGTCACCCTCGCGGCGCGCGCGCTGCGTCACCGCCGGCTGGCCTGGGCGGTGAGCGGAGAGCCGGTCGACGCCGCGGTCGACGGATTGCGGCTCGCCGGCCGCAGGGCGCTCGCGGCCGAGATCGAAACGCGCATCCGTGCGGCGATCGCTGGCGGTCACTTGCCCGAGCAGAACGCGGCGGTGGCGGCGGCCGCGCTGGTCGGGGTGCTGCTCGAGGGCTTGATCGGTCCGCTGGCGCCGACAACCGATGCCGGCAAGGCCCGCGAGAATGTGCAGGTGCTCACGCTGCTGGCGTTGCGGGCGCTCGGGGTGGTCGACGCGCGCGCCCGCGGCCTGGTGGTGCAGACGACCGTGCCCGCAGAGGATGCGGCCTGACGGGGATCATTTCCGGCGAGACCTGTTCGCCGCGGAAATGCGACCAAATGAATTCTATCTCACTGCAAGGTCGCGGCCGCCAGCCAATCATTCACCGCATGGAGGGCGCGTTCCCGGCTCCCGGTTTTCTCGTGGGCCTCGAAGACCGCGATCTGTGCGTCGGCGGACGTTCCGGCGCCGACGATGGCGCGGCAGCGTTCCACATTGGCGGCGCACCCAAGTGCCTCGGCGTCGGGCATGACGTCATGCAGCACCTGTTCGAGAAGCTCCGCTACCGTCACGGCTCCGCTGCCGTCCTCGCACGCGAAGGTCCCGTCGATGCCGTAGCGTTGCGCGCGCCATTTGTTCTCGACCACGATCGCGCGCGTCACCGCGGTCATGTCGCCGTTGAGCCAAGGGTTGCGGCATAGCCGCCGCGCCAGCGAGCGGTAGAGCGCCGCGATCGCGACCGAGTCATCCACCAAGGTGCAGGAGTCCGGTGCGCGCAATTCGAGGGTGGGGTGCCGCAGCGAGGGGCGCAATGCCCACCAGACGTAGCTCGAATCCTCGATCACGCCGGCCCGCGTGAGGGCCGTGATATAGGCGTCGAAATCCTCGCTTCGGCGAAACAGTTCCGGGACACCCGTGCGCGGCAGCTCGTCATATGCGGCCAGCCGGTAGCCCTTCAGCCCGGTCGGGCGCGAGCGCCAGAACGGCGAGGAGGTGGCGAGCGCGACGAACAGCGGCAGATAGGGCAGCATCCGCGTCATCACGTCGACCCGGTCCTCGCCGTCCGGCAGCTCGACATGGACGTGCAGCCCGCACAGCATGTTGCGTTGGCCGATCATCTGCAGATCGTGCATCACCGTGTCGTAGCGGTCGGCAGGCGACTGGAGCGCCGTTTCCCAGGCCGCGGTCGGGTGCGTGCCGGCCGCGAGGATCGCAAGCCCGTGTTGCGCCGCGATCGCCGCGATCGTTGCCCGCAGATGTCGCAGCTCGGCATGCGCCGCCGCCATGTCGCGATGGGGCACGGTCGCGACTTCGATCTGCGATTGCAGCATTTCGCCCATGAGTTGCGGGCCGAGCGCCGCTTTGGCGGCGGCGAAGAACGCCTCCGGCCGCTGCTCGGCAACCATTTTGGACTCGGCATCGACCAGGAAATATTCCTCCTCGATTCCGATCGTATAGGCATCGGTCATGGTCGATTCCCCTGACGTGAAGCGGGACGTCGAGTTATGCGTACTCTAAAAGTTCGACAGGCAATTGGAGGATGAACCGGTTGACGATCTCACGTTAACTTTCTGACTTTTCCATATCGCAGAGAACCAACCCACGCCTGGCGCAGATATTGAAAACCCATTGGAGACTTGCTGAGGTTCCGCGGTGCCCCATTATAATGCTCTGCCCGGAAAAGAGTTCCGGGGGTCCTGCGGTCATCCGGTCACGCCGGGCAGGCGCGCCAAGTCGAGGCTTACCACCATGACGCCAGCCTCGGCCGGGTCGGCCGCGGCCGTGAAACCGAGCTCCGCGCACATGGCGAGCATCGTGGTATTCTCGGCGAGCACCTGGCCGTGGATCAGCACGAGACCCTCGCGGCGGGCGTATTCGATCATACGGCTCATCAGCAGCCAGCCCAGCCCGTGACCCTTGAGCGCCGAGCGCACCAGCACCGCGTATTCGGCGCTCTTGCCCACCGGATCGCGATGCAGACGCACGACGCCGAGCACCTCGCCGGTCACCTCGTCGAAGGCCACGAATGCCATTGCCAGCGCGTAGTCGAGATGGGTCAGGCGGTCGAGCACCGCCGGGCTGAGCTCTTTGACCGGCGCGAAGAAACGCAGGCGCATATCCTCGGCGGACACGTGGGCGAGAAAGTCGGGATAAAAGGCGACATCCTCCGGCTTGAGCGGACGCACGAAGACGCGCCGGCCGTCGCGCAGCGCATCATGGCGTTCCCATTCGGCCGGGTAGGGCTTCATCGAGGCGAGCCAGCTGTTGGCCGGCAGATTCATTCACCGGTGTGAGGCAATCAATGCGACATCAAGGCCGGCACCGTCATGGAGCCCAGGATTCCGCGCGTCACGCCGCCCAGCACGAACTCGCGCAGGCGCGAATGCCCGAAGCCGCCCATCACGATGAAGTCGGCCCCGCTGTCGGCCGCATAGGACAGGATTGTGTTCGCCACGTCCAGGTCGCCTGACACGAGGCGCTTGACCTCGATCTTGAGCGCGTGGCGGGCGAGATGCTCCGCCATGTCGACGCCCGGAATCTCATCGCTCTTCTCACGGCCGCTGGCGACGATCACGACGTCGATCGCGGCCGCGCGCGCCAGGAACGGCATCGCGTCGCCGATCGCGCGGGCGGCTGGCCGGCTGCCGTCCCAGCAGACCAGGGCGCGGTCGAGCCTGAGTCCGCCCTTCTGGATGTAGGGGACCACGATGACCGGACGACCCGATCCGAACAGGGCGCCTTCGATCACCAGATCCTGGGCGGGCCCGTGCTTGGGCTCGGCCTGGCCCACGACCGCGAGATCGAAGCGGCGCGCCAATCGGCCGAACAAGTCGCCGGCGCCGCCGAGCGAGGCCTCGAGCTTGCGGTGCTCGGGCAAGATGCCGTCGCGCTTGGCAGCCGCTTCGAAGCTGGCGATCGCGGCATCGGCGGCCTTCGCGCTCGCCGCCCATTGGGCGTCGATGACGTCGGCCGGGATGCCTCCCATGATGCTCGGTGGCACCACCGGCTCATAGGCGAAGGCGATTCCGCACAGATGCGCGTCGAAGGTCCCGGCGATCGAGACCGCGTAATCGACCGCCGCGTCACGCGGATCGCCGATGCCGAGATTGACGACGAGATCCTTGATCATGACCCTTTCTCCCGGTTGACGGCCGGGCCGCAGTGACGGTCCGTACCGCCTTGTGGTTCCCAGGTTCGGGCGCCCCCTGCGTTCATCAGGGTCAAGCCGGTGCCGGCACGCGGGCTCGGAGCGCGCCGTCGGTCGCGCTATTTCTTGCTGCCGTCCGCCTTGAATTGGCTGATATAGGCCCACAAATTCTCGGCCTCCTTTTCGTTCTTGATGCCCGGGAAGATCATTTTCGTGCCCGGGATCTTGGCGCGCGGGTCCTTGATGTAGTCCTTGAACGTCGCCTCGTCCCAGGTGAGGCCGGAGCTCTTGTTGGCGTCGCTGTAGCTGAAGCCCTCGACGGTGCCCGATTTGCGTCCGGCGAGGCCGTTGAGCAGCGGGCCGACCTTGTTCCTGGCGTCGTCGCCGATGTCATGGCAGGGCAGGCATTTCTTGAAAGAGCTCTCTCCCGCCTCCACGTCCTGGGCCAGGGTTACTCCCGTCGATGCCGCCAAGACCACGGCCGCGATGACAAAACTCTTCATATCGATCTCCTCGGTTTCTCAAAAATCGCACACCCGCGACAGCGCTTCCTGGCCTCTCGACGGCCCCTCGGGCACGATCTCGCGCCTGGAAACTGACCGAATGGAGGCCCCGGCGCAAGCCGTCAACGCCCGATCGGAGGCATGCGTTCCGATGGGGCGAACCCGACAATTGGCGGGATTTTGCCGCTGCTTTCCCGCTATAAGAGGGCAGGCCGGCAACCAACGCGGCCGAGGAACACCGTCATGTCCGTCGTGATGCCGGTACCCGATGCAGGCGTTCTGGCGCGCCGCGAGGAAATCGTCGACGCGTTGCGCGCGATCGTCCCGGGCGAAGGCGTGATCGCGACCGAGCGCGAGATGCGCCCTTACGAATCGGACGGGCTTACCGCCTATCGTCAGCTCCCGATGGTGGTGGTGCTGCCGGCGACGACGGCACAAGTCTCCGGCGTGCTGGCCTATTGCCACGCGCACGACGTCAAGGTGGTGCCGCGCGGCGCCGGCACCTCGCTGTCGGGCGGCGCTTTGCCGCTCGGCGACGGCGTGCTTCTCGGCATGGCCAAGTTCAACCGCATCCGCGAGGTCGACTTCGAGAACCGTGTCGCGGTGGTCGAGCCCGGCGTCACCAACCTCGCCGTCACGCGTGCGGTCGAGGACCGCGGGTTCTACTACGCGCCCGATCCCTCCTCGCAGATCGCCTGCACGATCGGCGGCAACGTGGCGGAGAATTCGGGCGGCGTGCATTGTCTCAAATACGGCATGACCACCAACAACGTGCTGGGCCTCGAAATGGTGCTGATGACCGGCGAGGTCATCCGGCTCGGCGGCAAGCATCTCGATGCCGGCGGCTACGACCTCCTCGGCATCGTCACCGGCTCGGAAGGATTGCTCGGCGTGGTCACGGAAGTGACGGTGCGCATCCTGCAGAAGGCGGAATGCGCACGCGCGATGCTGATCGGCTTTTCGACCTCGGAAGACGCGGGCGGCTGCGTGGCGCGGATCATCGGCGCCGGCATCATTCCGGGCGGCATGGAGATGATGGACCGGCCCGCGATCCACGCCGTCGAGGAGTTCGTGCATGCAGGCTATCCGCTCGACGTCGAGGCGCTGTTGATCGTCGAGCTCGACGGCCCGCAGGCGGAGGTGGATCATCTGATCGGGCGAATCGAGGCGATCACAAGGGATTGCCGCGCCGTGACCTGCCGGACATCGAGCTCCGAAGAGGAGCGGCTGCTGTTCTGGGCCGGGCGCAAGGCGGCGTTTCCGGCGGTCGGCCGCATCTCGCCCGACTATTATTGCATGGACGGCACCATACCGCGCGCCCAGCTGCCGCGCGTGCTCCGGCGCACGCGCGAGCTGTCGGAAAAATATGGATTGCGGGTCGCCAACGTGTTTCACGCCGGCGACGGAAATCTGCACCCGCTCATCCTTTATGATTCCAACAAGCCGGGCGAGCTCGATCGCGCGGAAGCGTTCGGGGCCGACATTCTGAGATTATGCGTCGAGGTCGGCGGCGTCCTCACCGGAGAGCACGGTGTCGGCGTCGAGAAGCGCGACCTGATGCCGGCGATGTTTTCCGAGGCCGACCTGGCCCAGCAGCAGAGATTGAAATGCGCCTTCGACGACAAAGGCCTGCTCAACCCCGGCAAGGTGTTTCCGGTCTTGCATCGCTGCGCCGAGCTCGGGCGCGTGCACGTGCATGCCGGAAAGGTCGCCTTTCCGGACATACCGAGGTTTTAGCGCATGGTCGCGAAAAGGGGATACCGGTTGTCGGAAGGGATCATGCGCCCGCGCATGATCCCGAAAAGTGGATACCGGTTTTCGGAAGAGATCATGCGCCAGATTAAAGAGCTGCCATGGCCGACGCGTTGAGACCCCGCGACGCGAAAGACGTCGAAGGGGCCGTACAATGGGCGCTGGCGCACCGCAAGTCGCTCGAGATCGTCGGCCACGGGACGAAGCGGTCGCTCGGGCGGCCGGCGCAGGTCGATGCCACCCTCGATCTCGCGGGCCTTGCCGGCGTCACGCTCTACGAGCCCGAGGAACTCGTGCTTTCCGCCGGCGCCGGCACGCCGCTTTCGGAGATCGAGGCCCGGCTCGATGCGGCCGGCCAGCAACTTGCCTTCGAGCCGATGGATTTCGGTCCGCTGCTCGGCGCGCCGGCGCGCCAGGCCACGATCGGCGGCGTGCTGGCGGCCAATCTGTCCGGCCCGCGCCGCATCAAGGCGGGAGCGGCGCGCGACCATTTTCTCGGGGTGGCGGCGGTGTCGGGACGCGGCGAGGTCTTCAAGGCCGGCGGGCGCGTGGTGAAGAACGTGACCGGCTACGACTTGTGCAAGTTGCTTGCCGGGTCATGGGGCACGCTGGCGGCGATGACCGACGTCACGATCAAGACGCTGCCGCGACCCGAGACCGAGGCGACCGTGATCGTGGTCGGCCTCGATGCCGCGCGCGCCATGCAGGCGATGGCCGCCGCGATGGGCTCTTCCTGCGATGTCTCCGGGGCGGCGCATGTTGACGCCGACGTCGCGGCGCGCGTCGGCGACGATGTCGCGGTCGGGCGCGACGTCACGGTGCTTCGCATCGAGGGCGTCGCGCCCTCGGTCGCCCATCGCACCGATGCGCTGATGAATGTCTTGCGGCCATTCGGCGCGCTCAACACGTTGGGCGAAGCGCAATCGCGTGCGCTATGGGAGGCGATCCGCGATGTCGTGCCGTTCGCGGCGGGCGGGCCGGCCGGCAATAGGATCGTCTGGCGCCTCTCGGTCGCGCCGACCAAAGGGGCCGCGGCCGCACAGCTGATCGCGCAACGGGCCGACGCCGAGTTTCTCTACGATTGGGCCGGCGGTCTTGTCTGGGCGGCGCTTGCGCCGACTGACGATGTGGGGGCGGCGGCGGTGCATGGCGCGATCTCCTCCTGCGGCGGACATGCGACCTTGATCCGAGCGCCGGCGGCGCTGCGTGCGTCCGTCGCGGCATTCGAGGCGCATACCGGCGGACTTGCGGCATTGACCAGGCGCGTCAAGGATGCCTTCGATCCGCGCGGCGTGCTCGGTCCCGGGCGCATGTGGGCGGGTGTGTGAACGATGCAGACTTCCTTTACCCTCGCCCAGCTCGCCGACCCGGAGGTCGCGGAATCCGAGAAGATTCTGCGCGCCTGTGTGCATTGCGGCTTCTGCACCGCGACCTGCCCAACCTATGTGCTGCTCGGCGACGAGCTCGATTCTCCGCGCGGGCGCATCTACCTGATCAAGGACATGCTCGAGAACGATCGGCCGGCGACGGCCGAGGTGGTCCCCCATATCGACCGCTGCCTGTCCTGTCTCGCCTGCATGACGACCTGTCCGTCCGGCGTGCACTACATGCATCTGATCGATCATGCGCGCGCGCATGTGGAGGAGACCTATCGCCGCCCCTTTGTCGACCGCCTGCTGCGTGCGGTGATCGCGAAGGTGCTCCCCGATCGAAAACGGTTTCGCCTGTCGCTGTTCGCGGCTTTTCTCGGCAAGCCGCTTGCGCCGTTGCTCGAGCTCATCGGCCTTGCGCCGGTCGCCGCGATGCTGCGGCTCGCGCCGGCGAAAGTTCCGCCTTCCGGCAGAGTCAATCCGTGCGTGATCCCGGCCGAAGGAGAACGGCGCGGGCGCGTGGCGCTGCTCACCGGCTGCGTGGCGAGCGTGATCACGCCGCAGATCAACGAGGCGGCGATCCGAATCCTCACGCGGCACGGCATCGAGGTGGTGCTGGCGGAAGGTGAGGGCTGTTGCGGCTCGCTCGTTCACCACTTGGGTCGCAAGGAGGAGGCGCTGCAGGCCGCGCGCCACAATGTGGATGCCTGGATGGGCGAGATCGACGGCGAGGGCCTCGACGCGATTCTCATCACCGCATCGGGCTGCGGCACGACGATCAAGGATTATGGGTACATGCTGCGCAACGATCCGCATTACGCGGAGCGCGCCCGAATGGTCGCGGCATTGGCGCGTGACGTGAGTGAATATATAAATAAAATCAATAAGTTAATGGTAGTGGCCACGCCCGCTCTGGTGGTCGCCTATCATGGCGCCTGCTCGCTGCAGCACGGCCAGAAGATTACGCGCGAACCGAAGGAAGTTCTTTCCAAGTCGGGATTCGTAGTCAAAGATGTACCCGACGGCCATCTCTGCTGCGGCTCGGCCGGCACTTACAACATGTTGCAGCCGCAGCTGGCGATGGCGTTGCGTGATCGCAAGGTCGCGTGCATCGCGAAGGTCGCTCCCGATGTGATCGCTGCCGGCAATGTCGGTTGCATCACGCAGATCGCGGGGGGCACCGAGATCCCGGTTGTCCATCCGGTCGAGCTGATCGACTGGGCGACCGGCGGCCCGGTGCCGGGGGCTTTGAGAAGGCTAGTGGATACGGTCTGAACCGCGCGTTCGGCCGTGTCCGAGGGAAAAGCGATCGCAGTTGCCGCACGGGCCGAGGTGATCGGCGGGTGGCGCGCGATCGGTAGCAGCCGAACGATCGGGAGGTCGATCATGGCGAAGAAGACGAAAGCGAAGAAAGCTAAAAAGACCAAGACGAGGAAGGCAGCCCCGGCGCGGAAAAAGAGCCGCGTCAAGGTCGCCGCCAAGAAGCGTCCGGCGAAGAAAGCCGCGAAAAAGTCGGCGAAAAAGTCGGCGAAGAGATCGGCCAAGAAGACCGTGAAGGCCAGATCTCCGGCGAGAAAAGCGCCGGCCCGAAAGGCTCCGGCCCAGCAGCCCGCCGCCGCAACGCCGGTTGCAGCCCCCAGGCCGGCGGCGCCGATGACGCCGATGGCGCCACGTCCCGCCGTCCCACCGGCCCCGCGCCCGGCGCCTCCGCCGCCACCGCGGCCCGCGCCGCCCATGACATCGATGCCGCCGCGGCCGAGCATGCCCTCGCAGCCGCCCGCGGCCCCGCGGCCCGCGCCGGCGCCGTCACCCGCGCCGCACACCCCTCCGTCTCATTCCTCGCCGATGGGCGGCTATCGCCCGCCTGGCAGTGAGGGGGGCGGCGGCGGAAGCGGTGGCGGCCACAGTGGTGGCAGCTCCGGTGGTGGCAGCTCCGGTGGTGGCAGCTCCGGTGGTGGCAGTTCCGGTGGTGGCAGCTCCGGTGGTGGTGGCCATAGCGGTGGCGGTCATAGCGGTGGGGGCCAAAGCGGCGGTGGCGGCTATGGCGGTGGCAGCCAAGGCGGGGGTGGCACCGGTGGTGGCGGCTCCGGCGGCGGCGGACACAGCGGCACATAGCGCCACCGGATCCACATCGCGATCGGGAAAACCACGCCGTGCCGGGCAGACGCCCGGCACGGCGTCATCGTGCGACCACCCCGGTACCGGATGGTCGCAAAAAAACGCAGCCAAGGAATGCAGCGGGCGGCGTGCCTTTCGTTCCGGTTCGCTGGGCGAGTACGCGCCCGCGCACGCTTGCCGCATCAGCGGCCCAAACGACGCGATTTTTTCGTCACGCGGGCCGCTCGCGGTGGGGACCGTTGCTGCATTGGCGGGCGTCGCGGCGAACCGCATTGCATAGGGATGGCCGGCCGAATAGCATTGCGGTCGCGGGACGGGTGGGCTATCGGCCAGAACTCTTCCCTTTCCCTCTCACTTTGGACACGGAGCACGTTGGGCCATGCCGGCGACTTACAACATCTTGATCATGGGCGCGTCCTACGGGTCGCTCCTGGCCTCCAAGCTGATGTTCGGTGGACACAACGTGAAGCTGGTCTGCCTTCCCGCCGAGGCGGATCTGATCAATGCCGAGGGCTTCCGGGTTCGCCTGCCGATCAAGGGTCGCAAGGATCCGATCGAGATCGACTCGCGCAAGTTGCCCGGCAAGGTGTCGGCCGCCGGTCCGGGCGACGTCAAACCGTCCGACTTCGACCTCGTCGGCCTCGCGATGCAGGAGCCGCAATATCGCTCCCCGGGCGTGCGCGAGCTGCTCGACGCGGTGGCGAAGTCGAGGGTGCCCTGCATGTCGATCATGAACATGCCGCCGCTGCCCTATGTGAGGCGCATCCCCGGCCTGAACTACGACGCGCTGAAGCCCGCCTACACGGATTCCACGGTGTGGGACAGTTTCGATCCCGCGACCTTGACCCTGTGCAGCCCCGATCCGCAGGCGATCCGTCCGCCCGACGAAAAGGTCAACGTGCTGCAAGTCACCCTGCCGACCAATTTCAAGGTCGCGCGCTTCGATTCAGACGCCCAGACGGCCGTTCTTCGCAAGCTGCAGGCCGACATCGAGGCGGTGCGGTTCGACACGCCGGAGGGCAAGATCGAGCTGCCGGTGAAGCTCAAGGTGCACGATTCGATTTTCGTCCCGCTCGCCAAGTGGTCGATGCTGCTCGCCGGCAATTACCGCTGCATCACCAAGGACGGCATGCGGACCGCCCAGGAGGCGGTGCATAGCAATCTCGAAGAATCGAGGTCGGTCTACAATTTCGTCTTCGACCTCTGCGTCAAGCTCGGCGCATCGCCCGCCGATCTGGTGCCGTTCGAGAAATATGCCGCCGCCGCGCAAAGCCTCACGCGCCCGGCCTCGGCCGCGCGCGCCCTCCAAAACGGCGCGCCCAATATCGAGCGCGCCGACAAGCTGGTGCAGCTCATCGCCGCCCAAAAGGGCATGCGGCATCCGGCGATCGACGCCCAGGTGGCGCTGGTCGATCAGCGGCTCGAGGCCAACCGCAAGGCGGCCGCAAAGAAATAACTTTCAAGGGTCTGCGGACACTGGCTGGCGCGAGCGTTCGACGTCTGGCCGACGGGCCGGTGCCGCGGTGGATCATGAGGTTCGGCCGCGTGGCGCCGGCGGTGCCACGCCGATAATTGACGCTTGAATCGCAAGTTTTCCACAGAGGGGCTGCCGGTTCGGAGCGCATCCTTGGGCCGAGCCTGCGCCGCGCTGGCCGCCGGCCGGCCGGCCGGGCCGCTCCGCCCTGCCGGCGAGGCCGCCCAGAACAATATCAAAATCAATGATGTAGCTCGGCGTCTCGCCGGGCGCGGGGAACGCGCGGGCCTGTCGGATGCGTATCCCCCGGCGGGATGGCCGACGGCGGGACCGAGTCCAGCCGCTCCAAGAAAGTGTGACGGAAATGCAACGGCCAAATTCTTTCAACGGTAAACCGCGCCAAAAGCCTAAAAAGACAGCAGATGCCGAAGTATTCACCTTGCGAGTCAGGGTCGCGGCATGGGTTAAATCGTCGCGTCAGGGTGGTCTGAGATGTTCGAGTTGAAACCGCGTTCTCACTGGGTCAACCGGTTCAGGATCGTCGGGGCTCGAGCAGGAACTGAAAAGGGGCTGACGATGAAGAAGGTACTTACAACGGTTTTGGTGGCGGCGGCGTTCTCCGCCACCTCCGCTTATGCGGCTGATCTCAAGGCTCTCAAGGCGGCGCCGGCGCCGGTGGCTATCGTGAGCCCGTGGGACGTGGCTTTCGGCGCGTGGATCGCGAGCGATTATAACTTCCGCGGCGTCTCCCAGTCGGCCCATAAGCCGGCGGTCGGGGTGTACTTCGAGCCGCGCTACAACTTCAATGCCAACCTCCAGGGCTACCTCGGCATCGGCGGCGAAAGCATCGACTTTCCGAACCATGCCGCGGCCGAGATCGACTTCTACGGCGGCCTGCGGCCGACCTTCGGCAAGCTCGCCCTCGACATCGGTGCCTGGTACTACTGGTATCCCGGCGGCCAGTGCTTCAACACCGGCTTCATCCCGGGCTGCAACGCAAGCCTTCCGAACGGCAACGTCATCAAGGCCGATCTGAGCTTCTGGGAGGTCTACGGCAAGGCGACGTATAACTTCAGCGACGCCTTCTCGTTCGGCGGCAGCATCTACTACTCGCCGTCCGTCCTGAACTCGGGCGCCGATGGCGAGTTCCTCGCCGGCTTCGTCAAATATGTGTTCCCGACCGTGCCGCTGCCGTCCGGCTGGGGCGCCTATGTGTCCGCCGACGTCGGCCACTGGTTCCTGGGCACGAGCGACAACTTCTACGCAGTGACGGGCTTCCCGAACGGCATCCCGTACAAGAGCTACACCACCTGGGATCTCGGCGGTGGCCTCACCTACAAGGTCTTCACCCTCGACTTCCGCTACTATGACACCGACCTGAACAAGGGTGATTGCAACGCCTTCACCAGCGATCACACGGCGGCCGGCCTCTCCAGCACGGCGATCAATCCGGGCGGCCCCGGCTCCAAGTGGTGCGGCGCGACGTTCATCGTCAAGCTGTCGGTCGACACCGCCCTGTCGGCACTGAAATAGTAACCACCCTGATCGTCAGCCTTGAGGCAGGCGGCGTGCTTCCTTCGGGAAGCCGCCGCCTCTTTTTTGCCCGGCCTGCCGGCGGCTGAGCAAAACGGTCCGGCCCTCGGGGCCGGGCGCATTTTCCGGCGAAGCCCGTCCTAGTCGGTCGCCGCGCCCACGTCGCGCAAGCGGTGGCGTTCGCCGTCGGGCTCCAGCACGAAGCGGCGGCGATGGAAGGCGGCCAGCGTCGAGCGGTGGCCGATCGACACCAGGGTGAGGCCGGGAAACCGCTCCAGCAGCAGCCGGTACAGCGCGGCTTCCGCCCCCTCGTCGAGCGAGGCGGTTGCTTCGTCGAGGAAAAGGTAGCGCGGGCGGTGCAGCAGGGCGCGCGCGAGCGCCAGCCGCTGCTGCTCGCCGAGGGATAAGATGCGGTTCCAATGCGCCTCCTCGGCAAGCCGCGGCGACAGCCAGCCGAGCCCGACAGCCGCCAGCCCGTCGCGCACCTCGGCCTCGGAAAAGCGATCAGGCAGGGACGGATAGCTGACCGCCGCCCGCAATGTGCCGACGGTGAAATAGGGCCGCTGGGGCAGGATCATCACGTCCGAGTCGGCCGGAAGCGCGACCCGGCCCGAGCCGAACGGCCAGATGCCGGCGATCGCGCGGAATAGCGTCGATTTGCCGCTTCCCGACGGTCCATTGACCAGGACCCGGTCGCCGGCCGCTATGGCGGCGTGGTCGGCGGCGACCAACGGCTTGCCCGACGGCAGCTTGACGTCGAGTGCCTGGATCTCGATCCCCTCCGCGCCGGGCCGTCGCTCGACCGCAACGACGGGGGGCATGTCCTTGATCCGCTCGCTGCTGGTGATCGCGCGCTCGAAGCCGTACAGGCGTTCGACGACTGCGCGCCACTCGGCGATGTCGCGGTAGTTGGTGACGAAAAACGACAGGGCGGTCTGCACGCTCGTGAAAGCGGACGCGGTCTGCATCAGGCCGCCAAGCGCCATCTTGCCGGCAAAATAAGCGGGACTCACCACGACGAACGGGAAGACGACCGAAATCTGATCATAGCCGACCCGGAAGAATGTGATCCGCTTGGTCTGGATCATGATCCTGTACCAGTTGCCGATCACCGCGGCGAAGCGTTCGAGCAGCCGCGCGCGTTCGGCCGGCTCGCCCGCCAACAGCGCGATCTGCTCGCCATTCTCGCGCGCGCGGACCAGGTTGAAACGGAAGTCGGCCTCATAGCGCTGCTGGTTGAAATAAAGCCCGATCAGAGGCCGGCCGATCAAATGGCTCAGCGAGGTGCCGACCACCGCATAGATCAGCGCCGCCCATACCAGATAGCCGGGGATCGACCATTCGGTCCCGAACAGATGCAGCGGCGCCGTGGCTGAAAGGCCCCACAGCACCACCACGAACGAGGCCAGGGTCACGACCGCGCCCAGGAGCCCGACCCCGATGACGAGCGTACGCTCGACGAACAATCTCACGTCTTCGGCGATGCGCTGATCCGGATTGTCGGCCGCGTCCCCGACGAGCTGCATGCGGTAGTGATTGCTGGCCTCCAGCCAGCGTCGCATATAAGTGTCGGTGAGCCAGCGCCGCCAGCGGATCTGCAGCCACTGATTCAAGTAGAGCTGGTAGACCAGCAGCCCGATATACATGGCGGCGAGGACGCAGAAATATGAAAGCTGGTAGACGAAAACGTCCCAGTCCTTGTCCTGAAGGGCGTTGTAGAATTTGTTGTTCCATATGTTGAACACGACATCCAAAGCCACTTTGCAGAGCTCCATGGCGACCACCGCCGCCAGCAGCGCGCGGGCGGCCCAGCGTTCCTCGGATTTGAAATAGGGGAGGGCGAGGTGCCAGATGATGCTCAGGGTCGAGGCAAGGCCTTTCACGGGCAGTCTCCTGTCGGTGTCATGTCGCCGCATCGCCCGGCCGGAAGCAGCCGCGGATGGGCCTCCGGCATGGGACGGAAGGCGGGCTAAACCGCGAAGCTGCGCCGATTAGGGACGGATAATGTAGATCCCCGTCCCTCAGCCGCCGATGCCGTCGCGGTCCGGTCACGCCGGCCACCCGCCTTATGTCTAATCAAACGAGGCTTGTCGAAAGGGGGGCAACCTGTCCAGACTGGCTTGACCACCGTCGGAATAACAGACTATGCCGACGGTTAATCAATCAACGGCAAAACGCCGGCACACAGCCAGGGAGGTCTCGACCATGTCGAAGGAAAAGTCACCTACACCCAAAGCCGCGACCCGACGCAAATTCCTCACCGGAGCCGCGCTTGCGACGGCGGCCGTCAGCGCGCCGAATGTCGTCAAGGCGCAAGGCGCGATCAACATGCGCTTTCAGAGCACCTGGCCGTCGAAGGACATCTTCCACGAATATGCCCTCGACTTCGGCAAGAGGGTCAACGACATGAGCGGCGGCGACCTCAAGATCGAGGTGCTTCCGGCCGGCGCCGTGGTGCCGGCATTCGGTCTGCTCGACGCGGTGTCCAAGGGCGTGCTCGACGGCGGCCATGGCGTGCTGGTTTATCACTACGGCAAGAACACCGCCTTGGCGCTCTGGGGCTCCGGCCCGGGCTACGGGATGGACGCCAACATGCTGCTCGCCTGGCACAAATACGGCGGCGGCAAGGCCCTGCTCGAGAAGATCTTTGCGACCATCGGCGCCGACGTCGTGTCATTCCCGTATGCGCCGCTCTATTCGCAGCCGCTCGGCTGGTTCAAGAAGCCGATGCAGACTGTCGACGACTTCAAGGGCCTGAAATACCGCACCGTCGGCATCTCGATCGACCTGTTCACCGCCATGGGCGCCGCCGTGAATGCGCTCCCGGGCGGCGAAATCGTGGCGGCGATCGACCGCGGGCTGCTCGACGCCGCCGAGTTCAACAACGCTTCATCGGACCGCGCGCTCGGCTTTGCCGACGTTTCCAAGATCTGCATGCTGCAGAGCTATCATCAGAACTCCGAGCAGCTCGAGATCAGCTTCAACAAGACGAAGTTCAACGGCCTGCCGCCGAAGCTCAAGGCGACCATCGAAGGCGCCGTCGAAGCCTGCTCGCAGGACATGATGTGGAAGGCGATCGACCGCAACTCGCAGGACTACATCACGCTGCAGACCACCGATAAGGTGAAGTTCTTCAAGACGCCGGACTCCATCCTCAAGCGCCAGCTCGAACTGTACGACGAGATCACCAAGAAATATGTGGCCTCCAACCCGCTCTTCAAGGAGATCATCCAATCGCAGCTCGCCTTCGCCAAACGGGCGCTGCAGTGGGAGCAGGACTATATCACGCCGCGCAAGATGGCCTTCGACCACTATTTCGGCCCGAACGCGAAGACTCCCATCTGATCTCGCAGTGAACCCGGCAAAGCACCATTCCGTAGCGAAACGGAATGGTGCTTTGTTCTTGCAACGCTCTCCCATGAGACGGCAATCGACATGAACGTCCAAGGCGTTCTCCATACCATCGACGGCATCAGTACATGGGTCGGCAAGGCCGCCGCCTGGCTGATCATGATTCTGATGACGGTCGTGTGCGTCGAAGTCGTCAAGCGCTACATTTTGAATGCGCCCACCGCCTGGATCTTCGATCTCGACAACATGCTGTATGGCACCCTCTTCATGTTGTGCGGGGCCTATACGCTCGCGCAAAACGCCCATGTGCGAGGCGACTTCCTCTACAGCTCGATGCGGCCGCGCACCCAGGCCGGGCTCGACCTGGCGCTCTATCTGATCTTTTTCGTTCCGGGGATCGCGGCGCTGATCTTCGCCGGGTATTACTACGCCGCGGATTCCTGGCGGATCGCCGAGCATTCGAATGTGACGTCCGACGGGCCGCCGGTCTATCATTTCAAATCCATGATCCCGCTGGCGGGCGCGCTGGTGATGCTGCAGGGGATCGCCGAGATCATGCGCTGCGTGGTCTGCCTCAAGACCGGCGAATGGCCGAGCCGTCTCCACGACGTCGCCGAAATCGACGTCATCGAGGAGCAGCTGGCGCACAGCGAATATGTCGATGAGGAGTCCCGCCAGATCGCCATCGAGCGCGCCAAGGAGATCGATGAAACCGCGCGTCAGCGCGGCATGGGCGGAGACCTCAACACATGAGCGATCCCGCACTCGGGCTATTGATGCTCGCCCTCATCGTGATCGTGATCATGATGGGGTTCCCGACGGCCTTCACCTTGATGGGCCTCGGAATGTTCTTCGGCTTCATCGCCTTCTACGACCCGACCCATCTCTTCACCGACAACAAGGTGTTCGACCTGATGGTCCAGCGCACCTATGGGGCGATGACCAACGACGTTCTGATCTCCATCCCGTTGTTCGTGCTCATGGGTTACGTGATGGAGCGCGGCGCGCTGGTCGACAAGATGTTCTACAGCATCCAGCTCGCGTTCCGGAAAGTGCCGGCCTCGCTCGCCGTTGCGACGCTGATCGTGTGCACCTTCTGGGGCATCGCCAGCGGCCTGGTGGGCGCCGTGGTGGTGCTGATGGGAGTGATCGCCTTCAATCCCATGCTCAAGGCGGGCTACGATGTGAAGCTCGCCTCCGGCGTCATCACGGCGGGCGGCACGCTCGGCATTCTCATCCCGCCATCGGTGATGATCATCGTCTATGCGGCGGTAGCCGGGCAGTCGGTCGTGAAGCTTTACGCCGCCGCGATGTTTCCGGGCTTCTTTCTGTCGTTCCTCTATCTCATCTACATCATCGGCTGGGCGATGATCAATCCGAAGATCGCTCCGCCGTTGCCGGAAAACCAGACCAAGGTCCCGGTACCGGACTGGATGCGGAAGTTTCAGGCGATCTATTCCAAAAACGTCTTTGTCGGGCTGCTGTGGGCGCTGGTGTCGCCGTCGCGGGCCACCAAGCTCGAGACCGGTGATCGGCGAGTCACCTACTGGATGCTGGTCAAAAACTTCGTCGCCGCGCTGGTGCCGTTCATGCTCGTCGGCGGAACGCTCTGGCTGACGTGGTGGTACGTCGTCATTCACCAGCAGGCCGCCGCCGACGTGGTCTACTCGGGCATCCAGCAACTGGGCACGCCGGGTCTGGGCACCAGCGCTGCGACGCCGGCCGAGATCGGGCCGCCGCAGGGCTTCTATCTCTGGTTCGGGATCATCGCGGCGGTCTGCCTGCTGTTTCAGGTCCGCTACTATGCGCGGCTCGACGCCGACCGCCTCGAGGTCATCAAGCTGTTGTCGTCGTCGATCATGCCGCTGGGCATCCTCACGGTTGTCGTGCTCGCGGTCATCCTGTTCGGCATCACCACCGCGACGGAGTCGGCCGGCGTCGGCGCGGCCGGGGCCTTCCTGCTCGCCATACAGGCGGGCACGCTGGACTGGAAGCGCACCAAGGAAGCGGTCTTCCTGACCGCGAAGACCACCGCGATGGTGTGCTGGCTGTTCGTCGGCTCGGCGCTGTTCTCCGGCGTGTTTGCGATCCTGGGCGGGCAGGCGCTGGTCGAGCAATGGGTGCTCTCGCTCAACATGTCGCCCATTCAATTCATGATCCTGTCGCAGGCGATCATCTTCGTGCTCGGCTGGCCACTGGAGTGGACGGAGATCATCGTCATCTTCGTGCCGATCTTCCTGCCGCTGCTCAAGCATTTCAACATCGACCCGGTGCTGTGGGGCACGCTCGTGTTCGTGAATCTTCAGGCCGCGTTCCTCTCGCCGCCGGTGGCGATGTCGGCCTTTTACCTCAAGGGCGTCGCCCCCAAGCACGTCACGCTCAACCAGATCTTTGCCGGCATGATGCCCTATATGCTGATCGTGATCCTGTGCATGGTCATCATGTATTTCTGGCCGGGCATGACGCTGTGGCTGCCGAATTACCTCTACGGGGTCGGCTGAGAGCCCGCGTCCCGGCGCGCCAGCGCCGCAAGGAAGGCCGGGCCGGGCCGCCATGCGCAACGTCGGGCGCACAAGATCCGAGCCGCGTGCTATCAAGCCCGCGGCTCGCGCATGACCGGGTCATGCGCAAACGGGCGCGAGGGGAGAATCATTCATGGGTTCAGGGGTTGGGCTCCGTCAGGTGGGCTATGTCGACTGCGCCGGCGGCGGCCAGGTCGTGGTGCAGAACGGCATCGCCTATATCGGGCATATGCGCAGCCCGAACGGCACGTCGATCGTCGACGTGCGCGATCCGCGGAATCCAAAAGAGCTCGCCAAGCTCGGCATGCCGCCGGGTACCCATTCGCATAAGGTGCGGGTGCATGACGGCGTGATGCTGGTCAACCACGAGCTCAACCATGCCGACGCCAACCCGGTCCCGGCGGATTTCGCGCCCGGCTTCGGCGTCTACGACGTGAGCGATCCGGCCAAGCCGCGCGAGCTGACGCGCTGGAAGACGGTGGGGACCGGTGTTCATCGGTTCGATTTCGACGGCCGCTACGCCTACCTGTCGCCGACCCTCGAAGGCTATGTCGGCAACATCATGATGATCATGGACCTCAAGGAGCCGGCGCGCCCCGCCGAGGTCGGCCGCTGGTGGCTGCCCGGCCAATGGACGGCGGGCGGCGAGACGGCGACCTGGCCGAAGACCGCGCACCGCTGCCATCATCCGCTGCGGCTCGGCGACCGGCTTTATACGAGCTACTGGCAGGCCGGCTTCGTGATCCTCGACATCGCCGACATGACGAAGCCGAAATTCGTCTCCGGCCTCGATTGGACGCCGCCCTTCGCCTGCCCGACCCACACCGCGCTGCCGCTGCCGTTTGCGATCAACGGCCGCCGCTACATCGTGGTGGCCGACGAGGACGTGCAGCGCACCGACGAGACGCTGCCGGCCTTCATGTGGATGGTCGACATCACCGACGAGACGCTGCCGGTGCCGGTCGGCAGCTTCCAGGTCGAGGGCATCGAGGGCAAGCCCAGCCACAAGCCGATGACCGGCTGCCATCAGCCCTGCGAGAAGGTCACCGGCACCGAGATCCCCTTCGCCTGGTTCGCCCAGGGGCTGCGCATCATCGACGTGAAGAACCCGCACAGCCCGCGCGAGGTCGCCCATTTCATGCCCGATGTCCCGGCCGGCAGCGAGCGCGTGTCGAGCAACGACCTGACGGTCGACGACCGCGGCCTGATCTATCTGCTCGACCGCGTGCGGGGGCTGACCATCGTCGAACGGACATAGCGCGTCGCCGGCGCGTCTCTGGCGGGGGCTTGCGGGCCCCCCTCGGGACAGGGGCGTGCGCGCGACGGCCGTAGCTCCGCCGGCGGCCGCGGTGCTAAGCTTCGATCGGCGGCAGCCTGTCCGGCGTATCGGTCGGCCGTGCATTCTCGATCGCATCGCGGACCGTCGAGGCAAGCAGATGGAGACGTTGATGGGTATCGGTTTCGTTATCCTCGTCGCGATCATCGTCTATGGATTCGCCTCGATCCGGGTGTTGCGGCAATACGAGCGCGGCGTGGTGTTTTTTCTTGGAAAATTCGAGGGCGTGCGGGGACCGGGGCTGACCCTGGTTTTCGTTCCGATCCAGCAGATGGTGCGCGTATCTCTGCGCACCGTCACGATGCAGATTCCCTCGCAGAAGATCATCACCAAGGACAACGTCTCGATCGACATCGCGGCGGTCGCCTACTATCACATCGCCGATCCCGAGAGAGCCGTCATCGCGATCGAGAATGTCTACAACGCCATCAACCAGATCAGCCAGACCACCGTGCGCAACGTGGTCGGGCGTTTCAGCCTCGACCAGCTTCTCTCCGACACCGCGAGCATCAACGAGCAGATCAAGAACGTGATCGATGGCCATACCGAGCCGTGGGGCACCCAGGTCACCGCGGTGGAGATCAAGGACATCACGCTGCCCGACAACATGCAGCGCGCCATGGCGAAGGAGGCCGAGGCCGAGCGCGAGCGTCGCGCCAAGATCGTCGCGGCCGAAGGCGAGTTCCAGGCGGCGGTGAAGCTCGGCGAGGCGGCCGACATCATCACGGCGCATCCCGTCGCGCTTCAGCTCCGCACCCTCCAGACCATGGCGGAGATCTCGGTCGAGAAGAACTCGACCATCATCTTCCCGGCACAGTTCATGACGACCGTGCAGGAGGCCCTGGCGCTGATGTCGAAGGATGCGGGGTCGAAATAGCCCGGAAGTTCGTCGGGACGCACGGCCTCGCGCATGAGACGCGAGGCCGCCTCTGCGTCGCGTCAGGCCGGGCTCGGTGCGCCCAGATTCTCCTTCAGGAAA
>Ga0137412_10001072_pt1 | contig 20665 bp, 22 predicted proteins | sample CZODoug2_1_16fun_FD_122160 | JGI IMG/M metagenome (GOLD analysis project Ga0137412, IMG submission 122160) | Vadose zone soil fungal communities from Angelo Coast Range Reserve, California, USA - CZODoug2_1_16fungal (Hybrid Assembly) | ecosystem: Environmental > Terrestrial > Soil > Vadose zone...
GAAACCGCCAAGCGGATGGCCGACGCCGGCATTGCGGTCGAGATCTTCACCCGGGCGACGTCCAGCGCCCAGCCGCGATGGGTGGAGATACACCCGGGGGTGGTGGTCCGCCACATCAACGCCGGCCCGTTCGAGGGGCTCGGCAAGAACGAGTTGCCCGGACAGCTGTGCGCGTTCACGGCCGCCGTGCTGCGGGCCGAGGCACACCACGAGCAGGGCTGGTACGACCTCATCCACTCCCACTACTGGCTGTCCGGACAGGTCGGGTGGCTGGCCCGCGACCGCTGGGGGGTGCCGCTCGTGCACACGGCGCACACGCTCGGCAAGGTCAAGAACGCCGCCCTGGCCGCTGGTGATGCGCCCGAGCCACTCGCCCGGATCGTCGGCGAGCAGCAGGTGATCACCGAAGCCGACCGGCTCATCGCGTCCACCTGCCAGGAACGGGACGACCTCGTCCAGTACTACGGCGCCGACCCGGGCCGCATCGACGTCGTGGCGCCGGGCGTCGATCTGACGACCTTCGCCCCCGGCCCGTCCGATCGCGCGGCGCTGGGCCTTCGGGACGACGCCCACGTGCTGCTGTACGTGGGACGCATCCAGCCGCTGAAGGCCCCGGACGTGCTGCTGCGGGCCGCCGCCCGCATCGCCGAGAACGATCCGGAGCTGGCCCGGCACCTGCAGGTCGTCGTGCTGGGGGCGCCGAGCGGCGTCGACCCGCAGTGGCTGCCGAGTCTGGCCCGCTCGCTCGGCGTCGAGGCCCGGTTCGTGCCGCCGGTCGGACGGCGCGAGGTCGCCGCCTACTACCGGGCGGCCGACCTGACCGTGGTGCCCAGCTACAACGAGTCGTTCGGCCTCGTCGCGCTCGAGTCGCAGGCGTGCGGGACGCCGGTGGTGGCGGCCGCGGTCGGCGGGCTGCCCACCGCCGTGGCGAACGGCAAGTCGGGTGTGCTGGTCGAGGGCCACGATCCGGGCGACTGGGCCGACGTCCTCGGCGGGTTGTTGCGCGCGCCGTGGCGGCTCGATCAGCTCGCCGCCGGAGCGCGTACGCAGGCGCTGCGCTTCTCGTGGGATCGCACCACGGCCGAGCTGGTCAGCTCCTATGAGCTGGCCACCGCCAGCCGGGTGGCCGAGTTGCGGACGGCCGCCCCATGACGACCGCCGAGGTCATCGAGGCCGCCCTGCGCGACGGGTCTCTCGAGTTCGAGAGGTCCGGCCCGGACGCGTTCGTGGTGAACCTGCCGGGCACGCGCCGGCTCAAGACCGCGTGCTGGCTGACGATCGGCGAACACGCGCTGACCGTCGAGGCGTTCGTGGTGCGCAAGCCCGACGAGAACGCCGAGCACGTGTACCGGTACCTGCTCGAACACAATGCCCGGATGTACGCCGTCGCCTGGTCGATCGACGACTCGGGCGACATCTACCTGACCGGTCGGCTGCCCCTCGCGGCGGTCAGTGCCGAGGAGATCGACCGGGTGCTGGGCGCCGTCCTCGAATACGCCGACGGGTCGTTCAACACGCTGCTGCAATTGGGATTCGGGTCGTCCATCCGTCGCGAATGGGCCTGGCGGGTCAAGAACAACGAGTCGCTCGCCAACCTGGCCGCCTTCGAGGACTTCGCCAAACGCGGACAGTAGTTTCGAGACGCTTGCGTAGCGGAACGCGCGCGTGCTCTACTGGCATACCGATACGCAGTCGTAGCGAAATTCGGGAGCCGTACGTGGACGAGAAGACCATTCACCAGCGCCGGTGGTGGATCCTGAGCGTGCTGGTCATCTGCCTGCTCGTCGTGATCCTCGACAACACCATCCTCAACGTTGCCCTCAAGACGGTGCAGTCCGATCTGGACGCCTCGCAGAGCCAGATGCAGTGGGCCGTCGACAGCTACGCGCTGGTATTCGCCGGACTGCTGATCACCGGGGGCGTGCTGGGCGATCGCCTGGGCCGCAAGAAGGTGCTGCTGTTCGGCATGGTCGCGTTCGGCGCGACGTCCGCACTGTGTTCGTTCGCCAACTCGCCGACCACGCTGATCCTGTTCCGGGCGCTCATGGGCATCGGGGCGGCCGCCGTGCAGCCGCAGACGCTGTCGATCATCCAGAACGTGTTCGAGCCGAGCGAACGCCCGAAGGCTATTGGCATCTGGGCCGGTGCGTCCGGTATGGCCATCGCGCTGGGACCGATCGCCGGCGGCGCCCTGCTCAAGTACTTCTGGTGGGGCTCGATCTTCCTGGTCAACGTGCCGATCGTGATCGCCGGCGTGGTCGCCATCTTCTTCCTGGTGCCTGACTCGAGGAACCCGCGTCCGGGCCGGCTCGACCCGTTCGGCGTGGTGCTTTCGATGGTGGCGCTGGTCGTGCTGGTCTACGGCGTCATCGAGGGCGGTAACACCAACGAGTGGCTGCGGTGGAACACGCTCGGCGCGATCCTGCTCGGCGTCGTGCTGCTCGCCCTGTTCGTTCGCTTGCAGTCCCGCAGCACGCATCCAACGATCGACGTGTCGCTGTTCCGGAACCGGCACTTCTCGGCCGGCGTCGGTGCGATCGGCGTGACGTTCTTCGCGCTGATGGGCGCGACGTTCTACCTGGCCTACTTCCTGCAGGCGGTGCGTGGGTACACCGCGCTCGCGGCCGGCGTGGCGCTGATCGCAGTCGCGGGCGCCGTCATGGTCGCCGCGCCTTTGTCGGCTCGGCTGTCGGCGCGTTTCGGGCCGCGGGCCGTGACGGGGACGGGGATGGCGATCTTCGGGCTGACGATGATGTCCTACGGCCTGGCCACCCGGACGATGCCGCAATGGGTCATCGAGATCATGATGGTCGGCTTCGGTGTCGGTATGGGCCTGGTCATGACGCCGGCCACGAATGCGATCATGAGCGCCGTACCGCGCGAGAAGGCCGGTGCCGGGTCCGCGGTGAACAACACCGTCCGGCAGGTGGCCGGCGCGCTGGGCGTGGCCATCCTCGGCTCGCTACTGGCAGTGGTGTTCCGCAGCCACCTCGGCGCGGATGCTCCGGCGCAGCTGGCCAATCGGCTCGACCAGCCCGCGGCCGTCGTGTCGAAGCTGCCGGCCGATGCGCGGGTGGGTACCTACGTCAAGAAGGACGCGTCCGAGTCCATCGGCGGATCGCTCGAGTATGTCGGCAAGGCCGCCGGGGCGCTGCAGGAGCGGGGCAAGCTGGCCGGCACCCCGCCGACCTCTGAGCAGCAGGCCCAGGCGCAGCAGGCCATCGGTGAGTTCGTCGACCAGTCCAAGGACTCGTTCATGTCGGCCATGCGGGTCGCCTCGGTGGTGTCTGGCCTGATCGGTCTGCTCGGCGCGGTCGGGGCGTTCCTGTTCCTGCCGACCCGCCGCGAGCACGCCGAGCACACCACGAACGCACCCGCGTCGGACGAGCCGGCGATGGCGCACTGAGATGACCGCAGTTGAACGTCGTCCTGGTCGGCCGCGCAATGCCGGGGCCGACGAGGCGATCCTCGACGCGACGGCCGAGCTGCTCGCCGACCACGGCTACCTGGCGTTGACCGTGGAGGCGGTCGCGGCCCGGGCCGGCGTGGCCAAGTCGACGGTGTATCGCCGCTGGCCGGGCAAGGACGAGCTCGTGATGGACTCGCTGTGCGGCCTCAAGGGCGCGCAGTTCGACCCGGTGGGCGAGTCGGTGCGCGACGATCTGTTCGACATGTTGGTGCGGATGCGCGACGTGTGGGTCACCGGGCGGTTCGGCCAGCTCATGGGCCGCTTGGCCGCGGACGGCATCGAACGTCCGGACCTGTACCGCGAGTTCAAGGCCCGGTTCGTGGCGCCGCGGCGGGCGGTCAACCGCCGGATCATCGAGCGCGGCATCGCCGAGGGCCTGATCCGGGCCGACACCGACATCGAGGTGATCATGTCGCTGCTCGTCTCGCCGATCATCAATGCGACCCTCACCCACCAGCCGGCGCTGACCGACCGGCAGTTGGAGTTCATCGTCGACACCGTGCTGCGAGGCGTCGCACCCTGATCGGGCAGGATTGACGCATGCCCACTCTCGTGCTGCTCCGCCACGGCGAGAGCGATTGGAACAAGAAGAACCTCTTCACCGGCTGGGTCGACGTCGACCTCAGCGCTACCGGCGCGGAGGAGGCGCACCGGGCCGGCGAGCTGCTCGGGGCGAACGGCTTGTTGCCCGACGTCGTGCACACGTCGCTGCTGCGCCGGGCGATCCGCTCGGGCGAGATCGCGCTGCACGTGGCCGACCGGCACTGGATCCCGGTGCGTCGCTCGTGGCGGCTGAACGAGCGCCATTACGGTGCGCTGCAGGGCAAGGACAAGGCGGCCGTGCGGGCCGAGTTCGGCGACGAGCAGTTCATGCTGTGGCGCCGCTCGTACGACACACCGCCGCCCCCGCTGGCCGACGACGACGAATACAGCCAGGCTGCCGATCCCCGTTATGCCGACCTGCTCGAGTCGGTGCCCCGCACCGAATGCCTCGCCGACGTGGTGTCCCGGTTGCTGCCCTACTGGTACGACGCGATCGTGCCCGACCTGCGCCACGGCACCGTTCTGATCGCGGCGCACGGCAACTCGCTGCGCGCGCTGATCAAGCACCTGGACGGATTGTCGGACGAGGCCGTCGTGGCCCTGAACGTCCCGACCGGCATCCCGTTGCGCTACGAGCTCGACCCGGCGACGTTCCGGCCGACCGGCCCGGGGGAGTATCTCGACCCGGCGGCCGCCGCCGAGGCGATCCAGGCGGTGGCCAACCAGGGCAAGTCCTAGCGATTGTGCAACCCTGGGCGTCCTCACGACGCCAGAGGTTGCACGATCGGGGATGCGGCGATCGCGCACGATCGGCCGACCCTCCCGGCGCATGATCAAGAGGGAGTAGTGGTTGCCTGGGCGACCACTACTCCCTCTTGATCAACGTTGCCCTCTCGATAACGTCGCGAACGACGGGAGAGGGAGCCGGGGGCCGGCCGGCGGACAGCCGGGGGTGTCGAGGCGTGGCCAACCAGGGGAAGTCCTAGCGATTGTGCAACTTCTTGCGGCGTGACGCCGCAGAAGGTTGCACAATCTCGGGGGGATCGGCCGGGTCAGGCAGTGAGCGTGCCCGGGTTCTTGTGCAGGGGCTCGGGGCGAACGCCGGTGACGATGAACACCACGCGCTGCGCGACCGAGACGGCGTGGTCGGCGTAGCGCTCGTAGTAGCGCCCGATCAGGGTCATGTCGATCGCCGCCTCGACGCCGTGGGTCCAGTTCGGCGACAGCAGCAGGGTGAACAGCTTGCGGTGCAAGGCGTCCATCGAGTCGTCCTCGGCCTCGATGGCTTGGGCCAGCTCGACGTCGCGGCCCTCGATCACGTGGCCGACCTTCTCGACCAGCGACAGCGCGACGGCGCCCATCTGCGAGATCACGTCGCGAATCTCGGCCGGAACGGCGATCTCGGGGTAGCGCATCCGTGCCACCTTGGCGATGTGCCGAGCGAGGTCGCCCATCCGCTCCAGGTCGGCGGCCAGGTGCAGGGTCGTGATGAGTACGCGCAGGTCGGTGGCCACCGGCTGTTGCCGGGCGATCATCTGGAAGGTGCGCTCTTCGAGGTCCTCGCGCAGGGCGTCGACCTGAGGATCGTCCGAAATGACCCGTTCGGCACCGGAAAGGTCGCCGTCGAGCAGCGCGTTGGTGGCGCGCTCCATGGCGGCCCGGACGAGCTGGGTCATGTTGACGAGCGTCGTGCCGATGTCGTCGAGCTCGTCGTGGTAGATGTCACGCATTGATGCGCCTCCCAATCCTGTGATGCGAAGCGTAGTTTCTCCGCGCGAGAAGCGGTTGTCAGAACATGAACGAACGAGGGCTAGCCGGTGAACACCGGGCGGCAGGCATGTCCGCCGTGGAAAGCTCACGGAGAACCAGACGCCGCCGCCCGTACCATCGCCGGTGTGGCGGTAATTGTCGTGTGCGCGATCTTGGTCGCGCTTGGACTGGGGTTGGCGATCGGGTGCCGGATCACGGGTCGGCGAGCGACCCGGCCGGCCGAGTCGCCGACCGTTTCGGCCCGTCCGACCCCCACCTTGCCGAGCCAGGTGCTCGAGATGCTCCGCCACGGGGTCGTCGTCGTCGACCGCGACGAGCGGGTCGTCCTGGTCAATCCCGCCGCCCGGGCCATGGGCATTCTCGCGACCGATCGGCTGGCCTTCGACGAGCTGAGCCGGCTGGCACGCGCGTCCACCGACGGCAACGTCACCGTGCACGGCGCCGTCGACCTGCCGATGGGCCGCCTCGGGCGTGAGCCGATCGCCCTGTCCGTGACCGCGGTGCCGCTGCCGGAGGGCATGCGGGTGGCGGCCGTGGTCCTGCTGCTGGACGACGTGACCGAGGTGCGCCGTCTGGAGGCGGTGCGCCGGGACTTCGTCGCCAACGTGTCCCACGAGCTCAAGACGCCGGTGGGCGCGCTGACGCTGCTGGCCGAGGCCGTGCAGGACGCTTCCGACGACCCGGACGCCGTGCAGCGCTTCGCCGGGCGGATGCAGCACGAGAGTGCCCGGCTCGGCCGGCTCGTCCGGGAGCTGATCGAGCTGTCCCGGCTGCAGGGCGCCGAACCGCTGCCCGGCGCCGCCGAGGTCACGGTGGGCACGCTGCTCGACGAGGCGCAGGACCGCACCCGGCTCGCCGCCGAGACGGCCGGCATCAGTGTGGTGGCGCGCTACGCCGAGGATCTCGTCGTCCGGGGCAACGAGAGCCAGCTGACCATGGCGATCACCAACCTGGTCGACAACGCCATCGCCTACAGCCCGCGGGGTACCCGAGTGGCGGTCAGCGCCCGATCGGCCGAGGATCCCGAGCGCCAGCACCCGTGCGTCGAGATCTCGGTCAGCGACCAGGGCCTGGGTATCGCCGAGTCCGAGCTCACCCGGGTTTTCGAGCGCTTCTACCGGGTCGACCCGGCGCGGTCGCGGGCCACCGGGGGCACCGGGCTGGGCCTCGCGATCGTCAAGCACGTCGCCACGAACCACGGAGGCACGGTGTCGGTCTGGAGTGTCGAGGGCGCGGGGTCGACGTTCACTATCCGGTTGCCTCTCGTTAACCGGCCCGCGAGATCGTCCGACCAGAACGCACCAGCGAAGACTTTGGCGAAGGGGGCCGCGTGACACGGGTACTAGTCGTCGAGGACGAGGAGTCCTTCTCCGACGCGCTGTCCTACATGCTGCGGCGCGAGGGTTACGAGGTGGCGGTCGCGGCTACGGGCCCGGACGCGCTGGCCACCTACGACCGCAGTGGCGCCGACCTGGTGCTGCTCGACCTCATGCTGCCGGGCCTGTCCGGCACCGAGGTGTGCCGGGCCCTGCGGCAGCGCTCCAACGTCCCGATCATCATCGTCACGGCGCGCGACAGCGAGGTCGACAAGGTGGTGGGCCTCGAGCTCGGGGCCGACGACTACGTGACCAAGCCGTTCTCGTCCCGCGAGCTGGTGGCCCGGATCCGGGCGGTGCTGCGCCGCGGCGGCGAGGCCGAGGATCTCATCACGAGTGCCCTCGAGGCGGGGCCGGTGCGCATGGACGTCGAGCGGCACACGGTCGCCGTCGACGGCGGCACCGTGTCGTTACCGCTCAAGGAGTTCGACCTGCTCGAGCTGCTGCTGCGCAACGCCGGCCGGGTGCTCACCCGGGGCCAGCTGATCGACAGAGTGTGGGGCGCGGACTACGTCGGTGACACCAAGACCCTCGACGTCCACGTGAAGCGCCTGCGGTCGAAGATCGAACCCGACCCGGCCAACCCCAAGTACCTGGTGACCGTCAGAGGCCTGGGCTACAAGTTCGAGGCGTGAGCGCCGCGCGCCGCGCGACGAGCGGCGCGCGATGAGCGGCGCGCGATGAGCGGCGGCGGCCCGTGCCGAGTCGATCTTCCTGCGCGGGCAGCTCCATGCGCCCGCCGGCGCAGGAAGATCCACCTGCGGGAACGATCTTCCTGCGTGGGCAGCCTCATGCGGTGCTATGTGCAGGAAGATCGCTCCGGGTCAGCGTGAGTTGCGGCGGGCTTCGGTGGTTGCCGGGTGCTCGGCTACCAGGCCGCGTTCCAGGCGCTCGGCGCAGATCCGCGAGAGCTCGTCGTAGGCCTTCTGGCCGATCAGCTCGGTGAGCTCGGGCGCGTAGGAAACGTAGAGCGGCTCACCGCCGGTGTGCGCGTCCGGTGAGGACGTGCACCACCAGTGCAGGTCGTGCCCACCCTCGCCCCAGCCGCGGCGGTCGAACTCGGACACCGTCGACAGGAGGATGCGGGTGCCGTCCGGACGATCGACCCAGTCCTGGGCGCGGCGCACCGGTAGCTGCCAGCACACCTCGGGCTTGGTCTCGAGCGGATGCCGCCCGGTGCGCAGCGCGAGCCCGTGCAGCGAACACCCCTCCCCGCCGGAAAAGCCCGGCCGGTTCAGGAAGATGCAGGCCCCGTCGACGGTACGGGTGCGGCGGCGGTTCTCGTCGTCGCCGACGTTGTCCTTCTCGACGATGTCGAGCTTGCCGCTCTTGGTCTGGGCCTGGTCGGCGTACTGCCAGTGCTCCGGGGTGAGCTGCTCGGCGAAGCGCCGGACCCGCTTCTCGTCGGCCTTGTCGGAGAAGAACGCCCCGTGGCTGCAGCAGCCGTCATCGGCGCGTCCCTCGATGACGCCCTGGCAGCCGCGTCCGAAGATGCACGACCAGCTCGAGCACAACCAGGTCAGATCGGCGCGTATCCAGTGCTCGGGGTCGCCCGGATCGGCGAACTCGATCCACTCGCGGGGGAAGTCAAGGGTCGCCTCTTTCGCGACAACAGGTAACTGCACGTGGTCAAGAGTACGGAACTTCGGGACCGGATTCCGAGAGGCCGACCGATACTCTTTCAAGGTATGAGGCTCGGTGTGCTCGACGTCGGCTCGAACACCGTGCACTTGCTCGTCGTCGACGCCTATCGCGGCGCCGAGCCGACCCCGCAGCTGTCCCGCAAGAGCGTCCTACGGCTGGCCGAGCACATCGACAAGCGCGGCGATCTGGCCCTCGAAGGCGCCGACGCCCTGGTCGGGGCCGCGCTCGGCGCCCGGCGACAGGCCGTCGAGCTGGGCTGCGACGAGGTGATCGCGTTCGCGACCTCGGCGGTGCGCGACGCCGGCAACTCGGCCGAGGTGCTCGAACGGGTGGCCACCGAGGCCGGCGTCGAACTCGCGGTGTTGACCGGCGACGACGAGGCGCGGCTGACGTTCCTCGCGGTTCGGCGGTGGTTCGGCTGGAGCGCGGGACGGCTGCTCTGCCTCGACATCGGCGGCGGCTCGCTCGAGCTCGCGGCCGGGGGTGACGAGGAACCCGATCTCACCGCGTCGCTGCCCCTCGGCGCCGGGCGGCTCACCCGCGAGTGGTTCGACAGCGACCCGCCGTCCAAGTCCGCGCTGGGCAAGTTGCGCGATCACGTCGAGGCCGAGCTGGCCGAGCCGGCCAAAGCGCTGCTCAAGGGCGGCGCGCCGGATCGGGTCGTGGCCACGAGCAAGACGTTTCGCACGCTGGCCCGCCTCGCCGGGGCGGCGCCGTCGTCGGCCGGCCCGCGCGCACCCCGGGTGCTCACCCGCACCGGCCTGAAGCAGGTGACGGCGTTCATCGCACGGATGTCGTCGAACGACCTCGCCGACCTCGACGGCGTGAGCAGCGGCCGCTCGCACCAGGTGCTGGCCGGCGCCGTCGTCTCGGCCGCGGCGATGGACGCGCTCGGCGTCACCGAACTGGAGCTGTGCCCGTGGGCGTTGCGCGAGGGCGTGATCCTGCGCCGGCTCGATCAGTTGGCGCCATGACGGCACCCTCCCGGGCGTTGCGGGCGCCGTCGGCGAAGGTCGGCCTGTCGACGGCGTCGGTGTACCCGGAGTCGACGGCCGCCGCCTTCGAGCTGGCCGGCAAGCTCGGCTACGACGGTGTCGAGGTCATGGTGTGGACGGACCCCATCAGCCAGGACCCGAACGCGCTGCGCCGGCTGTCCGAGCACTACGACGTGCCGATCCTGGCCATCCACGCGCCGTGCCTGATCGTGACCCAGCGGGTGTGGTCGACCGACCCGTGGGCGAAGCTGCAGAAGGCCCAGTTCGCGGCCGAGATGCTCGGCGCGCAGACCGTCGTCGTCCACCCCCCGTTCCGGTGGCAGCGCGATTACGCCCGGCGGTTCCGGGCCGGGCTCGACGACATGGCCAAGCAGACCGCGGTGCGCTTCGCCGTCGAGAACATGTTCCCGCTGCGGGTGCGGGGCCGGGAGGTGTCGGCCTACCAGCCCGGATGGGACGTGGCCGCCGAGGAGCTCTACCGCGACTACACGCTGGATATCTCGCACGCGGCGGTGTCGCAGTCCGACGTCCTGACCATGCTGGACGCGATGGGGTCGCACCTGGCCCACCTGCACGTCGGCGACGGCACAGGCATCGCCAAGGACGAGCATCTCGTGCCGGGACGCGGCACCCAGCCGTGCGCCGAGGTGCTGGAACGCGTCGCCCGCGTCGGCTTCTCCGGGCATGTGATCGTCGAGGTCAACACCCGCCGGGCCGTCGACCGCGACGAACGCGAGGCCGATCTCGCCGAGGCGCTGGCCTACTGCCGGCTGCACCTCGTCGCTCCGCCCGCCGGGGCGCTACACCAATCTCGCTGAGACGACGAGGTTGTCCAGGTAGCTGCGGGCCGCCCAGTCGAACTCGCCGGTACACGTGACCAGCCGCAGTACGGGCAGGGGCGTCGGCCCGTACACGGCGGCGGTCGGGAAGTGGGTCTTCGGGTAGCTGCGGACGCTGTCGACGACGAACCGCAGGGTCTCGCCCTCGCGCGTGTGCACGATCACCGAGGCCCCGACGCGCAGGTCCCGCAGCCGGTAGAACACCGCCGGGCCGTTGCGCGAGTCGACGTGGCCCTCGATGACGGCCGGGCCTGGATCGCCCGGCCGGACACCGTCCGCGTACCAACCGGCCACGCCCCACTCGTGCGGAGGCTCGAGCGTGCCGTCGGTGAGCAGGCCCACCGATTCCAGGCCGGTGTCGACGCCGATCGCCGGCACAACGAGGCGGGCCGGCGGGGCCACGGCCGGTCGAGCCGACGGGTCGGCGTGCGCCGGACCGGTCGGCCCGTCGGGGATCGCCGGGATCCCGGGCGACGTGGCCGCCCGCGTGACCGGAACCGGCGCCGAGCTCGACGAGGCGGGCGCCGTGTGCTCCTCGGGTCGGGCCTTCGCCGCGCTGCAGGCCACGCCGCACGCGGCAACCGCGAAGCTCGTCAGGATGATGCGCAGCCTCGCTGTAGTCATGCCGCGGCGGATCGCCGCCGTCCCCGCATCGCGAGCGCCGAACCGGCCAGGGCGACAACGGCGGCGGCGCCGAGCCCCCACGTCCAGGACGGGATGTCGTTCGGACGGTGGGCGGTGCCGCCGCCCCCGGCCGGCACCGAACCGATCGGCGTGGTTGCCGCCCCGGCCGCGTCGGTCAGGGTGCGCAGCGCGAGGCCGCCGCCCTTGCCGTCGAGCAGGACGACCGAGCTGACACTGCCGGACTTGACGGCGACCGTCGCCGACGTGTCGAGTGACGCGCCGTCGGCCTTGGCGGCGACTTGCAGGTTGCCGGCCGGCACGGTGGTGTACTTCGTGGTGCTGGCGAAGGCGGCCGACTTGGCGAGCACCAGGCCGTTCTGCGCGGTGATGTCGGCACGTGGCGCGCGGCTCGCCGCCTGGATCACCCGGACCAACCCGTGTCCGGACGCGGGCGGTGTGAGCTGATCTTCGATGATGACGCCGTGCAGCTTCTTGTTCATGCCGACTCCGGCCGCGGTGTAGGCGTGGCCGGCCTTGGCGGTGAAGGTCCAGCTGAGCGCCGCCGGCGTGGACGCGGCCGCGCCGTGCGGGCGCATCGACACCGCGTACGGCCCGGGCTTGAGCCAGTTGTACGGACTGACATCGCCGTAGCCGACGCTGGACAGCCACAGCGTGGTGGTGCCGCCCGAGAACGCGGTGAGGTACACGTCGACGTTGGTGGTGTCCGGCGACAGGTGCGCACCGCGGATCATCGCGTTCTGTGTGGATGGCGCGGCGGCCGGTGCGGCTGACGCCGCGGGCGCCATGACGCAGGCTGCTGCGGCCGCCGCCGCCAGTATCAGGATTCGTCGCATTTCCGGTTTCCCCCTTGGTGATTGGTCAAAGCCCCTCGGGCGCCAGCCCGACGGACCAGGTCAGTTGCCGCGCGCCGCCGGGCAGCGTCGCGACGTGTGCGGGTGCGTAGGTCACCGGCAGCGCCCGCAGTACGGCGGCGAGCGCGGCTGGATCCGTCATCGACAGCGTCAGCGTGCGCGCGGGCCGGGCCAGCGCGCCCTCGGCGCGGTCGAGCGTGACCCGCGTGAGATGCACGTCGGTGCGTGATGCGAGCAGGGCCACCACTGTCGCCGCGCGCAGGTCCAGCCGGCCACCGGCCAGCCAGGACCGGATCGCCGGATCGGTGACGACTCGCGGATTGGCCAGCAGTGCCTGGTCGGCCGTGCGTCGCTCGTTCGAGTCGCGTGCGAGCCGATCGGACAGGCTCGCCACGCTGCCGTCGACGAGCAGCGCGATTTCGACCTGCCCGGCCCCGGTGCCGAAGCTCGCCACCGACAGCGGGGAGATCCGCGCGCCGACGTCGGCCAGACTCTTCCGCGCATGGTCGCGGATCTCGGACGTCGTGACCAGGAAGCTGCCGGCGGCGTCCTGACTGTCGACCGAGGTGAACACGCCGGTCGCCGTGTACCCGGTCAGGAGCAGATCGTCGGCGACGGTCGAGTCGGTGCGCAGCCGGGCAGAGCGGGCCAGGTTCGCGCGGATCCACGCCTCCGCCTGCTGAACCGTGGACGTGCTCGGCCGCGAGGGCGCTGCGGTCGGCGTCGACGATGAGCGGTGCGTGAGGACGTAGGCGGTGACTCCTCCGGCGGCCAGCACGCCCACCGCGCAGACGGCGACGATCGCGCGCCGCACGGCGGCCGAGGCCGGCGGCGCGGCCCGGTCGTCCTCGTCCTCGTCGTCGTAGAAGCGGAACAGGTCGGCGGTGTCCGGCGGCTGCGCGTCAGCGGGGAGTGGGTCGACCGGTGCTTCGGACGTCGCCTCGTGCGGGGACTCGGGCAGGGCGCCGGCCGACTCGTGCGCGGCCGCGAGCGCGTCCCGGCGGTCGGTCGGGCGCTGCCCGGCCACCCGTCGCGGCGGCGGTTCAGGCGAGTTGTCGAGAACGTTGGCGGCGGCGCTGTCGCGCAGCAGCCTGGAGCGGCGCGCCGATGCGCGTCGCGCTCGCGCGTCCCCCGATCGCGCGTCCATGAGGCCCCCCGATGCACTCATCAGACGAGGCGGTGCCGGGCCACGCGTCACTGTTGCCGGGCGATCCGGGCGCCGTCTCAGTCGACACCGTACGCCCTATATCTGCATTGGGGGAGTTGTTAGGCGCACGGTCGTCGTGACCTCGAAACGCCTCCAGGGCGCGGCACTACTCTCAGGGCATGCTTCGCTCCGTCATCCTGGCCGCGTCCCGCAACCACGGTATCGAACGGCTTGTGTCGAATGCCCCGGTATCGCGCACCGTTGTGCGGCGATTCGTCGGTGGCGGCGATACATCCGCGGCTGTCGGGGCAGCGAGCGCGCTGGTCGAGGACGGCCTGTACCTCACGCTCGACCACCTCGGCGAGGACACGGCCGACGCCGAGCAGGCGTCCGTCATCGCCGACGAGTATCTGGGGCTGTTGCAGGCGCTCGATCGGGCCGGGCTCGCCGAGCGGCTCAGCCCGCTCACCGCCCGCGCCGAGGTCAGCGTCAAGCTGAGCGCGATCGGCCAGGCGCTGCCCGGCGACGGCGAGAAGATCGCGCTCGAGAACGCCCGGCGTATCTGCTCCGCGGCTCGGGGCGTGGGCGCGACGGTGACCCTAGACATGGAGGACCACACCACCACCGACTCGACGCTGTCGATCCTGGTCGAACTGCGGGGGGACTTCCCGGAAACGGCCGGCGTGCTGCAGTCATACCTGCGGCGCACCGAGGGTGACTGCCGCGACCTGTCCGGCGCCGGCAGCCGGATCCGCCTGTGCAAGGGCGCGTACAAGGAGCCGGCGTCGGTGGCCTATCAGGACGACAACGACGTCGACCTGTCCTACGTGCGGTGTGCCAACATTTTGCTCAGCGGGGCTGGATACCCGATGTTCGCTACTCACGATCCGCGGCTGGTCCCCATCGTGCAGGAGCGGGCGAAGTTCCACGGCAAGAGCCAGCACCAGTACGAGTTGCAGATGCTGTACGGGGTTCGTCCGTCCGAGCAACGGCGCCTGGCCCGGGAGGGCGAGACCGTCCGGGTCTACGTGCCCTACGGCAGCGACTGGTACGGCTACCTGATGCGCCGCCTGGCCGAGCGGCCGTCCAACCTGTCCTTCTTCCTACGTTCGTTGGTGGGCCGAAAGTGAACGGTTTGGCAATCGTCGGTGGCGGCAAGATCGGCGAGGCGCTGCTGTCCGGGCTGTTGCGCGGGCACTACGCGCCCGACGAGGTGGTGGTGGTCGAGAAGCATCCCGAACGCGCGGCCTACCTCACCGCGACGTACGGAGTGTCCACTGTGGACGTTCCGGCGGCCGCGCGTGCCGCTCGCACTGTCCTGGTTGCCGTCAAGCCGCAGGACATCCTGCCGTTGCTCACCGAGCTGGCGCCGCACGTGGGGGCGTCGCACGTCGTCGTCTCGGTGGCGGCCGGCGTGCCGACGGCCCGCATCGAGGCCGCGCTCGGCGCTTCGGTCCCGGTGGTGCGGTGCATGCCGAACACCCCGGCGCTGGTCGACGAGGCGATGACCGCCATCTCGCCCGGTGCGCACGCGACCGAGGAGCATCTCGCCGTCGCCGAGAAACTCCTTACCGCGGTGGGCAAAGTGGTGCGGGTTCCCGAGTCGCAGCTCGACGCCGTGACGGCACTGTCCGGCTCCGGGCCGGCGTACTTCTTCTACCTGGTCGAGGCGATGATCGACGCAGGCATCCTGCTCGGACTGCCTCGCACGCTGGCCGCCGAGCTGATCGTGCAGTCGGCGGTGGGTGCCGCGGTCATGCTGCGCGACTCCGGCGAGCACCCGGTGCAGCTGCGCGAGGCGGTGACCAGCCCGGGCGGTACGACCATCGCCGCGATCCGCGAGCTCGAGGTGCACGGCGTGCGGGCCGCGCTGCTCGCCGCGATCGAGGCGGCCGCCCTGCGCAGCGCCGAGCTCGGCGCCTCGTCCTAGACCCGATCGTGCAACCCTTGGCCGCCTGACGCGGCCGAAAGTTGCACGATCCGGGAGAGGCGAGTCAGGGCTTCAGCCCGTCCAGTGCAGGCCGTCGGCGACCCGGTACATCTCGTCCAGGCTGGTCAGCCCCGGGCCGCTGTCCACCACGATCGACGTTCCGGGGCGCAGGTTGTCGATCCACAGCGCCGTCTGCCCGGGCGACGTGACCACCCAGGTGCGGTGGCCATCGACCGGACGGCCCGGCTCGGTCGTGAACGGCGACTGGGACCAGGACTTCTGCATCGATCGCCAAGGCGTGATCGAGGCCGACACCGTAGCGCTCCGGCTGGACTGGGTCGGCCAGGCCGGGACGGTGCTCCCTCCGGTGACGATGTCGCTGGCCTTCCCGAGGCTGCCGCGCACCTGGGGTCCTACCGCGCTGGGCGGGGCCAAGGTCGTCGTGCTCGTGCTGCCGCAGGTCGTCCCCGGATCCACGTTGTAGCAGCGGTCCAGGCCCCGAACGGTCAGCCCGTTCGGCACATACGTCAACGTGAATTGGGAACCCACCGGGTCGTGGCGGTCGAACCTCATGCTCGTCAATACCCGGATCGCGGTGTCGCGCATGGCCGGATCAGCGGACGAGCCGCTCGTTCCGATCTCGACTGTTGCGATCTGGTGGTCGGTCAGTCTCATGGCCAGCATGTACAGCTGCTCGACGATGCTCTCGCTGGCCGGGTGGCCGCCGACCGTCAAATCGCGGGACGGCTGGTCGGTGCCGTCCCAAGGTAGGGCGTCCCCCGGATGCAGGCCGATCGAGATGCTGCGAATCGGCGAGGTGTCCTGAGGCGTGACATATACCCGGGTCTGGTAACCGAACTCGTTGGTGGTGCGATCGAGCCTGGCGTTCGCCGGGAGCCAACCAGCCGCGATGGAGACAAGGTCCGGCGACTGTCCTGCCCCGGTCGCGTTATGGTCCACCCGAGTCCCGAGCAGCACCGCCGCCCCGGCGACCACCCCAGCGACCGCTACGACCGCGCCGCTGACGGCGATCCGCGAGCGGCGGCGGGTCCGGATGCGGGTCTGGATACCTTCGAGGGCGAGGTCGGCGTCCGGGGCAAGGTGTTCGTGGGCGACGAAGGTGTCGCGCAGTTGCTGCGTCATGTTGGCTCCTTGGCATTGCTCAGCTCGGCGGTAATGTCCAGGCGCAGGGTCGCGAGCGCGCGCGAGGCGTACCCCCGCACTGTTCCGTCCGTGCAGCCGAGCATGGTGGCGATCTCGGGATCAGTGAGCTGTTCGTAGTAGCGCAGGACGAGAACGGCCCGCTGTTGTCTGGGCAGGGTGGCCAACCGCTGCCAGACATCGTCTCTGTCCACAATGGACAGTGCGTGGTCGACTTCCGGCTCTCCGTCGACGGGGTCGTCGGACAGCGTGATGTTGCGCACCGCCCAGCGACGCCGCCAGGAGATGAACGTCCGGGTGAGCATCGTCTTGACGTACAGCCGCGGGTGGTCAGCCGCCTCGATGCGCCGCCAGTGACTGTGCGCCTTGATCATGACGTCCTGGACCAGGTCCTGGGCGAGTTCCCGGTCGCCGGTCAGCATCACGCCGTAGCGCAGCAGCCCGGGCAACTCCTGACGGGCGAACTCCTCGAACGTCGCTCGGCTCACGGATCTAGAGACGCCTCCCACCCTCGATCTGCTGTGCGGCTCAGCGCGGCGACTTGGGGAGCACGGCCGGGTCAGTGGCTACGGCGCGCAGCCGGTGCAGGATGGCGCGCCGGGCGCGGGTGTAGACGCCCTGCTCGTCGAAGAGCAGTGCGTCCTGGGTGGCGCGGGTGAAGGCGTCGAGCTCGAACGCCAGCTGCCGCGGATCAGCGTCGGCGCTCAGCTCGCCGAGCTCGCGAGCCGTCGCGATCGACTCCTCCAGGTAACGCTGCCACTCGCGGTGCGCCGCGGCGATCGCGTCGCGGACCCGTCCCGGCCGGGCGTCGAACTCGGCCGTCACCGAGGCGAAGAAGCAGCCGCCGGGAAAGACACGACGGGTTGAGTAGTCGAGCCACGCGTCGCACAGCCGCCACAGCCGCCGTAGCCCGGCGGGCGATCGGTGTGCGGGCGTGATCACGGCGGCGATGAACACCTCGCGCGCCCAGCGGACCGTGGCGAGCTGCAGCTCCTCCTTCGAACCGAAGTGTGCGAACACGCCGCTCTTGCTCACCTCGAGCTCAGTGGCCAGCCGCCCGATGGAAACGCCCTCGAGACCCTCGACGGACGCGATCGCCGCGGCCCGGTCGAGAATCGCCCGCCGGGTCTGATCGCCCCGCTCGACGCGTCCGTCCAGCTTCGGTGCCGTCATCACCGGGACGCTACCCCCTTCTCAGTCCATCAATCTAATAGTACGATCGTTCGTATAGCTTAAAGGGAGCGATCATGACCGTTGCTGCTGATCCGTACTGCCTGGACGACGACGAGGCGGTCGAGCTGCTTCAAGACTCGCCATGGTGCCGCTTCGTCGTGATCGGCGACAGCATGGCGGCCGGTGTGGGCGACGACGTCCCGGGCTACCCGAGCGGTGGCTGGGCCGCCACGGTCGCCCGCGTGCTCCGGCGGGTGCATCCCGACCTCGCCTACCTCAACCTCGGTGAACGCGACCGGTACGCGGCCGAGGTCCGCGAACAACAGCTGCCGCCGGCACTGGCGTTTCGCCCGGATCTCGCCGTGGTCCTCGCCGGCGGTAACGACATGCTGAGGCGTCGGTTCGACGTGGACGTGATGGCCGACGAGCTCGACGCAATGGTGGGCGCGTTGAGCGAGCACGCCAGCGCCGTTGTCACCTTCGGACCGATGGACATCACCCGGTCCGACATTGCGCTCGGGGACGGCGGCGCCGTGCTCGGCGAGCGGCTACGCGCCTACGGCGAGGCGGTCGGCGAGCGCGCCCGGAGGCACGGCGCCGCGCACATCGTCATGACCGAGCATCCGGCGGCGGCGCAGCGTTCGACCTACAGCGCCGACCTGCTGCACCTGAGCGCACGCGGGCACGCGGTCATTGCCGCGGAGACGGTCAGGCGGCTTGCCCAGCTCGCGACTTAACACCGAGTGGACCGCCCGGCGGGCATCGCCTAGCGTCCCGGAGTGCGGTGAACGGCTGCCGCAGGTATATCTGTGGGGCACAGCTATCGCATCAGCCCCACCAGTACCGCTAGGCTCCATAAAGCACGTGCGTGTCGTCCGCCGGAGGGGAAGACCGGCGCACCGACACGTGCCAGAGGGTCGGTGACGTATGACCACGTCTGCGCAATCAGGCGGCGGCAAGGACAAGGCACCGCGGCGTTCGCGCGCCGCGAGTGACGAGGAAGCGAAGGCGAGCATCGCCGAGGCTGGCCTCGCTGAAGTGCGGTTCTTGACCGTCGCCGAGGTGGCGTCGGTCATGCGAGTGTCCAAGATGACCGTGTATCGCATGGTGCATGGCGGCGACCTGCCCGCGGTGCGGGTCGGGCGCTCGTTCCGGGTTCCGGAGAAGGCTGTCCACGACTACCTTCGCGCGGCCTACATCGAGGCCGGCTGACGGCTCGACCCGCCGAGGGCGGGTGCGTGCGCTGGCGGCGGGCTCGTCGCGTGAGCGCTCATCGCTCGCGGGGCGGGTCGGGGTAGGGTTGGCCGGCTGATACACGCCTGCGCTGTCCGCGCCGGGCAAATCATGATCGACGTGCTGGGTCAGGCCCGGCGACAGTGAGGTTCACCTATGGGTTCGGTAATCAAGAAGCGGCGCAAGCGGATGGCGAAGAAGAAGCACCGCAAGCTGCTCAAGCGCACCCGCGTTCAGCGCCGCAACAAGAAATAAAGCGTCTCGATCGCGCCGGACGGAGCGATTAGATCGCGCCGTCAGTTCGACCCCATCGTCGACGACCTAAACTGGAACAGCGCTGAAACGTCGCGTGCACGCTGAGGGTTTGTAGTGTCACCAGGCGTAGAGACAGCGCTCAGACGGGCCTACACTGGGCCCTTCGTTTGCCGTCGCAGCCGGGGAGTTTCTATATGGCCCGCGTCGTCCTGGTCACCGGTGTGAGTCGCCACCTCGGAAGCCGCCTGGCCGGGCAGCTCGCCGCGGATCCGACGATCGATCGGGTCGTCGGCGTCGACACGACCCCGCCGTCCAAGGACGACCGGGTCCGGCTCGGCCGAACCGAGTTCGTCCGAGCCGACATCCGCAATCCGCTCATCGCCCGGGTCATCGGGCACGCCAAGGTCGACTCGGTGGTGCACACCTCGGTCACGGCCACCCCGGGGCGGGCCGGCGGGCGCACGTCGATGAAAGAGATGAACGTCATCGGCACGATGCAGTTGCTCGCCGCGTGCCAGAAGTCCGAGACGGTGCGCCGCCTGGTCGTGAAGTCGACGACCTCGGTGTACGGATCGAGCCCTCGCGACCCCGCGGTGTTCACCGAGGACACCCCGGCCCGTACGGCCCCCGTCTCCGGATACGGCAAGGACGCGATCGAGGTCGAGGGTTACGTGCGCGGATTCAGCCGGCGCCGTCCCGACATCACCGTCGCCGTGCTGCGCTTCGCGAATTTCATCGGACCGACCATCGAGACCCCGCTGACCCGGTACTTCGCCCTGCCCGTGGTGCCGACCGAGTTCGGCTACGACCCGAGGCTGCAGTTCCTGCACGAGGACGACGGGATCGAAGTGCTGCGCCTGGCCACGCTCGCCGACCATCCCGGCGTGTTCAACGTCGCCGGTCCGGGCACGGTGCTGCTCTCGCAGGCGATTCGCCGAGCCGGCCGGGTTTCGATCCCGGTGCCGGCCCCGGCCATGCGGGTGGTGAGCAGCCTGGTCCGGCGCGCCGGGCTGGCCGACTTCTCACCCGAGCAGATGCGTCTGCTCACCTTCGGCCGGGTGGTCGACACCGAGCGACTACGCACCCAGTTCCCGTATACGCCGAAGTACTCGACCGCCGAGGCCTTCTCGGCGTTCCTGGCCGGACGGCCGATCACGCCCGTAGTCCCACCGGAACGGATCCGGCAGGCTGAGCGCGCGGTCGGTTCCGCGCTCGGGGTGGGTGGGTCGGCGGTGCCCGGACGTGGATGAGGCACGCGTCATCCCGCTGCGCCCCGGCGCGGGGGGTCCGGCCCCGGAGGGTCGCCCGCCATCACCTGAACGGGGCGCCCGCGAGCGTCCGATGGCCGCGATCCCGCATCCGGCCGTCGAGCCGGAGCCGGAACCGCGGCCGAGCGCCACGTCGGAGCTCGAGCGCCGGATCGCGTCGGGGCTGGCCTTCCTGCGGCGCCGGCTGACCGGTGACTACGAGGTCGACGAGTTCGGGTTCGATCCCGAGCTGACCGATCAGGTGATGCTGCCGACCTTCCGCCCGTTGCTCGATCACTGGTTCCGGGCCGAGGTCATCGGCATCCACAATGTGCCGCGTGAGGGTGGGGCGTTGCTGGTCGCCAACCACGCGGGCGGGCTGTGGGC
>Ga0137412_10001073_pt1 | contig 20656 bp, 23 predicted proteins | sample CZODoug2_1_16fun_FD_122160 | JGI IMG/M metagenome (GOLD analysis project Ga0137412, IMG submission 122160) | Vadose zone soil fungal communities from Angelo Coast Range Reserve, California, USA - CZODoug2_1_16fungal (Hybrid Assembly) | ecosystem: Environmental > Terrestrial > Soil > Vadose zone...
CGCGCCGACCACGATCGGTCCCAGCGTCTGGCCGATGCCGAACGCGATCGTCAGCGCGGCGATGCTCGTGGGCCAGCCCGACGGCGGATAGTTGAAACGCACGAAGGCGGTGGTCGATCCCACCACCGCGAAGAAGGCGACGCCGAACACCAATGCCGAGATTGCCAGCAGCAGCGGCGAGTGGCCGAAGATCGGCAGCGCCGCGCCGAGCGCGTTGACGCCGAGAATGATGGCGGTGGACGAACCGCCGCGGTTGAGCGCCAGCACGCCGCGCCATACCCACGGTGTGACGAAGGCGCTGATGCCGATCAGACTCCAGAACAGGCTCTGCGCCGCGGCGCCGCCTCCGCCGTCGCGGACATAGGCGATCATGAAGGTCATGTAGGCGATGTAGCCCGCACCGAACAGGAAGTAGGCGATCAGATAGATCGCAACCGGCCCGATGGAAAAGCTGGTGCGCACGGTCGGGCCGGCCAGGGCATTGGCGCCGAGCGGGGCCAGCAGCAAGGGCATGATCATGACGGCCGTGAGCAGTGTCATCGCCCACCATACGATCCACCACGATCCCGGTCCGAACGCCTGCAGCACGAAGGGTGCGATCAGGCCCGAAAAGAGGATGCCGATACCGGGCCCGGCGTAAAACAAACTCAGCAGAAAGTCGGCGCGCGCGGGGCGCGACTGCGCGATCATGGCGGCCAGCGCGCCGCCGCCGACAAAGCCCGCGGCGCCGGCGAATCCCGCGAGCAGTCGCGCGAAGCTCAGCACGACGAAATTCGCCGACATCGCGCACAGCGCCAGCGACAGCACGCAGGCCAGCGATCCCCAGCGCACATTGGCGGCGAGCCCGAAGCGGCGAATCATGCGCGACGCCAACAGCGCGCCGGCCAGATAACCGACCGCGTTGATGGTGTTCATGAAGCCCGCCGCCGAATACGACCAGTGCAGCGAATCGCGCATGTCCGGCAGTACCAGCGCATAGGCGAAACGGCCGATGCCAAGCCCGATGGTCGGCGCCAGCGACAGAACGAGGATCAGCCGCGCGAGGTGCGCGTAGGTCTTTTGCGCGTAGGTCTTGGGAGAATCGGGGGATCTCAAGAAAGGCTCCGGCAGGGCAACGGATATTGGCAGGCAGGGCTGCCTTTGCCCAGCCATGCCGCCTGCAATGGTGTCTTGCCAATCCCGCAACAGCGTTTTAGCACTCCGCGCGCGATAACACCGGCCGTCATGCCCGGGCCGAGCCGGGGCATGACGGGTTGAACGAGGTAACGATCATGGCGACCCACAAACTGCTGCTTCTACCCGGCGACGGTATCGGCCCCGAGGTGATGGCGGAGGTCAAGCGCCTGATCGACTGGCTCAATGCCAAGGGGCTGGCGCAGTTCGAGACCGAGCAGGGGCTGGTCGGCGGCTCGGCCTATGACGCGGACAAGGTCTCGATCACCGAAGAGACGATGGCCAAAGCGAAGGCCGCCGACGCCATCATCTTCGGCGCGGTCGGCGGCCCGAAGTGGGATCACGTGCCCTATGAGGCGCGGCCCGAGGCCGGCCTGCTGCGGCTGCGCAAGGAGCTCGGCCTGTTCGGCAATCTGCGGCCGGCGGTGTGCTATCCGGCGCTGGCGGACGCCTCCAGCCTGAAGCGCGAGGCGGTCGAAGGCCTCGACATCATGATCGTGCGCGAACTCACCGGCGGGGTCTATTTCGGCGAGCCGAAGACCATCACCGATCTCGGCAACGGCCAGAAGCGCGCGATCGATACCCAGGTCTACGACACCTATGAGATCGAGCGCATCGCCCGCGTCGCCTTCGACCTGGCGCGCAAGCGCCGCAACAAGGTGACCTCGATGGAAAAGCGCAATGTCATGAAATCCGGCGTGCTCTGGAACGAGGTGGTCACCCAGGTGCACGCGCGCGAATACAAGGACGTCGCGCTGGAGCATCAGCTCGCCGATTCCGGCGGCATGAACCTGGTCAAGGCGCCGAAGCAGTTCGACGTCATCGTCACCGACAATCTGTTCGGCGACATGCTCTCCGACATCGCGGCGATGCTGACGGGCTCGCTCGGCATGCTGCCGTCAGCCTCGCTCGGCGAGGTCGACGTCAAGAGCAAGAAACGCAAGGCGCTCTATGAGCCGGTGCACGGCTCCGCGCCGGACATTGCCGGCAAGGGGCTGGCCAACCCGATCGCGATGATCGCGTCGTTCGGAATGGCGCTGCGCTATTCCTTCGATATGGGCGCGCTGGCGGACAGACTGGATGCGGCGATCGCGGCCGTGCTGGCGAGCGGCCTGCGCACCGCCGACATCAAGTCCGAGGGCACGACGGCCGTGTCGACCACGCAGATGGGCGAGGCGATCCTGAAGGAATTGCAGGCGCTGCACGCATAGGTGCGGCACACTCACCTGTCGTCCCGGCCTTGAGCCGGGACCTATAACCACAGGTGGTCGTGATAGTCCCAAAGCCGTCGAACAGCGAATTTTGAATCGAAAAGCCGCGGCGTATGGGTCCCGGCTCGAGGCCGGGACGACGCGAGATAAAATCCCGTAACCCCTAATCCGGATAGAGCGGGAAGGTCTGCGGGTAGCCGCCGAGATCCGATGGCGGATTGAGCGGCTGCCGGTCGATCGGCCGGGTCCAGTTCTCACGCGCGAAGCTCTGCGCCTGCGGGAAGGCGTAGTCGGTGAACTTGCGGTCGCCGGGCAGCACCTCGGTGCCGCCATCGAGCCAGGAGCGGCGCGACACGTAGATGCGGGTGTGCGGTCCCTGCTGATAGGAGGCGTTCGGGCCGCCGCGGCGGTCGGGAGCTTGGGCACTGGCCGGCGCGGCGAGGCCGATGGCAACCGCGAGGCCCGCCGCCAGCAACAGCGCAGGATTTTGAACGGCAGGGAATTTCCAGGTCATCATGTCCTCGTTGGGCGCGCAGGCGGCCATTTCAGATTTGTCCGATTTGGTGCCATTTTATCGGCCGCGGGTGTGGCACCACAAGGTCAATCCGGCCACACCGCGAAAGATAAATGCCAGGGCCTTGCGAAACATGGCCTTGCGAAAGTTGCATGGCAACCGGCGCCTTGGCGTGCGCGCCACCGTGCAGGCGGCGGCGAGGCCGAAATCGGGCTCAGAACGTCCCGCGCAGCCTCGGATTTTCGATGCCGGTCACCCAATCCGAGGGGCTGGCGGTGCAACCGCCGCGTTTCAGCTCGGCGTGGGCGAATAATCCCGCGAGTTTCGGCTCGTTTCCCGACGTCAGCAAGGTCAGCCGGCTCAGCAGGCAGCCGATCGCCACCCGCCGCGCCGCCCAATTGTCGCCCTGGCAGGACCAGCCGGAGATCTGCAAATGGGGCTCATCGATCCGTTTGGAGAAGGCAAGGCACGCCCCGGCGCCGTCCTTTGTGTCCGCGCCGGCGAGCGGGCGGAGCAGGGCCACTGTGCCGAACTTGCTTTCGACGATGCCGGCGGCCTCCAGTCCGGATGCGTCGATTTGCGGCATCCGCCCCGCGAGGTCGGCGCCGGCGGCAGACGAAGCGTCCCACTCACCTCCGGGGCGATAGATCTCGAGTTCCGCTACCGGCTTTGCGCCTGCATCTGTCCAGCGCAGGATATCCTTGCGGCCACCCTCGGGGTGCCGGAGGATGGTGTAAGTCGCTGAAATATCGGGCTGATCGACCTGGTTGACGGCAAACGCACGGTGTGAGCGGTCCGATACGTGCCAGCCGGCAGCCCGGTCCATGCTCCAGCCCGGCCCCGCGGCGGGCCCGGCCGTCTTCATCGCATCATACTGGGTCCACAGATGGACGCCGAGGATGCCGAACAGCGCCAACGTCCCCACATAGGCGAAGATGCGCGCGACCGTGGCGCAGATTTCGTCGCTAAAGCTCGTCAGCGCCGGAGTTGCTTCACGCGAATAAGGGGGACTGGTCGTGTCGGACCAAAATGACGGCATCGGACGCCCGCGCACCATGGTAACGTTGTGTTCATAGCGTTTCTCGCATAGAAGCGCTGCCGCTTCCCTATCCGCGTTAAGCGAAGGCTAAGCATTTTTCATCGGAGAGTGAACGATGGGTTACAAAGTCGCAGTGGTCGGCGCGACCGGCAATGTCGGGCGGGAAATGCTCAACATCCTGGATGAGCGCAAGTTCCCCGCGGACGAGGTGGTGGCGCTGGCGTCACGCCGCAGCGTCGGCGTGGAAGTCTCCTATGGCGACCGTACCCTGAAGGTCAAAGCGCTGGAACATTATGATTTCTCCGATGTCGACATCTGCCTGATGTCGGCGGGCGGCACGGTCTCGAAGGAATGGTCGCCAAAGATTGCTGCCGCCGGCACGGTCGTGATCGACAATTCGTCGGCCTGGCGGATGGATCCGGACGTGCCCCTGATCGTGCCGGAAGTGAACGCGGACGCGGTCGCGGGCTTTACCAAAAAGAACATCATCGCCAATCCGAACTGCTCGACCGCGCAGCTCGTGGTGGCGCTGAAGCCCTTGCATGACAAGGCCACCATCAAGCGCGTCGTGGTTTCGACCTATCAGTCGGTGTCGGGCGCCGGCAAGGATGCGATGGACGAATTGTTCACGCAGACCAAGGCCGTCTACACCAATAGCGAACTGATCAACAAGAAATTCCCCAAGCGTATCGCCTTCAACGTGATCCCCGAGATCGACGTGTTCATGGAGGATGGCTACACCAAGGAAGAGTGGAAGATGATGATGGAGACCAAGAAGATTCTTGATCCCAAGATCAGGCTCACCGCGACCTGCGTGCGCGTGCCGGTGTTCGTCGGCCACTCCGAAGCGGTCAACATCGAATTCGAGTCTCCGATTTCGGCCGATGAGGCGCGCAACATCCTGCGTAATGCGCCAGGATGCCTCGTGATCGACAAGCACGAACCCGGCGGCTACGTCACCCCCTATGAGGCGGCCGGCGAGGACGCCACCTATATCAGCCGCATTCGGGAGGACGCGACGGTCGATAACGGGCTCGTGCTGTGGTGCGTGTCGGACAATCTGCGCAAGGGCGCTGCGCTGAACGCGATCCAGATCGCGGAATGCCTGATCAACCGAAAACTGCTCAGCGCGAAGAAAAAGGCGGCGTAAGGCGACCGGTCGGAAACCGCGAGAAAACTGCAAGACATGTCCGAGCAACCGGCGCCCTACCGGCCCAATCCCGTGCTGAAGCCCGTCGAGCGCGGGCTCGAAAGCATGCTGTTCAACAGCCGCTGGCTGATGGCGCCGTTCTATCTCGGCCTCGTCGTCAGCCTCGCGGTGCTGTTGCTGAAGTTCTGCATGATGCTGTGGGAGTTCATCATTCACGCGCCGGGCTCGAAGGAGTCCGACATCATCCTCGGCGTGCTCTCGCTGATCGACGTCTCGCTGACCGGCAATTTGATCCTGATCGTGGTGTTCTCCGGCTACGAGAACTTCGTCTCGAAGATCGATCCCGGCGGACATCCGGATTGGCCGGACTGGATGACCAAGGTCAATTTCGGCGGCTTGAAGCAGAAGCTGCTGGCCTCGATCGTCGCGATCTCGGCGATCCAGGTGCTCAAGGCCTTCATGAACATCGACACCGTGTTCGAGCCGAGCAAGCTCGCCTGGCTGGTCGGCGTGCATCTGGTGTTCGTGGTTTCGGCCTTCATGCTCGCGATGTCCGACCGCTGGAGCGGCGGCGATCATGGCGGCGAGTGAGAAGGCGAGGGCGAATGGCGAATAGGGAGTAGCGAATGGGGACCTTTCTATTCGCTACTCCCTATTCGCTACTCGCTGGCGTGCGTCTCGCGCACGCCTATGAATTCCTTCGCGTTCCTGTCGAGCACGAACAGCGAGCCTTCGGAGACGCCGAAATAGGCGCCGTGCAGTTGTAGCGCGCCGCGTTCGACCGGCGCCCGCACGAACGGAAATGTCATCAGGTTTTCCAGTGAGCGGAACACCGCGGCCTTCTCGATCCGGACCGTGAAATCCTGCATGCTCTCGTGCTCGCGCTGCTCGACCACTTCGCCGGGCTTGACGAACATCGCCATCCATTTGCCGATGAAATCGCCGGGCGAGAGCGGGGCTGCCTTGTCGATGAAGGCGCGGATGCCGCCGCATTGCGCATGGCCGAGCACCACGATGTGCTTCACGCGCAACACGTTGACGGCATATTCCAGCGCCGCAGAGACGCCGTGGGTGCCGCTGTCGGGTTGATACACCGGCACCAGATTGGCGACGTTGCGGACCACGAACAGTTCACCTGGACCGGCGTCGAAGATCACCTCCGGCGACACCCGGGAATCGCAGCAGCCGATCACCATGACTTCCGGCGCCTGCCCGCGCTCGGACAATTCGCGGTAGCGGTTCTGCTCGGTCGGGAGCCGTTGCGTCGTGAACGTGCGGTAGCCGTCGAGCAGATGTTGCGGGAACGAGGTCATGCCGATGGCATAACCTCAAGCCATAGGTTGGAACAAGCCTTTCGAATAGGCAAACGAAGTGCTATCGCGAGGCGTCATCATCCGTTTCAGGGAACCCGCTCATGATCCGCCCGCGCCGCAGCCTGTTGTTCATGCCGGGATCGAATGCGCGGGCGCTGGAAAAGGCGCGGAATCTCGCCGCCGACTGCCTGATCCTGGACTTGGAGGATTCCGTTGCGCCCGACGCCAAGGCGAAGGCGCGCGAGCAGATCGCGGCGGCGATCGCAGCGAAGGGATTTGGCCGCCGCGAAATCTGGGTCCGCACCAACAGCCTGGATACGCCATGGTGGAAGGACGATGTCGCGATGGCGGGCAAGGCGAAACCCGACGGCATCCTGGTGCCGAAGATTTCAACCGTCGACGATCTCGCCGCGATTGGCGCGCTGCTCGCTGAACTGGGCGCAGATCCCTCGATCAAGGTGTGGGCGATGATCGAGACCGCGCGCGCGGTGCTCGATGCCGACAAGCTCGCCGCCCATGCGCGTGATCCGAAGACGCGGCTCGCGGGCTTCGTGTTCGGGCCGAACGACATCGCGCGGGAGACGCGGATCAGGATGCTGCCGGGCCGCGCCGCGATGATCCCGATGATCACCCATTGCATCCTTGCCGCACATGCGCACGGCCTGGAAATGCTCGACGGGCCCTACAGCGATTTCTCCAACAAGGACGGTTTTGCGGAGGAATGCGCGCAGGGCCGCGATCTCGGCTTCGACGGCAAGACGCTGATCCACCCGAGCCAGATCGAGGCGTGCAACACGGTCTTCACCCCGCCGGCGCAAGAAGTCGCCGAAGCACGCCGGATTGTCGAGGCCTTCGACTTGCCGGAAAACGCCGCTCGCGGCGCGATCCAGCTCGATGGACGGATGGTGGAGCGGCTGCATGCCGACATGGCGAAGCGCACGATCGCGATCGCGGATGCAATCGCCGCGATGGGGCACTGATCGATCCGCGGCCTGTTGCCTTCTCTCGCAAAGGGAACGGGAATCAGTCGGCGCCAAATCTGTTTGCCGCCCAGGCATAGAGGCTGCCGGGAATCGGCGACTGGTTGCCGCGGCCTTTGGGTGAAATGTGCAAGCCGATGATGGCGGGATCGGCGATCAGCGCGGAAAAATTCGTCGGCTCGAAGAACAGCGCAGGTTCGGCATGCACGGCATAGAATGATGTCTTCGGCAGCGCGCATTGTAATTCGCCGGAACGCCGCGCGAGCGCGGTCAGCGACGCCGGGCCGAAGATCGCCACGCGGATGTCGGAGAGACGCGGCGAGCCGCCGCGCCAGCGCCGCAGCGCAAAGGTCAGGCGATGGCGCAGCGCCAGCCAGTCCGGCGTCAATTCGTCCTGCCGCATCAGCTTCTCGAACGCCGCGACGATCCGATCATTCGGCGGCAGATAGAGCACGGAATTGCCGAGCTGGCGCGGTCGCTCCCAGGCAAAGTACGGCTTGGCGGGATCGATCTCGACCGGTTTCAGCAGCAGCACATCGGCATCGAGCCAGAGTCCCGCGCGCTCGCTCATCAGCCGCATGCGAAAGAAGTCGCTGAACTGCAGCAGCGTCCAGTCGCGCCAGGAGCCGTCGGGTTCGGAAGGACGCAGCCGTTCGGCGAAAGCGTGCGGCAGGATCGCCTCGGCCTCGGCATTGCCGACGCCATCGGGCAAGCCTGCGACGGGATCGAAGCTATAGACCGTGACCTTGTGACCGGCGGCGATCTGCGAGCGCAGACATGTCTGCCGCAGCCTGTCGAGCGGGCCGTGCCAGAAAGTGACGATTTCGGGAAGCAGAATGCGCTCCGGAAGCAAGACGCGCGATCAGGCCCAGGCGCGATCGGTCTTCGCCTTTTCCTCATAGGCGTCGATCGACGACTTCTTCTCCATGGTGAGGCCGATGTCGTCGAGGCCGTTGACCAGGCAGTGCTTGCGGAACGGGTCGATCTCGAACTTCACCGTGCCGCCATCGGGACCGCGGATCTCCTGGTTCGGCAGATCGATGCTCAATGTCGCATTGGCGCCGCGCTCGGCGTCGTCGAACAGCTTGTCGAGATCTTCCTGGGAGACGCGGATCGGCAGGATGCCGTTCTTGAAGCAGTTGTTGTAGAAGATGTCCCCGAACGAGGTCGAGATCACGCAGCGGATGCCGAAATCGAGCAGCGCCCATGGCGCGTGCTCGCGGCTCGAACCGCAGCCGAAATTGTCGCCCGCGACCAGCACCTTGGTGTTGCGATAGGCCGGCTTGTTGAGGATGAAGTCCGGGTTCTCGCTGCCGTCATCCTTGTAGCGCTGCTCCGAGAAGAGTCCCTTGGCGAGGCCGGTGCGCTTGATGGTTTTCAGGTACTGCTTTGGGATGATCATGTCGGTGTCGACATTGATGATCTTCAGGGGCGCCGCGACGCCTTCCAGCGTGGTGAATTTTTCCATCGATCGCACTTCCCGGGAGGCTATGACTTAATGATGATCGCGAAAGTTTATCGCGAATATCGCCCCCGATAAAGGCTTAATCCGCCTTCGCCTCTATCTCCGGACGAGTCCCTGCTTCGCTCTCAATCTCAGTGTCTGCTTCGGCTTCGATGTCGGCCATATCATCATCCGAAAGTCCTACATGATGGCCGATCTCGTGGATCAGGACGTGGCGTACCACGTCGCCTAGCGTTTCATCATGCTCGGCCCAGTAGTCAAGGATTGGGCGACGGTAAAGCCAGACCATGTTGGGCAGCCGTGCGATATCGTCATGGCTGCGGAACGGCACGCCGGTGCCCTGGAACAGGCCGAGCAGGTCGAACTCGGTCTCCGCGTCCATCTCGTCCAACACCTCCTCGGTCGGGAAGTCATCCACTCTGATGATGAGGCCTTCGCAAAGTTCGCGGAAGCGCGCCGGGAGGCCCTCGAAAATCTCGTTCGTCATGCTCTCCATCTCGGCGAGTGAAGGGGCTTTCAGGGTCGTCCACATGATGGCCTTCTGTCGTGGGTTCCGCGCGGGTCGATACCGGGCTTGTGACGGGGCTAGCTGCCGAGGAGGGCGGATGTTAGAAGCAATCCGCGAGTTTGGGGTCAATCGGGTGCGTATGATGATACGAATGGGGACTGTGGCAATTTTTTTGGCTCTCGTGGGCGTTTTCTTGCTTCCCGGTCCGGTTGCGCAGGCGCAGCCTGCAACATCGGAGGTTCGCCTCGCGCAGGCGGACTATTCGCCGCCGCCGCGCCGCGTTCGCCGGCCCGTCGCCCGGCTTCGGGTCTATCCGAGCTATGGCCCGGAGGACGTCTACCCGCACTATGATCCCGGTCCGAACGCGGTGCGCGAGTGCAACGCCACCTATGTGCAGGAATTCCGGCCGAGCGGTACGGTGATCGTGCCGCGCATGAGCTGCCACTGGCGCCGGGGCTGAGCTAGGCGCCGACGCCGAGCTAGTGCCGCCTGACGGCGCCGATCAACCCGGCGCCAATCACAAGCGCGGCAGAGCCATAAACCAGAACCGCCATCGCCAGTTGGGTGAAGCCGCTGGCCGTGCCCTGGCCTCCACCTGGGCCCTGGGAAGCCAACGCCGCGCCGGTCCATGACAGCGTGGCGAGGCCGGATGCGGCAGCGCAAGCAAGCGCCGTTGTCCTGTTCGCGTTGCGGGACGAGGCCATGACGATCTCCTGTGATGATTCCCGGTGACGATTCCGAGTCACGATTTCCATGTGGACGAGCATCAGAAGATACGGCTGCCACCCCATGCCGGTTTTGGGATGGCCGCTGTGAAATTATCGCGCCGCAGCGGGAACCGATCGCTGCGCGTCGCATTCATGTCTCCGGCGCAGCTATTCAGTCTACATTCACGTCGCGCACTCTAGATTCAACCTGCGTCGCGGTGAAGCGGTTGGTCATGAGGAATGCGCCGCGCGTGCTGACGTGACATTCCGTCATTCAAAGGAGGATTTATATGAACGCGACGAAAGTTCTGGGCCTTGCAGCGGTCGGCGCTTTTCTGATGATCGCAGCTCCAGCTCAGCAGGCGCAGGCGTTGTCATTGAGCAATCCCGGCGCGGCCGCGGCCGTGCAGCAGGACACCAAGCAGGCGACGACCGAGGTGCGCTGGCATCACCACTATCATCATCGGTGGCACCGCCACTATCATCACCGCTGGCATCGCCATCACCGGCATTGGTGAGATCGGCGCCGCCAATCTGGCTGCGTGACTTCCGGAATGATTCGACAGGCCCGCGACGTGGGCCTGTTTCGTGTTCGCGATCCCGAAGAGCAATGCTAGAGTTTCGCCGCCAAGTCTGCACGCAGGCTTTTCTGGCGCGGGCTTTCGGCGGAGGCGCTTGATGACGAAAAGGACCGGCGCGGGTGTCACATCCTTGGTTGCCATCCTGTTGGCTTTCACATTGACACCCGGCGGTTCAGCCTCGGCGCGCGCAGCGGGAGCTGCCGTCGCGGTGCCGCAAGCGCAGGCCAACGATATCAGCGCCCGCCGCCATCAGCGGCCTCGCTATCGCGGCGTCTCCCAACCCTCTTATTACTATTACGGCCGGCCTCATTATTATGCGCCGGCGCCGTTCTTCCCGATTCCGCCGTTTTTCGGCTATGGCTGGGAGCCGTGGTAAGCTGCGCGCACTCCGATGCGTCCGCTCGCGCGTAACGGTGCAAAAGCGGTTCGCTGAATTTCTGGAACACTTCGAAGAAGCTTACCCGCTAGTGGGCATAGGCGCGATCGATCATCTTCAATTGCGCGATCGCGTCGGCGTTCAGCGAACGCGCTCACGCTGCGGCGCAAGCTGTGCGCTCATCGCGCACTCATTCATGCCGCGTTCACGTCGCTGTCCCTAATTTAATGTTGGGGCAATCGCAATGAACGAGCGCCGAAAGCCAGCCCTGCGACGGCCGCGCGCTTTCGTCGCTTGCACACAGGGAGACTCAAGCATGACAACTTCAAGCATGAGGAGGCAAGCATGAGCGGGATTGCATATCCACGGCGGGGCCTTGCGCGCTGCCTCACCCTCGCGGCGGCAACGATGCTGTTGCTCGCCGCCGCGCCGAGCCAGCGCGCTGAAGCGAGATCACCGGTGAGTTCGCCGCTCAATCCGGGCATGACGTCCGCAGCGGACGGCGGCCTCGTCACTCTGGTCCGCGGTGGCGGGCATGGCGGTGGCGGGCATGGCGGCGGCGGTCACATGGGCGGCGGTGGCCACATGGGTGGCGGCGGCCATATGGGCGGTGGCGGCCATATGGGAGGCGGCATGCATTACGGCGGCGGCATGCACGGCGGCGGCATGCATGTTGGCGGCTATCATGGCGGCGGCTTCCGCGGTGGGCCGATGTATCATCACGGTGGCGGCTTCCATCATGGCGGCTTCCGCTTTGCGCATCACCACCACCACCGTCATTTCTTCGGCGGCGGCTATTACTATCCGTCTGACTACTATTATCATCCGCGCTGCCGCGTCGTCTGGACCGCCTACGGTCGGCACCGCGTCTGCTATCACCGCCACTGGCACCGGCGGCATCACTGGCACCATCGGCATTACTATTGATGATTGATTGATGCGTGGCGGGCCGAGACTGGCCGCAACTTGATACGATCGGGATCCGAAACGATGAGGGCGCCATTCGGCGCCCTCATCCGTTCGGACCATCCAGGGCCGCTCAGTCCCAATCCTTGAACGTCCAGGACTTCAGCGACAATTTCCACGACGTCAGGTTTTCCAACCGCCACTGCGCGAAGCGGGCCGGCGGCCAGTTGCTAAGTCGCCGTTTCGCTTGCTTGACCGGCTCCTTGGCCAAGGGCGCAGCCGCGGCGCTCTGGCCGCTGCGGCGCCAGTTCTGGCGCGTGGCGTGCGAGATCAGGTCGACATATTCCGGCTTGTTGGCCATGGCCTGCTTCCCTCGCGAACGCCGCTAAAACGCCAGATGTGCTCCTATCGAGTGTGCGCCCTGTTGTTTAAGGAGTGATTGCCAAAGCGTGTCGAGCTTGAGGTAAGCCGGCTCATCGCGATGCCTTACCGCCACTCCCTGACATCGACGAAATGCCCGGCGATCGCGGCCGCGGCGGCCATGGCGGGCGAGACCAGGTGGGTGCGGCCCTTGAAACCCTGGCGGCCCTCGAAATTGCGGTTCGAGGTCGAGGCGCAGCGTTCTTCCGGTTTCAACTTGTCGGGATTCATCGCAAGGCACATCGAGCAGCCGGGCTCGCGCCATTCGAAGCCGGCCTTGATGAAGATCTTGTCAAGCCCTTCGGCTTCCGCCTGCTCCTTCACGATGCCCGAGCCCGGCACCACCATCGCGTTGACATGGCCGTTGACGGTCTTGCCTTCGGCGATCTTGGCGGCTGCCCGCAGATCCTCGATCCGGCCGTTGGTGCAGGAGCCGATGAAGACGCGGTCGAGCTTGATGTCGGTGATCCTGGTGCCCGCCTGCAGGCCCATATAGCCCAGCGCCCGATGCTTGGAGAGCCGCTTGGCTTCGTCGGCGATCTTGTCGGGATCGGGCACCATGCCGGTGACCGACACGATGTCCTCCGGCGAGGTGCCCCAGGTGACGATCGGCGGCAGCTTGGCCGCGTCCAGCCTGATCTCGTGGTCGAAATGCGCGCCCTCGTCGGAGCGCAGCGTTTCCCAGTAGCGCATCGCGGCGTCCCACGCGGCGCCCTTCGGTGATTTCGGCCGGCCGCGCAGGAAGTCGAACGCCTTCTGGTCGGGCGCCACCAGGCCTGCGCGGGCGCCGCCCTCGATCGACATGTTGCAGACCGTCATGCGGCCTTCCATCGACAGCGCGCGGATCGCCTCGCCGGCATATTCCAGCACATAGCCGGTGCCGCCCGCGGTGCCGATCTCGCCGATGATCGACAGGATGATGTCCTTGCCGGTGACGCCGTCCGGCAATTTGCCGTCGACCACCGCGCGCATGTTCTTGGCTTTTTTCTGGATCAGCGTCTGCGTCGCCAGCACGTGCTCGACTTCGGAGGTGCCGATGCCGTGCGCCAGCGCGCCGAACGCGCCATGGGTGGAGGTGTGGCTGTCGCCGCAGACGATGGTGGTGCCGGGCAGCGTGAAGCCCTGCTCGGGTCCGATCACATGGACGATACCCTGCCGCTTGTCGAACTCGTTGTAATATTCGATGCCGAATTCCCTGGCGTTCTCCGCCATCACCCGCATCTGCTCGATGCTTTCAGGGTCGGGATTGGGTTTTGAACGATCCGTGGTCGGGATGTTATGATCGACCACCGCCAGCGTCTTCTCAGGCGCGCGCACCTTGCGCCCTGTGCTGCGCAAGCCTTCGAACGCCTGCGGCGACGTCACCTCATGGACGAGGTGGCGGTCGATATAGAGCAGGCAGGTGCCGTCGTCGGCCTCATGCACCAAATGGTCGTTCCAGATCTTGTCGTACAGCGTGGTCGGCTTGGGCATGAGCGTAAGCTCCAAAGAGATTCTTGCTTGAGCATGAAAAGCACGGGGGCGCGCATAAAAGGAAATTTCAGCGCTTCTTCAAAGGGCGCCGCTATACTCTGACGTCGCCGAGGTCGCGAAACGTCCGAAGAAGCGCGCCGGCAGCCGCCAGCGATCGTCCATCAAGACGGGTCGGCGGGCGGTGCTGGTTCGATCCGAAACCATATCAATGGTCTAACATAGGCTTAATCGTTGCGACAATCGATCGGAGGACACACTCGCTCGATATTGTGATCGAGGCGGCGCTTGGAAAGAGAGGAAACGACTCCGCCCGGCCATTGGGCTGGAATCATTTTCTTTCGAGGGGCGCCGCGACAAAAATCGTCTCCCCGGCCGGCGTCGCGCAATAAAAAAAGCGCGGGCCGAACCCGCGCTTTCAACCAACCAGTTAGATGGGCGATTACTCGCCGACGGCCTTGGCGTGCTCGGTCTTTTCGACGATGCGGGCCGATTTGCCGCGCAGATTGCGCAGATAATACAACTTGGCACGGCGAACCTTGCCCCGACGCACCACCTTGATCGAGTCGATCATCGGCGACATCACCGGGAACACGCGTTCCACGCCTTCGCCGTAGGAAATCTTGCGCACGGTGAAGCTCTCGTTGAGCCCGCCGCCGGAGCGGCCGATGCAGACGCCTTCATAGGCCTGCACGCGGGTGCGGTCGCCTTCCACCACCTTGACGTTGACGATCACGGTGTCGCCGGGTCCGAATTCCGGGATGACCTTGGTGGCGGAGAGCTTGTCGAACTGCTCTTTTTCGAGCTGCTGGATCAGATTCACGGGTAAAATCTCCATCGGCGGCGCGCCCAGCCAACGGGGGGCTCACGCTCTATCCTGCCATCACACTTGCGGAATTGGCGTCCATATAAGGCAAAGCACCTGCCTTGTCACCCGTCTGTCGTGCTTTTTGTGGCCTTTTGGTTCCGCCTCGCGGCCCACAGGTCCGGCCGCCGCGCCTGGGTCAGGGCCTCGGCCTCGGCCTTCCGCCAGGCCGCGACCTTGGCATGGTCTCCGGAGAGCAGGATTTCCGGGATCGGCCGTCCTTCGAAGGCCTGGGGGCGGGTATATTGCGGATATTCCAACAACCCGTCGGAAAAGCTCTCATCCGCCCCGGATTCGGCCTTGCCCATCACCCCCGGCAGCAGCCGGACACAGGCGTCGATCAGCGCCATGGCCGCGATTTCGCCTCCCGACAGCACATAATCGCCGATCGAGACCTCTTCGAGCTGCCGCGCCTCGATCACCCTCTGGTCCACCCCCTCAAACCGGCCGCAGACGATCAGGGGGCCGGGGCCCGTGGCCAGTTCCAGAACCCGCGACTGGGTCAATGGCCGACCTCGCGGGCTCATCAGCAGGCGCGGGCGGTCGGCGCCGGCCTCTACCGCATCGATCGCCGCCGCCAGCACGTCCGCGCGCAGCACCATGCCGGGGCCACCGCCGGCCGGGGTATCGTCGACGCTGCGATGTCGGTCGGTGGCCTGGTCGCGGATATCGCGCGCCTCCAGCGCCCACAGGCCCGAGGCCAATGCCCGGCCGGCCAGGCTGACGCCGAGCGGCCCCGGGAACATCTCGGGGAACAGCGTCAGCACGGTCGCGCGCCATATCGTGATCGGGGCGGTCATGACCATCCGTTACGGCACCACGGCCGTCAGATCGAGGCCCTGCATCAGGGCGGCCGCCTCGACCGCGCGCTCGAAATCGGCCAGCGCGAACGTCGTGACGATGATTTTCGAGAGATCAAGCAGGCCTTCGGCCGCCAGCGCGGCTAACTGGCCGGGCGCGGTGCGCGCATACATGAACTGGCCGACCACTTCCCAGTCGTTCGCCAGCATCTCGCGGAACGACAGCTCCAAGGGCGCGTCGGCGCTACCCATCAGCACCAGCCGGCCGCCGCGCTTCAACGCGCGCAAACACGAAAGCGTGGTCAAGGTGCTCTTGGCGGCGCCCAGCAGATCGAGCGCGACATCGGCGCCGCCGCGCGCGGCGTGGCGGATGGTCGCGAGGTCTTTTGCGGCATCCTCACCTGTCACGACCGCTGGGATGACGCGCGAGCCAAAGGCGGCGCTCAGGCGTTCCAGCGCCGCGCGGTTGCGCCCGGCCGCGACCACACGGCCGGCGCCCATCGCGACCGCGAGCATGACGGCGCCGGAGCCGAAATAGCCGGATGCGCCGTTGATGATGACGGTCTGGCCGCCGCGGAGCCCGGTGCGCTGCAGGCCGCCATAGGGCACGATCAGCTTGGCGAGGCCGATCAGTTCGGTCGCGGGCCTGTCGTCGAGGCCGTCGAGCGGCGTGACGCAGGCGGCAGGCCAATGCGCGATCTCCGCGAATACGCCGTCGCGCCAGCGCGCCTGCAGGGCCAGCGCGGCATCCGATGTCGCCATGGCCGTCAGCCCGATCAGGATCTGCGGCGGTTCCGGATCGGGTACGTCGGCGCGCAAATGCGGGCTCAGGAAAACCCCGTCGCCGCTTTGCACATGGCTGACCTGGTCGCCGACCGCGATGACGCGTCCGATCGCATTGGTGCCGGGCACGAACGGCATTGGCGGCAGGCTGTAGGGCATCGCGCCCGACAGCACCCGGCCCATATAGGACAGCACCATGCCGGCTTCGACCCTGACCAGAACGCCGTCGGGTGCGGGAGCCGGCGTTTCGACCTCGTCGAAACGCAGATCGTTCGGTGCGTGCAGCCGCCAGGCCTTGTGGGTCGCCATGTCAGTCGCTCCCAGAGTTACGTCGTCCCGGCAAATATAATCTCATCGTCGTCCCGGCCAAGCGAGCGAGGCGAGCACGAGCCGGGACCCATATGTGGACGGCCCCCGTGGCACAAGAGCTTTTTGAGGTGGGATCGGATCGCTTGCATCCATATGTCCGGCCTTTTGGTGCGGCGAGTTTGACCGCTGGCCAAGATGGCTTCCGCGACGCGAGCTCCAATCAACCTCATGACCTCTGTCAGGCCAATGGGTCCCACGGTTTAGCTCGCATACCGGATCGATTGATCCTACTCCATCTGCTCTTGCAGCTCCGGTTCGACCAGCGGAGACACGACACCGCCAGCCGACGTTCTCAATCAGGCAGGGGTCGGCGCAGCGGCATCAATCCGCGCCCTGTAGCTTTCGCCTGTCGTCATCAGCTTCCAGGCGATCCGCGCCATCTTGTTGGCAAGCGCCACAGCGGCAAGCTTTGGCGACTTGCGTTTCAAGAGCTCGATCAGCCAGCGTGGCCCACGTTGCTTGGGCCCCTTGGCCAGCTTGACCACCGAGGTGGCCCCGACCACCAAAAGGCTCCGCAGGGTCTCATCACCTGCCCGGGTGATCGTGCCGAGCCTGGTCTTTCCCGCAGTGGAATGGTCCTTCGGGGTCAAGCCGAGCCAGGCTGCAAACAGCCGGCCCGAGCGGAAGGCGTGCGGATCGGGCGCCTTCATCACAAGTGCGGCCGCCGTGACCGGACCGATCCCAGGGATCTCTGCCAGCCGCCGGCACGTCGCATCGGCACGATGCCAGGCCATAAGCTTGGCCTCGATCGCCTTCAGTTCAACCTGCACCTGCTCATACTGGCGACCAAGCATCGTGAACAGTCCGCGGGCCAGTTCGGGCAAGCCTTCGTCTTGCGCGATTCGCTCCAACAGCGATGCAAGCTTGTCCAGACCTTGGGCTGCGATCAGGCCAAACTCCGTCGCATGGCCGCGGATCGCATTAGCAAGTTGCGTCCGCCGGGTGACCAGCTGCTCGCGGACGCCCAACAGCATCACAGCAGCCTGCTGCTCGGCCGTCTTCGTCGGCACAAACCGCATCCGTGGCCGGCTCACCGCCTCGCACAGACCCTCGGCATCTCGGCCGTCGTTCTTGTTGCGCGCGACATACGGCTTCACCAACTGCGGCGCAATCTGTCTCACCTCGTGGCCCAGCTTTGCCAGCTCTCGCGCCCAATAGTGCGAAGCCCCACAAGCCTCGATCGCCACAAGCGTCGGCGGCAACTTGGCAAAAAACTCCAGCATCGCCTTCCGGCTCAGCCGCTTGCGCAGCACGGTCCGTTCCTCGGCGTCGACGCCATGCAGGACGAAAATATACTTCGACGCATCCATTCCAATTCGGATAATCTCGCTCACGGACGGCTCCCTCGTATGAGATCTCGACAACCTCATTCTGGCACAATCAATGCCGTAGGGGGCCGTCCACACCATCAACCACCGCTGTGTGTTGGGTATCGAGCTGGAGCTGCCGCCGTTTGCGACCATCAAGGTCGGTGGCTATGGGTCCCCGCCTTCGCGGGGAAGACGAGCGGAGATAGTTTCGTCAGCGGGATCATCGCCCTTGATGTCCTCGGGCAGTTCGATCACCACGCGTCCGCTGGCGAGGTCGACGGTCGGCACCACGGCGTTGGAGAACGGCAGCATGATGGATGCACCGGCGGCCGGCGCGATCTCGATGATGTCGCCGGCGCCGAAATTATGGATCGCGATCACCTCGCCGAGCGGTTCGTTGGTCGACGTCACGGCGGCGAGGCCGATCAGATCGGCGTGGTAATATTCGTCGTCCTCGGTCGCCGGCAATTTTTCACGGGCCACATAAAGCTCCAGGCCGTTGAGCCGCTCGGCCTCTTCGCGGGTTGTTATGCCCTTGATGGTTGCCACCAGATGATCCTTGGCGGCGCGCGCGTGCGCGACCTCGAACTGCCGCGCGCCGTCCTTGGTCGAGAGTGCGCCATAGCGGGTCACGGCAAAGGGATCTTCGGTGAAGGTCCACAGTTTCACCGCCCCGCGCACGCCATGCGCGGCGCCGATCCTGGCGACGCAAACTTGCGGAGGCATTATCGGGCCTCATCCTTCGAGACGCGGCCCGCAGCCAAGTTTACGCAGGCTGCGCAAACCAAGATACGCCGCTCCTCAGGATGAGGAGATAGACCCTCATGCTGAGGAGCACGGCGCCAGCCGTGCGTCTCGAAGCATAAGGCCACGCTCATCTGCAACCCTTACGCCGACTTGGCGGCGGCTTCGGCGGCGGCCTTGCGCTCCTTGCGCGGCACGGCCTTTTCCGGGTTGTTGCGCTTCTCGCGCTTCTTGACGCCGGCGGCATCGAGGAAACGCATCACGCGGTCCGAGGGCTGCGCGCCCTTGGCGAGCCAGGCCTTGACCTTGTCCAAGTCGAGCTTCAGCCGCAGCTCGTTGTCCTTGGGCAGCAGCGGATTGAAATGGCCGAGCCGCTCGATGAAGCGGCCGTCGCGGGGAAAGCGCGAATCGGCGGCGACGACGTGGTAGACCGGGCGCTTCTTGGTGCCCGCGCGAGCGAGGCGGATGACGACTGCCATTTGGATTCTCCTGAGTGTTGTTTGAACGATTTAACTAGCTGTCATTCCGGGGCGGCGCGAAGCGACGAGCCCGGAATCCATAACCACGATCGGGAGTATGGATTCCGGGCCCGCGCCAAGAGGCGCGTCCCGGAATGACGAGTGGTGAAAGTTTCCCATTACTTCTTCTTCCCCGGAAAGCCGCCGAGGCCGGGCAGGGTCGGCTTGCCGGAAAGGCCGGTGAGTCCCGGAAGATTCGGCAGGCCGGTGCGCAGGCCCGGGGGCAGATCCTTCGGCAGGTTCGGCAGACCGCCGGCTCCGCCACCCTGCATCTTTTCCGCCATCGCCTTCATCTGCTCCGGGCTCGGCGCCGGCATGCCGCCGCCAAAGCCCATCGCCTGGGCGATGCCGGCGAGCGGGCCGCGCTTGCCCTGGCCCATCGCCTTCATCACGTCGGCCATGTTCCGATGCATCTTGAGCAGCTTGTTGACGTCCTCGACCTTGACGCCGGCGCCGGCGGCGATGCGCTTCTTGCGGCTGGCCTTGAGGATATCGGGATGGCGGCGCTCGTCCCGCGTCATCGAATCGATCACCGCGACCTGGCGCTTGACGATCTTGTCGTCGATGCCCGCGGCCGCGATCTGGTTCTTCATCTTGGCGATGCCGGGCATCATGCCCATCAGGCTGGAGATGCCGCCCATGTTCGCCATCTGCATCAATTGATCGCGCATGTCGGCCAGGTCGAACTGGCCCTTGCGCATCTTCTCGGCGGCGCGCGCGGCTTTCTCGGCGTCGATATTCGACGCGGCCTTCTCGACCAGCGAGACGATGTCGCCCATGCCGAGGATGCGGCCGGCGATCCGGCTCGGATGAAAGTCCTCCAGCGCGTCGGTCTTTTCGCCGGTGCCGATCAGCTTGATCGGCTTGCCGGTGACCGCGCGCATCGACAGCGCCGCGCCGCCGCGGCCGTCGCCGTCGACCCGCGTCAGCACGATGCCGGTGAGGCCGACGCGCTGGTCGAACGAGCGCGCGAGGTTGACCGCGTCCTGGCCGGTCAAGGAATCCGCGACCAGCAGCACTTCATGCGGGTTGGCGGCGGTTTTGATTTCCGCGGCTTCCGACATCATCTCTTCGTCGAGCGTGGTGCGGCCGGCGGTATCGAGCAGCACCACGTCGTAGCCGCCGAGCTTGGCGGCTTCCAGCGCACGCCTGGCAATCTGCGCAGGCTTCTGGCCGGCCACGATCGGCAGCGTCGGAATGTCGAGATCGCGCCCCAGCACGGCCAACTGCTCCATCGCCGCCGGGCGGTAGATGTCGAGCGAGGCCATCAGCACCTTGCGCTTGTCGCGCTGGGTCATGCGGCGGGCGAGCTTTGCGGTGGTGGTGGTTTTGCCGGAGCCTTGCAGGCCGACCATCATGATGGCGACCGGCGGCACCGCATTGAGGTCGATGGTCTGGCCGTCATCACCGAGGGTGGCGACCAGTTCGTCATGGACGATCTTGACCACCATCTG
>Ga0137412_10001074_pt1 | contig 20648 bp, 19 predicted proteins | sample CZODoug2_1_16fun_FD_122160 | JGI IMG/M metagenome (GOLD analysis project Ga0137412, IMG submission 122160) | Vadose zone soil fungal communities from Angelo Coast Range Reserve, California, USA - CZODoug2_1_16fungal (Hybrid Assembly) | ecosystem: Environmental > Terrestrial > Soil > Vadose zone...
GCGAAGCGCTGCCCGCCGCCACTCTCGCCCTGTGTCAGAGAGCGGACGCCGTGCTGTTGGGCGCCGTCGGCGGTCCCAAGTGGTCCGCTCCGGATGCCAAAGTGCGGCCGGAACAGGGGCTGCTGGGCCTGCGTAAAGCGCTCGGGCTTTTCGCCAACTTGCGGCCGGTGGCTCCGCACCCCGCCGTGTTGGATGCATCGCCCATCAAGGCGGAACTGCTGCACGGCGTCGACATCATGGTGGTGCGCGAATTGACCGGCGGCATCTACTTCGGGGACAAGCAGCGCAGCGCCACCGAAGCCGTGGATGTGTGCCGCTACAGCGTGACGGAAATCGAGCGGGTCGTGCGACTCGCCGCGCAGTTGGCGCGCGCACGCCGCCGCAAGTTGACCTCGGTCGATAAAGCCAACGTTCTCGAGACCTCGCGGCTGTGGCGTGCGGTGGTCGAGCGCGTACTTCCGGAAGAGTTTCCCGACGTGAGCTTCGAACATATGTTGGTGGATGCGGCAGCCATGCACCTGCTGCGGTGGCCGCGGGATTTCGACGTCATCGTGACCGAGAATATGTTCGGCGACATTCTCACCGACGAGGCATCGATGCTGGCGGGCTCGTTGGGTCTCTTGCCGTCCGCCTCGCTGGGCGCCGATAGCCGCGGCGGATTGTTCGAACCCATCCATGGTTCAGCGCCCGATATAGCCGGCCTCGGCATCGCGAATCCTTACGGCACGATTTTGAGCGCCGCCCTGTTGCTGCGCTACTCGCTGAAGTTGGAGCCGGAGGCGCGCGCCTTGGAAGCCGCCGTCTCCAAGGCCGTGGTATCGGGCGCCCTGCCCGCCGATCTGGCAAAGCCCGGCACTACGCCGATGTCGTCGCGGCAAGCCGGCGATGCGGTGCTGGCTGCGCTGTAGCGGCCTGCGCAGCCCGCTCGAGGGCTGCCGCAAAATCCGCGACGAGGTCCGCTGAATCTTCGATGCCCACCGAGACTCGCAGCAACCCAGGATGAATTCCGGCGCGAAGCCGAGCGGCTTCATCCATGCCGGCATGCGTCATGCTGGTCGGGTGCGCGATCAAACTTTCGACGCCGCCCAGTGATTCCGCAAGCGTGAAGCACTCGAGCCCCGCCAGAAACGCCTGCACGGCCGGCTCGCCGCCCTTCAGTTCGAAACTCAACATGGCGCCGAAACCGCTCTGTTGCCGCCGCGCCAACTCATGGCCCGGATGGCTGGCAAGTCCCGGGAAGTAGACCTGCTGCACGGCGGCGTGGCCGTTCAATACATCCACCACAGCGAGCGTGTTCTCGGCATGCACTTGCATCCGCGCGTGCAGAGTGCGTACGCCCCGAAGGGTCATGAAGCTGTCGAACGGCGCGCCGGTGACGCCGATGGCATTCGCCCACCAGGCAAGCGTTTGCGCAAGTTCCACGGTCGACGCGATGACGGCGCCCCCGACCACATCGCTGTGGCCGTTCAGATATTTGGTGGTCGAATGCACGACCAGGTCGGCGCCGAGCGCCAGCGGCTGCTGCCAGAGCGGCGACAGAAAGGTATTGTCCGCGGCCACCAACGCGCCGGCTGCATGTGCTGCGTCGGCGATCGCCCGAATATCCACGATCCGGAGCAACGGATTGCTCGGCGTTTCGATCCAAACGAGTGCCGGCTTGCGCTCGAGCGACTTGGCGAGTGCCGCTGCATCGCTTTGGTCGATGAAATCGACCACCAAATTGCCCTTCTTTTCCAGCGCCGCGAGCAAGCGATAGGTTCCGCCGTAACAGTCGTAGGGCGCGACCACGCGCGCGCCGGCCGGCAGCGTCGCAAGGATCAGGGTGATGGCGGCGAGACCCGTGCACGTCACCACCGCCCCAAGGCCGCCCTCGAGATCCGCGAGCGCGGCCGCAAGCTGGTCCCGCGTCGGATTGCCGGAGCGCGTGTAGTCATACTTGCGCGGCTGACGATAGCCTTCGAAGGCAAAATTCGTCGACAGGTAGATCGGCGGCACCACGGAACCGTACTGCAGGTCCGATTCCAACCCGGCGCGTACTGAACGCGTGGCGATGCGTTTCTTGCCTGGGCTTTTCTTGCCTGGGATGTCGTTGCTCATATCACTGCTCCGCAAGGGCGTTTTGTAGAATGGGGTTGAGCGTTGCGCTCTCTTTCAAAAAGGCGTCGTGGCCGAAAATCGAGTTGATCTCGATCAGTTGATTGGGCCCGGCGAGGCGCGCGGCGAGGGCCTGCATGTCGTTGAACGGGACCAATTGGTCCTCGCGAACCGCGATGAGCGTGGCAGGTGTGCGCACTTGCCTGGCGTCCACATCGTGCAGATCGATGGATTCGCTCAAGGCAAGAAACGACTCCGCTCGATATTTCTGCACGTAGTCGTCGCCGCGCGCGAATAAATAGCCCTCGACCGGAAAGCGAAATCGCTCCGCATCCCGCACCGCCGGTCCGCCGAAGCGCATGGCGAATTCGGTCTGGCTGCGGTAAGTCGCCATCGCCAGGGCACGCGCGAGTTTGAGGCCGGCGGCTCCATCGCCGCGGGCGATGGCCTCGCGGACGATCTGGCGCTGCACGCTGCGCCATGCCGTGGACAACACCTGGGCCCTGTCGGCGGCGCTCAAAATCACGATGCGGTCCACCGACGAGGCGTGCCGCGCCGCGAAACTCAATGCCACCATGCCGCCGTAGGATGCGCCGACGATGGCATGCAGCGATCTCAACCCCAGGTGTGCGACGACGCGGCGCAGTATCTCGGCCTGATCGAAAGAACTGACCGGCGGAAACTTCAGTTCGCCGTCCGGCGTCGAGCTTTCGCCCCAGCCGCCCAAGTAATCGATGCCGAGCACGCGAAACCGCGTGGTATCGACGCCCAGCTCAGGCCCGACGACCTCGGGCCACCACCCTTCAGGACCCACGAGATAGCGATGCGCCGATATGCCGCCGAGGACCGCCACCACCGGCGCATCTCTCGGCCCGACCAGACGAAAGGCGGCGCGGGGACTTGGCAGCGAATCGCCATGATGCAACCGCCACGATGCGGGCAGCTGCAGAACCGAATCTAGCTCTGTGCTCGAGCCGCTTGCGGAAACTTCGATGAGATTGTCAGATAATTCTTGGTAACCCAAGTCCTCGCTCCTCCAAGGTGACATAACCCCTGTGGAGCGCGGCGCGCTTCGGCAGATGACGCGGCGTTGCCGCCGTTCAACTCGCCGCCTATCTATCGGCAGCTTTCGCTCGCTGCCGCAGGAGTTGGCACCGTTCCAAAAGAACCTTCGCGGTTCCCTGGGTGGTTGCCCCGGCTTCTAAGGGCCTTTCCCTCAGCCGGTCTAGATAAGCCCTCGAATCTTAAGGATGCCGCCCGATCGCGTCAAGCTGTGCTGGTTAGGCTGGTTACTTGCCGGCTTGCGTTCCGTCGAATAATGCATTAATGTACTAACGCATTAATACATGCTAAGATTGCTGCCATGAAAACCAACCGTCCGGTAACCGTCCGTCAAGAACAGCAGCATGAACGCGCCCTGTGCACGGCGATCTTGGAGCTGCGCAGCGTGGAGGAATGCCGGAGTTTTTTCCGCGATTTGTGCACGCCGGCTGAACTGCAGGCGATGGCCGACCGCTGGGCGGTGGTCGAACTCTTGGAGCGCGGCCTACCGTACCGCGAAATCCACAAACAGACCGGCGTCAGCGTCACCACCATCGGCCGAGTGGCTCGATACCTGACCTCGGGAAACGGCGGCTACCGCGCCGTCACCGATCGATTGAAGTTGAACGCCTGAGCTGGCCGCATGCGATTGACCAAATTATGCGATTAAAGATAGCCATACAAAAAAGCGGCCGACTCACCGATAGTTCTCTCGAGCTGTTGTCGCGCTGCGGCCTCAAGTTCAGCCGCGGCAAGGATCAGCTCATGTGCTACGGCGAGAACATGCCGCTCGACGTACTGTTCGTGCGCGACGACGACATCCCTGACCTGGTTCAGGAGGATGTGTGCGATCTGGGGCTGGTGGGCCGCAACGTCGTCGAAGAGAAGCGCCTGGCATTTCAGGCACGCGGCATTGCGCCGCTGTTCGAGACGGTGCAGATGTTGGATTTCGGACGCTGCAAGCTCTGCATCGCAGTGCCGGACGGATTCGATTACCGCGGTGCAGCCTCCCTCGAGGGAAAACGCATCGCGACCACCTATCCGAACATATTGTCGCGCTTTCTCGCCGAACGCGGCATTACGGCTGAGGTCGTGGTGCTGTCAGGCTCGGTCGAGATTGCGCCGCGGTTGGGGCGGGCCGATTTGATTTGCGATTTGGTCTCCACGGGGTCGACGCTCGCGGCGAACCATTTGCGGCAAGCGGAAACCGTGATGGAGAGCCAAGCGGTGCTGATCCGCACCCCTATCCCCATCCCGGAGGAAAAGCAGGACTGGACCAGGCGTTTGTTGATGCGCATCGACGGCGTGGAACAGGTGAAAGGCAGTAAGTACATCATGCTGCACGCCCCTCGTTCTGCACTGCCTGCCATCGCCAAGCTGTTGCCCGGCAGCGAAGCGCCGACGGTCATTCCATTGGAAGGCCGCGGCGACCGCGTCGCGGTACATGCGGTGTGCCGCGAAAACGTATTCTGGGAGCTTCTCGAAGAGTTGAAGAGCGCCGGCGCGAGTTCCGTGCTGGTGCTTCCGGTCGAGAAGATGCTGGCATAGGAGTTCAGCCACCGATCATGCGCATCCTCGATTGGAATTCGCTTTCGCCGGCCGCCCAAGACGCTGCGTTGCAGCGTCCGGCGCAGCGCGACCCCAAAGCGACAGCCGCGGCGGCTCAGCAAATCATCGATGCCGTCAGGCAGAACGATGATGCTGCGCTCTTCGAACTGACGGAACGCTACGACGGCGTCAGATTGACGGACTTGAACGTGTCGGAGCAGGAGTTCGGCGCCGCGGAGCGCGCGCTGAGCGCGGCGCAACATGCCGCAATCGACACTGCCATATCCACGGTCCACAAGTTTCATGCCGCGCAAGGTTCGGCGCCGCTGCGCGTGGAAACGGCGCCGGGCGTTGTGTGCGAGCGCATCAGCGTCCCGGTGCGCGCCGTCGGACTATACGTACCGGCGGGCTCGGCGCCGTTACCCTCGACGGCGATCATGTTGGCGGTGCCCGCGGCGATCGCGGGCTGCCCGGTGCGTATCATGTGCACGGCCCCGACCCGCAGCGGCACAGCCGATCCGGCGGTGTTGGTCGCGGCCCGCAAGGCGGGTGTGGAGCGCGTGTTCAAAGTCGGTGGGGCACAAGCGATAGCGGCCATGGCCTACGGGACCGCAACGGTGCCTAAATGCGACAAATTGTTCGGTCCGGGCAACGCCTGGGTCACCGCCGCCAAACTCCTCGTGGCCAATGATGCCGCCGGCGCCGCCGCCGACCTGCCGGCCGGCGTGACCGAGGTCCTGGTGATCGCAGATCGCAGCGCGCGCGCCGATTTCGTCGCCGCGGATTTGCTGGCACAGGCGGAGCACAGCGCCGATGCGCAAGCATTGCTGGTCACCACTTCCGCCGAGCTGGCGCAACGCGTCGCGGAGCAAGTGCGCCGGCAAATGGCGTCGTTATCGCGTACCGCGATTCTTGCGGAGTCGGTGGCCAACATTCGTCTGCTGGTGGTCGATTCGCTCGACACGGCCTTCCGCGTGGCCAACCGATACGCCCCTGAACATCTGATGCTCGAGATCGACGACTCGCGCAAGTGGCTAGGCCATGTGACCGCCGCGGGAGCCGTGTTCTTGGGCCGCTGGTCGCCCGTATCGATGGGCGACTATTGCAGCGGACCCAATCACACGCTGCCGACCTACGGCTACGCTCAGGCCTACAGCGGGCTTGCGCTGGAAGACTTCCAGAAGCGCATCACGGTTCAAGAACTCAGTCCCTCGGGGCTCCAGGGCTTGGGACCCACGGCGCAGATTCTGGCCGGTCTCGAAGGATTGGACGCGCACGCCGCGGCCGTGACCATCCGCCTGCAGGCCCTCGAGGCAGGCTCGTGAACGCCGTGCTGTCGTTGGCGCGGCCGGAGATTCTCACCATCAAGCCGTACTCGCATGCGGCCTGGCTGCCGTCGCTGACTCGGCTGCATGCCAACGAGGCGCCGTGGCGGCCGACCGGAGACGCCACCGAGGCGGGGCTCAATCGGTACCCGGAGCCGCAGCCGGCGGCGTTGGTACAGCGACTGGCCGAACTCTATGGCGTTTCCGCGGAAACGCTCCTCGTCACGCACGGCAGCGATGAGGCCATCGACCTGCTGTCGCGTATCTATCTTCGCGCCGGCTTGGACGCCATCATGCAATGCACGCCGACCTTCGGCATGTACCAAGTCGCGGCGCGCATTCAGGGGGCGGAGGTCATGGAGATCCCTCTCGATCGTTCGCGGGGATGGAGCGTCGATGTGGACCGGCTGCTGGCCGCGTGGCATCCGCGCGTGAAGCTGGTCTATCTGTGCTCACCGAATAATCCGACCGCCAATTCGCTTGGTATCGCGGCGCTCGAAACGATTTGTCAGGCGCTCGACGGCAAGGCCATCGTCGTGATCGACGAGGCCTACATCGAATGGTCGAATTCGGCCAGCCTCACGCCGTGGCTCGCACGTTTCCCAACGCTCGCCTTCCTGCGTACTCTGTCGAAAGCCCATGCGCTGGCCGGCGCGCGCATCGGTGCTCTCCTCGGCCACCCTGACATGATTCAATTGGCGAAGCGTGTCATCCCCCCCTACTCCCTGACCACGCCCACCATCGAAGCGGCGTTGCGCGCGCTGCGCCCCGGCGAAGTTGCCGCGTCGCGGACGCGCCTCGATGCCTTGCTGGTGGAACGGGAATACCTGCGGCAGCGGCTTCAATCCTCACCATGGGTCGAAAAGGTGTGGCCCAGCGACGCCAATTTCGTGCTGATCGATTGCCGCGACGCCGAGCGTTTCATGCGCTCGAGCATCGCCGCGGGCTTCATCGTGCGTGATCTACGGGGCAATCCGGCGCTGCCGAATTCGCTGCGCGTCTCGGTGGGTACCCGTGCGCAAAACGACGCGCTGCTGCGTGGCGTGGGGGCCGCATGAGCGCGCGTGTATTGTTCTTGGACAGGGACGGCACGCTGAATGAAGAGCCGCCCGACGAACAAGTGGACAGCTTGGAAAAAATCCGCTTGGTTCCCGGCGTCATCCCGGCACTGCTGGATCTGAAGCGCGCGGGATTCACCTTCGTGATGGTCACCAACCAGGACGGCCTGGGCACGGCGACCCTGCCCAGCGACAAATTCGAACTCGCGCATCAATTCATTTTGTCGCTCTTCTCCTCGCAGGGCATAGAATTCGACGCGGTATTCATTTGCCCTCACTTCAAGCGCGAGGACTGCGCCTGCCGCAAACCGAAGATCGGCATGGTGCTGGACTATATTCACGCCAATCCCGTGGACAAGACGCGCAGCTACATGATCGGCGACCGCGACACCGATCTCGAATTTGCCGAAAATCTGGGGATCCAAGGCCTGCGAGTGCGGGCGCATGGAACCGAACAGGAATCGTGGCCCGCGATCGCGCAACGCATTCTCGGCGCGGCCCGACACGCCCAGGTCCGGCGAACCACCAAGGAAACGGACATCCGGATCGACTTGGATCTGTCGCGCGAAGGCCCCTGCACTGTCAGCACCGGCCTGGGGTTCTTCGATCATATGCTGGAGCAGATCGCCAGACATGGCGGGTTCGCGCTGGACCTGTCCTGCAAAGGCGACTTGCACATCGACGAACACCATACCATCGAGGACTGCGCCCTCGCGCTGGGGTCTGCACTGCGCCAAGCGCTGGGCGACAAACGCGGCATCGCACGCTACGGCTTTCTACTCGCGATGGACGAAACCGAGGCGCAAGTTGCGCTGGATCTTTCCGGTCGGCCGTATTTCGTCTGGGAGGGCCGCTTCAACCGTGAACGGGTGGGCGACTTGCCGACCGAACTCGTGCCGCATTTCTTCAGGTCGCTGGCCGAAACGTTGGGCGCCGCATTGCATCTGAGCGTTCGCGGCGAGAACACGCACCACATGGTGGAGGCGTGTTTCAAAGGGGTGGGCCGCAGCTTGCGTCAAGCCATACGGCTGGAGGGCAACGAGTTGCCCAGCACCAAAGGCAGTTTGTGAGCGGGCAGGACGTCGTGATCGTCGCCAATGGCGGCGCCAATATCGCATCGCTGCAATTCGCGCTGGAGCGATTGAACGTGGAGTCGCAGGTGTCGGCTGATGCCGAGACCATTCGTGCGGCGACTCACGTCATCCTGCCGGGAGTGGGCGCGGCCTCCGATGCCATGGTCCGGCTGCGGCGCGATCATCTGCACGAACTGCTGCCGACGCTGCGCCAACCCGTGCTCGGCATCTGTCTCGGCATGCAGCTGCTGTTCGAGGCTTCTGATGAGGGTCACACCCAATGCCTCGGAATCATCCCCGGTCGCGCGGCGCGCTTCGCCGAGGCCGCGGGGCGGCCGGTCCCGCATATTGGCTGGAATACCATGGATATTGAGCGCGAGTCCGCCCTGCTCGTAGGGCTCAAGGTCGACGACTACGCCTATTTCGTCCACAGCTATGCGCTGCCCGTGAGCAGCGCCACCGTAGCGAGCACGCGCTACGGCGCACCGTTCACCGCCTGTGTCGAATGGGGCAATTTTTTTGGGGCGCAATTTCATCCCGAACGCTCGGCGGCGGTCGGCGCACGCGTGCTGCAAAACTTTCTGGCGATCCGGAGGCGCGGCTAGCGCACCCGGCTATGCGTCTCATCCCCGCCATCGATTTGAAGGACGGACATTGCGTGCGCTTGCTGCGGGGTGATTTCGACGCCGAAACCCGCTATGGCGCGGATCCGCTCGCTCTGCTCGTCAAGTATCGCGACCTTGGCGCCGACTGGCTGCATGTCGTCGACTTGGACGGCGCACGCGACGGCACCGGCCGCAATCGCGGCATCATCGTCGAGTTGGCGAGGCAGGCCGCAGTCATGCTGCAGGTGGGCGGAGGCCTGCGAGATACCGACGCGGTCTCGCAGGTTTTGAACGCGGGCGTCGGCCGTGCCGTGATCGGAAGCGCCGCGGTCACTCGGGTCGATCTCGTGCGCACGTGGCTCGATGACTTCGGCTCGGAGCGCGTGGTCTTGGCGTTCGACGTGCGCCTGGATCCGGTGCGCACGCCGCGAGTGGCGATCCATGGTTGGCGCGAAACGTCGGAGCTGTCCCTCTGGGATGCGGTGGAGAACTTCGCGGATCACGATCTCAAGCACGTGCTATGCACCGACGTGAGCCGTGATGGCGCGCTGTCGGGCCCCAATGTCGAACTCTATGATGAAGCCGTGCGGCGTTTTCCTCACATCGAATGGCAGGCATCGGGAGGGATACGCGACGCGCGCGACTTGCATGCGCTGGCGCGCGCCGGAGCGAAGGCCGCCATCAGCGGCAAGGCGCTGCTCGAAGAACTCATCCCCCTCGAGGATTTGCAGACATTCTTGCCAAACGCATCATCCCCTGCCTAGACGTACGCGACGGACACGTGGTCAAGGGCGTGCGCTTCCGCGATCACCGTATCGTCGGCGATATTCTGTCGCTTGCCGGCCGTTATCGCGACGACGGCGCCGACGAACTGGTGTTCTACGACATCTCCGCGAGTCCCGAAGGACGTTCGGTGGATAGATCCTGGGTGAGGCGCGTTGCACGAATCCTGGACATCCCGTTTTGCGTCGCGGGCGGTATTCGCTGCGTCGCGGACGCCGAGGAAGTTCTGGCATCGGGCGCGGAAAAGATTTCCATCAACTCACCGGCGCTGGCGCAACCCGACTTGATCAATGCCTTGAGCGAGCGGTTTGGTGCCCAGTGCGTGGTCGTGGGTATCGACAGCCAGACGGGCCAGAACGGCTATCGCGTGCAGCAATTCACGGGAGACGTCAATCGAACGCGCGACACGGCGCGCAATACGCTCGATTGGGTGACCGAGGCGCAGCAGCGGGGCGCGGGCGAAATCGTGCTCAATTGCATGGCGAGCGACGGTGTGCGCCAAGGCTACGACATCGCTCAATTGCGCGCGGTGCGCAGCGTGTGCCGGGTACCGCTGGTAGCCTCCGGGGGCGCCGGTTCGCCGGAGCATTTTGCCCAGGTGTTCCAAAACGCCGAGGTCGATGCGGCCCTGGCCGCCAGTGTGTTTCATTCCGGTGAGATCGCGATCCCTTCGTTGAAAAAGCAGCTACGCGCCGCCGGCATCGAGGTTCGACCATGATGGATCCGGCAACACTGGATTGGGGTAAAGGGGATGGCTTGATTCCCGCCATCGTGCAGGACGCGAACAATGGGGCGGTCCTCATGCTCGGCTACATGAACCGCGCGGCGCTCGCCGAAACGCTGGCAAGCAAGCGGGTGACCTTTTGGAGCCGCAGCAAGCGCCGCCTTTGGACCAAGGGCGAAAGCTCCGGCAACTTTCTGCACCTACGCGAGGTCGCGGTCGATTGCGATGGCGACACGCTCCTCATCCTGGCCGCGCCGGAAGGCCCCGCATGCCACTTGGGCACGCGTACTTGCTGGGGCGAGAACGCGCCGCGCGCGGCCGCCGAGCAACTGGCCTTCTTGAGCCAGTTGGAACGAGTCATCGAGCAGCGAATCGCATCGCGTCCCGAGGGCAGCTATACCGCCAAGCTTTTGGCTGAGGGTACCCGGCGAATTGCGCAGAAGGTCGGCGAAGAAGGTCTGGAATTGGCGCTGGCCGCGGTGGCCCAGTCGGACCAAGAAGTGATCGGCGAGGCGGCTGACCTGCTGTATCACGCGATGCTCCTGCTCCAGGTCAAGGAACTGTCATTGGCACAGGTGGTCGCTGAATTGGAATTGCGCCACAAGGACCGTCACAAGCCCCAGGAGCCTGTCTGAGACAGGCTCCTTGTGTACAATCGCCGCATGACCGCCATTACCCCTGAAGAGGCGCGCGATTACCTCGACCGTTGGGCCTTGGTGCAGGCCGTCGAGCTCGAAGAGCTGCGTCGCACCCCCATGGACACGAAGCTCAGGCAACTCGCCTCCTTGATGGCGTCGCGCGAACAATTTACCGAGGATCCGACCCGGGAGAACGACGTGCAGGAAGTGCGCCGGCGTTGGGCCCAACTCAAACAGGTGCTGGGTGCCTGAACGCGTCCCGGCGTCGCTCCTGGCGGCGCTCGCCGACCTCATGAAATGGTTCGATGCTGCGAGCATTCCCGCCATGATAATCGGCGGCGTCGCCGCTTCGATTTTGGGTCGAGCGCGATTGACCCGAGACGTCGACGCGCTCGCGATGATTCCGGAGGCTGAATGGGCGAATGCATTGTCGGTCGCGGCCAACCACGGAATTGTCGCTCGAAACGAGGCTACGCTGGATTTTGCCCGCCGCTCGCGGATGTTGCTGCTCCGGCATTCGGCGTCGGACATCGACATCGATGTCGCTCTGGCGGGATTATCGTTCGAGCTCCAAGCACTCAGCCTCGCTCAAGTCCATGAGCTAGGCGGCGTCCCATTGCGCCTGCCGCGTGTGGAAGACCTGTTGGTCATGAAAGCATTTGCGCATCGGCCCAAGGATATGGAGGACATCGAAGGACTTCTCGCGGTTCATCCAGGGGCTGACCTGGTATTCGTCCGGCAATGGCTGCGCGAATTTTCCGCCGCCGTCAGCATGCCGGATTTGTTGGACGACTTCGAGAAAGCCGTGGCGCGACGCCGCTAGCGTTCAAGGGCGCGCTTGCGAGTGATCACGCTGCTTGGTCCTGCACACTTCGAATGAATCCGAACTCTTGCAAGTAGCGCACGCGGTCAAAGCCAACACGACAATCAGACAAACAAGGTTCTTCATGGTCTACCCCTTACGTGATCTGTCCATGCGATTACGCCGCAGCGCATAGAATCCGATCCCCAGCCATACCACGTTCATGGCGACGGACGGCCACGCGGCATTCCACACGCAGTTGATGATGAATCCCACCGCACCCAGGATGTTCATCCACTGATAGACCGCCGAGCGCGCTTGTATCTTGCCGAACGACAAGAGAGTGTAGGCCCCCAGGATGAGCAAAGCCGCTATCCATCCTGCCCACGCGACGAAGGTCTTCAGTGTCACGGCTTCCCCTCAAGCTTGCGCGGGCTCCATTGCCGCGCGCGATCTCACAAATCTGCGGAACTGTCCTCGCACCAGCCAGAGGCTCACAAACGCTTGCAAGGTCTGGCTGGCAACGGACACGTACCAGAGTTGAACCAACTGAAATTCGGGCCTGGCGGCCAGCCAAAGCGCCGGGATCATGAAACTGACGATGCGGATCATCGAGCTCAGCAACGAGGGAATGGTATTGCCCAGCCCTTGGAACAGCGCCGAGCAGGTGAACACGAATCCGGATGCAACGAAGTTCCAGGAGACGACCCGCAGGAACTGTGCGCCGACGGCCATGGCGGTAGGCTCGGTCGTGAACACTCGAATGAGCCACGCGGAGCGCAATTGGCACAGCAGCGTCAGCAAGGCCATGATGACGGCGCCGGCAATGGCCGCGAGCCGAAAGGCTTCGCGCACCCGTGCGAATTTGCCGGCGGCAAAGTTCTGCCCGACGATCGGCGCCGTGGCAAACGCCACCGCCATCGCCGGCAAAAACAAGCTCTGGGTGATTCGTACGCCCACGCCGTATCCCGCCTGGGTGTCCTGGCCGAAGCGCCGAATGAGCCAATACATCACCGCCATGAAGACGAACATCAACGCGAATTCGCCCCCCGCCGGAAGCCCGATGCGCAGCAACCGTCCCCAGGTCGCGAACCGCGGGCGCCACGCCGCAGAATCGAACGCCACGTATTTTTCCAAGCGATGAAAGTATAGCCACAGCAAAATCACACCCACCGCGACCGCCAGGGAACTTGCAAGCCCTGCACCTGCGACGCCGAGCGGGTGCCCCGTTACCCAACCGGCGATGAGTACCGGTGCGAGGACGGCGTTCAAAATGACGGTCAGCACCTGAACGATTATGGTCGGCTGCACGATTCCAGTGCCGCGAAGCGCGGAGCCCATAACGACCAGTGCGAATTGCAAAGCCAAACTCGGCAGGAACCAATACAGATATTGCACACCGGCCGACGCCGTTGCCGCATCCGAGCCGAGAGTGCGCATGTACGCCGACGCCGCGGTGTAGCCGAGCAGCAGCGTAATGAGCGCGCAGGTTGCTGACAAAACCAAACTTTGGTTGAAGACCAGCGTCGCATCGGCGCGGTCCTTGCGTCCCGCCGCATGCGATATCAGCGCAACCGTCCCCACGCCAAGCACTTGGGTCAGCGCGAACACGAGAAAGGTCACGTTGCCGGCCGCGGCAACGCCGGCCAACGCAGCATCGCCCAGATGGGCGACGAAATACAGATCGATGAGAAAATACAAAGTCTGAAAGAACATTCCGGCGGCGATGGGCACCGCCATTTGCAGCATATGTCCGCCGATCGAGCTGTCGGTGAGATCCTTCATCCTACATCCTTGTGCCCGCGGACTCGGGCTCCTAAGGCTTTTTCAGGCCGGCCGCATCCCGAGCCAGGGCCTCGACTCCGGCCCAATCCCCCGCCGCGAGCAGCGAGGGTGGCGCGACCCACGATCCACCGACGCAGGCCACGTTGGACAGCGCCAGATAGTCGGGCGCCGTAGCGCGCGTAATCCCTCCGGTTGGACAAAAGAGGACATCCGGAAACGGCGCGCCCAGTGCTCGCAGCATGCCGAGACCGCCGGCCTGTTCAGCGGGAAACAGCTTCAACACGTTGAATCCCGCGGTGCGTGCCGCGATCAATTCCGTCGGCGTCATGACGCCGGGAAGCAAGGGGAAGCGGGCGCCGCGTGCGGCTGCGGCAAGCTCCGGCGTCAAACCCGGGGTCACGCCGAACTGCGCCCCGACGCGATCCGCCGCCGCAAAATCCACCGCGCGGGTCAGGGTTCCCACGCCGACGACCGCATCCGGCACCGCCTTGCGTATGGCTTCGATGGCGGCGAGCGCGACCGGCGTGCGCAATGTAATTTCCAGCACCTTCAGGCCCCCCGCCGCCAATGCACGCGCGAGCGGCACCGCATGCGCGAGTTCGGTGATGGTCAGCACGGGTATGACCGGGGCGAGCCCCGCAATTTCTCGGATATTCACTGAGCTTTCACTGATCTTTCACATTAAGGACATGGCGCCCGCCTCGGCGTCACCGGCGGCGCGGCGCAGACTCGCAAACAATTCTCGGCCTGAGCCGAACCCGTTCTTGGCATGACTCAATACCGGCAGCTCTCGTTGCCGCCAGGCGGCATCGGGAACTTTGGCTTCGAGCACGCCGGCGTGGCAGTCCAGCCGGATGATGTCGCCGTCGCGTACCCGCGCGAGCGGGCCGCCGCTCAAGGCTTCCGGCGTCACGTGAATGGCGGCCGGCACGCTGCCGGATGCGCCCGACATGCGGCCATCCGTTACGAGCGCCACGTGAAACCCTTTACTCTGCAGCGACGCCAACGACGGCGTGAGCTGATGCAGCTCCGGCATGCCGTTGGCGCGCGGCCCTTGAAACCGCACGATCGCCACGCAATCACGCGACAGCTTCCCCGTTTTGAATGCGGCGATCACATCTTCTTGGTCGTCGAAAACAATCGCCGGCGCTTCAACCACATGATGCTCCGCTTTCATGGCGGAGGTCTTGATGACCGCCCTGCCGAGATTGCCGGTCAACAATTTCAGGCCGCCGTGAGTGCTGAAGGGATTTTCCGCGGGACGCAGCACGTCAAGGTCTCCGCTCGAACTCGGCGCCGCCCGCCATGACAAACGGCCGTCCTCGAGCCATGGCTCGAGCGAATAGGCACGCAACCCCTGGCCCATCACCGTCGTCGCGTCGGCCTGCAAGTATCCAGCCCCCAACAACTCACGGATTAGAAATGCCATGCCTCCGGCCATCTGAAATCGGTTCACGTCGGCGCTGCCGTTTGGATAAATTCGGGTCAGCAACGGCACCACCGCGGACAAATCGCTGAAATCGTCCCATGTGATCGTGATACCCGCACAGCGCGCCATCGCCACCAAGTGCAGCGTGTGGTTGGTTGACCCGCCGGTGGTGAGCAAGCCGACGATCGCGTTCACGATCGATTTCTCGTCGACGATCCGCGCGAGCGGCAAGTATTCGGCGCCGAGAGCCGTAATGCGCGCGGCGCGCTGCGCAGCCGCCGACGTCAGGGCATCGCGCAGCGGTGTGTTCGGCGGAACGAACGCCGCGCCAGGCATGTGCAGGCCCATCACTTCCATCAACATCTGATTGCTGTTTGCGGTCCCATAGAAGGTGCAGGTTCCGGCGGAATGGTAGCTGCCGGCCTCGGACTCGAGCAGCGCATCGCGCCCCACCTTGCCTTCGGCATAAAGCTGACGGATGCGCGCCTTTTCCTTGTTCGGCACGCCGGAAGGCATGGGACCCCCGGGCACGAAAATCACCGGCAAATGACCGAATGCAAGCGCACCCATCAGCAATCCCGGAACAATCTTGTCGCACACGCCCAGACACAGTGCGGAATCGAACATGTTGTGCGCCAAAGCGACGCCCGTGGCCATCGCAATCACGTCGCGGCTGAACAGCGACAATTCCATTCCGGGTTGTCCCTGAGTCACGCCATCGCACATGGCGGGCACCCCGCCGGCAAATTGAGCCACCGCGCCCGCTTCGCGCGCCGCCCGCTTGATGAGAGCGGGATATTTTTCGAGCGGCTGGTGCGCCGACAACATGTCGTTATAGGCCGATACGATGGCTATATTGGGCCACCGCATGAGTCTCAGACTCTCTTTGTCGGCCACGTCCGAAGCCGCGAATCCATGCGCAAGATTGGTGCAAGACAATCCCGCGCGTGCGGACCCTCGTAGCCGCGCGGCGTCCATGTGCTCGAGATACTCGGCGCGGCCGCGTTCGCTGCGCTCGCGAATCCGCTCGGTGACCGCACGTACCTGAGGATGAACCGTCTGTGTGTCAGTCATATCTCATTGTGCCATATCGGGACGACTTAGTAGAACGCACGCGGGCGCAAGTGCTACGCTCTCCGCGTTCAAATTAAGGAATTAGCGCTGGTGGCAGTATTACCGACATTCGATATGATGCTCTTCGGAGGCACCGGAGACCTCGTGACGCGCAAGCTGTTGCCCGCTCTTTACCGCCGCTATGCGGCGGGACAGATGTCGGCCGAGTCGCGCGTCTACGGCATTGCCCGAACCGCGCTTTCCCGCAGCGAATATGTGGCTGCAGCCGAGGCCGCCTGTAGGGGATTCCTCGGCAAGGAATTCGATGCGCCTCGTTGGGAAGCCTTCAGCGGCCTGCTCGACTACGTCAAGCTCGACGCCGGCGTAGAACAGGATTACGCACAGCTGGGGCCCCCGCTCAAGGGCCGTGAACACTTCGTGAGGGTGTTCTTCTTCTCCACGTCGTCGAATTTGTTCGCGGTGATTTGCAATAACATCGCCAAAGCCGGCGTGGTCACGCCCTTGTCGCGGGTGGTGCTCGAGAAGCCGTTGGGCCACGACACGGTATCCGCCGATCTCATCAACCAGCAGATCGGCGCGGTGTTCGCCGAGCAGCAGATCTATCGCATCGATCATTACCTCGGCAAGGAGGCCGTGCAGAATCTCATGGCGCTGCGCTTCGGTAATGCGTTGTTCGAACCCTTGTGGCGGCGGGGCCTCGTCAAACACGTGCAAATTACGGTCGCCGAAGAGCTCGGCGTCGAAAGGCGCGGGCATTTTTACGACCAAACGGGCGCGCTGCGCGACATGGTGCAGAACCATCTATTGCAGCTGCTGTGCATCATGGCCATGGAGCCGCCGGCCAGCAGCGACCCCGACGCCGTGCGCGATGAGAAACTGAAAGTGCTGCGGGCGCTGCGCCCGTTGCGCGACCGCGATGTGCTCACGAAGACGGTGCGCGGCCAATACAAAGCCGGCGCCGTGCGCGGCGTCCCGGTTCCCGGCTATCTCGAAGAATCCGATATCGCGCCCGACAGCACGACCGAGACTTTCGCCGCCCTGAAAGTCGAAATCGATACCTGGCGCTGGGCCGGAGTGCCGTTCTACCTGCGCACGGGCAAGCGTCTCCAGGACCGTCTCACCGAACTGGTCGTGACCTTCGATGAGGTACCTCATCCCATTTTTGAAAAGCCGCAAACGTCCAATACCGCCAATGAACTGGTGATCCGGCTGCAACCGGACGAAAGCATCACCATGACCATTCTCGCGAAGAACCCGGGCGAAGGTATGCGCCTCAAGCCGGTGAGCCTTGCCCTCGATCTTGGCGAGACGTTCAAGACGCGGAGTCTCGATGCCTATGAACGATTGCTCATGGACACGGTCAAAGGTAACCTCACGCTGTTTATGCGCAGAGACGAACTCGATGCCGCGTGGCGCTGGGTTGACCCGATTCTCGCCGGCTGGCAACAATACGATGACCGGCCCAAGACCTACATAGCGGGTACCTGGGGACCGGCCGCCTCGAGCGCACTGATCGGCCGCGACGGATTCTCTTGGCATGATGAACTCTAGAGTATGAACGCTGAACCGCCTGCAACCCGCTACCCGGACCTCGGCACGCTATCCCGCGAGCTTAGCGATAGAATCGCGGGTTATCTGAGGGCCGCGATTGCGGCCCGCGGACTCGCAAGCCTGGTCGTCTCCGGGGGGCGGTCTCCCGTCAAGCTGTTCGAATGTTTGCGTACGCAGGAGCTCGATTGGAGCCGCGTGTGCGTGACCTTGGCGGATGAGCGTTGGGTGGAGCCTACGGATCCTGCCAGCAACGAACGGTTGGTCCGCGACGCATTGCTCAAGGACCGCGCGGCTGTGGCGCGCTTCGAGGGACTCAAGAACGGCGCGGCCACGCCGGATCTCGGCGCCGTGCTGGCGTGGAAAAAGTTCGCGAGTGTGCCGCGTCCCTTCGATGCGGTGGTGCTCGGCATGGGCGACGACGGGCATACGGCGTCCTTGTTTCCCGGTTCGCCAAATCTCGAGTTGGCGCTCGATGAGTCCGCCGCCGCCGGCTGCGTTGGTATGCGCGCGCCCACCGCGCCGCAGGCGCGCTTGAGCCTGAATCTCGCCGCCCTGCTCGATTCGCGGCGCATTGTGATCCTCATCACGGGCGAATCGAAGTGGCAGACGTATCTTGCCGCGAGCGGGCCCGGCGCCGCGGAGCAAATGCCGGTGCGCGCGGTGCTGCGTCAACGGCGCACGCCCGTCGATGTGATCTGGTCCCCGTAATGCCCGGTTATAAGGAACTTGCAGTGACTTCGAATTTGAAACCCGTGAAGCCCGACAGACGGCTCGAGGATGAACGAACGGCGCTCAACAAGGAGGCCATAAAAAACGCCTTCTTGGATGATCTCTTTTACATGCAAGGCAAGTTTCCGGCGCTTGCCACCGACAACGACTACTACATGGCGTTGGCTTACGCCGTGCGCGATCGGATGTTGCAACGCTGGATCAGCACGGCGGCCGCCTACACCAAACACGGCTCGCGAACCGTCTGTTACCTGTCCGCCGAGTTCTTGATGGGCCCGCACCTGGGGAACAACCTCATCAATCTGGGAATATTCGACACCGTCAAAGAATGCATGACGGAACTCGGCATGAACTTCGAGCAACTGCTCGGCCAGGAAGAGGAACCCGGCTTGGGCAACGGCGGCCTTGGTCGATTGGCCGCATGCTTCATCGATTCCCTCGCCACACTCGAAGTGCCGGCGCTCGGCTACGGCATCCGCTATGAATTCGGGATTTTCCACCAAGAGATCGTCGACGGCTGGCAGATCGAGAAAACCGACAAGTGGCTGCGTTTCGGCAACCCGTGGGAGCTGGTGCGTCCCGAGTGGTCGGTCGACGTCAAATTCGGCGGATCGACCGAGCAATACATCGACGAACACAACCGCTTGCGGGTGCGCTGGGTGCCGCACAAGATCGTCTGCGGCGTTCCTTACGACACGCTCATCCTCGGCTATCGCACCAACACGGCCAATACTCTGCGATTGTGGCGCTCGGAAGCACCGGAGTCCTTCGATTTCGGCATTTTCAACAGCGGCGATTATTACGGTGCGGTGAATCAAAAGGTCACCTCGGAAAACCTGAGCAAGGTGCTGTATCCGAACGACCAGGAGTTGCGCGGCAAGGAATTGCGGCTGGAACAGCAGTTTTTCTTTGTTTCATGTTCCTTGCAGGACATGTTCCGCGTGCTGCAGCGGCAGAAATTGCCGGTGGAGAAATTTCACGAAAAATTTGCCGTCCAGCTCAACGACACCCATCCGGCGATCGCCATCGCCGAACTCATGCGGCTGCTGGTGGATGAATACGTGTTGCCGTGGTCCGACGCGTGGAGCGTCACGTGCAAGACCTTCGCCTACACGAATCACACGTTGATGCCGGAGGCGCTGGAGCGCTGGTCGATTGCCGTGTTCGGGCGGGTCCTGCCGCGGCACCTGCAGATCATTTACGAAATCAACGCGCACTTTCTGGAAGAGGTCCGCATCCGCTTCCTCGGCGACGAAGCGCGAATCTCGCGCCTGTCGCTGATCGACGAGACGGGCGAGCGGTATGTTCGCATGGCACATCTGGCCTGCGTCGGAAGCCATGCCATCAACGGCGTTGCCGAACTGCATTCGGAACTGCTGAAGCGCGATGTCCTCAGGGATTTTTACGAACTTTGGCCGCACAAATTCTCCAACAAGACCAACGGCGTAACGCCGCGGCGTTGGATGGTGCTGTGCAATCCGCAGCTCTCGGATCTCATCAGCGAACATATCGGTGAAGATTGGATCAAGGACCTCGCACAATTGAAGCGGCTCGAACCGTTCGCCGACGATGCCGAGTTCCGCAATCGCTGGCGGGAGATCAAGCAGCACAACAAGCGTGCCTTCGCCTCGCTCGCCCTCGAGCGCACCGGCATCGTCGCGGATCCGGATTCGATATTCGACGTCCTGGTCAAGCGAATCCACGAATACAAACGTCAGCATCTGAAGGTGCTGCACATCGTGTCGCTGTATCACGCCATCAAGTCGAATCCTTCGCTCCTGGTGCAGCCGCGCACTTTCATTTTTGGCGGCAAGGCGGCGCCTGGATATCATCTTGCCAAGCTCATGATCAAACTGATCACGTCGGTCGGCGAGGTGGTCAATCGCGACCCGGACGTACGCGATCGGCTGAAAGTCGTGTTCCTGCCGAACTTCAACGTGACCAATGGACAGCGCGTCTACCCGGCCGCGGATCTGTCGGAACAAATCTCGACTGCCGGAAAGGAAGCTTCCGGAACGGGCAATATGAAGTTTTCGATGAATGGAGCCCTTACGATAGGAACATTGGACGGGGCCAACATCGAAATTCGCGAAGAAGTCGGCGCCGAGAATTTCTTTCTGTTCGGCTTGAGCGCGGAAGAAGTCTACGCGCTGAAAGCCCGCGGTTACCGGCCGATGGACTATTACAACGCCAACCAGGGCCTGCGCGACGTGATCGACCTGATCCGCAGCGGCTTCTTCTCGCGCGGCGACACCGAACTCTTCCGGCCGCTGATCGACGGACTGATGTATCAAGATCCTTATTTGTTATTGGCCGATTTCCAGTCCTACGTCGAATGCCAGGAAAAAGTTGCGGAGGCCTACCGCGACGAGGAACGCTGGACCCGCAT
>Ga0137412_10001075_pt1 | contig 20646 bp, 16 predicted proteins | sample CZODoug2_1_16fun_FD_122160 | JGI IMG/M metagenome (GOLD analysis project Ga0137412, IMG submission 122160) | Vadose zone soil fungal communities from Angelo Coast Range Reserve, California, USA - CZODoug2_1_16fungal (Hybrid Assembly) | ecosystem: Environmental > Terrestrial > Soil > Vadose zone...
GTGAGGGAGGATGGATTGACAGTGCTGCGCACGAAGAGAGACACCGTCGAAATGGCGAATTGCTGATGTGGAATGTAAATCTGCGGCTGCGCCGCTTCGCGAAGGGTTGTCAGGTGAAGATCGCCAACCACACCCACGATCTCGCGCGTCGGTGGCTCGCCGGGAGTGACGGAGCCGCTGGGCTTGATCCGTTTCCCGAGCGCATTTTCGCCGCGAAAATATTTGTTCACGAAGCTCTGCGTGACGATAGCGACCGCCGGCGCGTTGATGTCGTCGCGTTCAGTGAAGTCGCGGCCGCGCAGCAGCGGCACGCGCAATGTTTTGAAGAAATCGGGCGCGACGACATTGACCTGGACGGCGGGTTGCTCGCTTTTCGGCAATGGATGTTCCTGAATGTCGGTTGTGAGCGTGATCTCGCTTCCGCTCAGTGGAATCCACCAGGCCGCGCTGGCGGATTGGACGCCGGGCGACTGGCCGACGCGCTTTAATAATTTATCGAAGAACGCGGCGCACTCCGCCGGTTTGCCGTAAGTCGCGTCGGGCAACGCGACGCGCGCGGTAAACACGTTAGTGCGATCAAAGCCAGGCGGCACCTTTTGCAAACGCAGAAAACTCTCCACCAGCAATCCGGCGGTCGAGAGCAGCAACAGCGCGAGCACGATCTCGACCACGACCAGCGCTGAACGAAGGCGCCGCCCGTGCGCGCCTTCGCTGGAGCCGCGCGCGCTTTCATTGAGCGAGCCGGCGATGTTCGGATGCGATGCGCGCCAGGCTGGCAGAAGGCCGGCGAAAATTCCCACGATAAGACTCGCTGCGGCGGTGAAGGCGAGAACACGCATATCTGGCGAAATCTGATCAATGCGCGGAATGTTCGACGGGAGAAATCGTTTCATCCCGTCGAGTCCCCAGATGGCGAGCAACAAACCTGCGAGGCCGCCAATGACGCTGAGCAAGACGCTTTCGGTAAGCAATTGCCGCACGATGTGCCGGCGAGCGGCGCCGAGCGCGGCGCGAATGCTGATCTGTTTTTGCCGCGAAACGGAACGCGCGAGAAGAAGATTAGCGACATTGACGCAGGCGACCAGCCCCACGCATGCCGCCATCGCGCTCAGCATCATCAACGCGGAATGCGTTTGGCCTACGATGGCGTCGCGTAACGAGCGGACACGGACGCGGAAATAGGCATCGCTGTCAGGGTATTGTTGAGCCAGGCGTGCGCTGATTGTATCCATGTTCGCCTGCGCCTGCGCCATCGAGACGCCGCTTTTCAAACGTGCGATGCAACCGAGAAAATTATTCCCGCGCTGCGCCGTCATCGGCTTCGATCCATCGCTGCTTTCGCGCAAAATCGCGACCGTGATCCAAAGATCGGCTGGGATATTGTCGCGACCGAGCGGGAAATCGAAACCTTTCGGCATCACCCCTACGATCTGGTAACTGTTGCCGTCCAAGGTGACGGACCTGCCGATGATGGACTGATCACCAGCGAATTGCGTTTGCCACACTGGGTAGCTCAGGATGACAGCGCGATTCCCAGGCTCATCTTCGTTCGCGGTGAAGGTCCGGCCGAGCAGCGGTTTGACTCGGAGTAAGTTGAACAATTCGCCGGAAACAGCTTCGCCGACGACATGCATTGCCTGTTTGCCGTCAGTCAGCGTGAGACTCCGATTGACGTAAACGGCGGCGCGCTCGAAGACGCGATTCTGCGCACGCCAATCCTCGAAGTCAGGATATGAAACGGACATACCTTCGACCTTCTCCGGGCCTTCGCGCACATCATAGAGCGCGAGGTCAACGAGATCTTGCGGCTGCTGGAACGGAAGAGGCCGCAGCACAACGGCATTGACCACGCTGAAGACCGCGGTGTTGGCGCCAATCCCGAGAGCAAAGGTAATGACGACGATGAAAGTGAACGCCGGCTGTTTCACCAGCATTCGCAGGGCATACCGCAAATCCTGCAGCAACATGACCGCGATCTAATCTAAAAACGGCATACTTCGGTCCGGTTCGACCGGCTGATGTCTGCCTGTCTAATTCTTGTTAGATCTCGCCCTGGACGCACTGGGTCTGATTGGAAGCGAAGCCGGCGGTATGCGAAGGCACAACGATCGGCTGCACTACGAATTGCCAGATCGAAACGATCGCGCTCAAAATGAAGAGTGCGTAAATTACTGTTTCGAGCAGGCTTCGATTCTTGTCTTCAGACTCAGACTCCATGATAAGATCGTAAGTTGTAGATTTATGGGTGTGCATAGGTAGCCTTGCCCTATGCACCCTCCGTGCCAACGATTTTTTGCGTGCCGTAAGAGGTTGAGATCGTGTTGCTTAAAATGCAGCGACGAAATTCGTCGTCATCGAAATCATTCCGCGCTTGGGAAATGGCCGTCCCGAAAATGGAACCGTAATGCTTTGCCGAAAGCGTTGTAGCTGCCGCAGTGACGGCGGCAGCTAGAACGAGGAACTTAAGCGGATAAAATATTCGTTGCCGCAAAACGGAACACAGAACTTTCCAGTCTGTGCGCCGAGCGGAGTTGCCCTCCGCTGACAACCGACAAAGAAAAGCGGACAAAATGTCCGCTTGGCGCACACGGCAGAACCCTAGGTTCCGGCCGCGGCCGCCGCTTTCTTCGATTTCTTTTCCGCGCCGCTGGATTGCTCGCCCTCTTTTTTCGATTTGCGAGTTTTCTTCTCCGCCGCCTGATCGATCTCTTGATCGACGAGAATGGCGGCATCTACCCACTCCAGATAGGCGACCGGAGCTGCGTCGCTTTTGCGCTGCCCAAGTTTCACGATTCGAGTGTAACCCCCGCTGCGATCGGCCGTACGCGGCGCGATTTCATCGAACAACTTTTTCACAGCGTCCTTGTGCCGAAGAACCGCGAAAGCGGTCCGACGAGCATGGATCGACCCTTTTTTGCCGAGGGTGACCATTTTTTCCGCGAGCGGCCGGACCGCTTTGGCTTTCGCCAGCGTGGTACGAATACGCTGATGCTCGATCAAGCTGCAAACCTGATTTGCCAGCAGCGCTTTCCGATGCTCGGCCGTGCGTCCGAGCTTTATCGTTTTCTTTTGGTGTCGCATCGCGAAATTAGCTGACGCGCGATGGCTGCTCTGTCCCTGCTCCATTAGAGCTGGGAGTGACATCGACTCCGACCGCCGGCGTTTCCACCAGACCGGGATCAAATTTCATTCCCAGCCCGAGTCCGAGGGCAGTGAGTTTGTCCTTAATCTCGTTAAGCGATTTCTTGCCGAAGTTCCGATACTTCAACATTTCCGCCTCGGTTTTTTGGGCGAGCTGGCCCACGGTGGTGATATTGGCGTTGTTCAGACAATTGGCGGCGCGGACGCTCAGCTCGATTTCGTTCACGCTCATGTTGAGAAGCTTCTTCAGTTTCATGTTCTCTTCGCTTACTCCGGCGGGCGTCTCATCGAACTCGATCACGTCTTCGTTGAAATTGACGAAGACATCGAGGTGATGCCGCAAAATAGCTGAGGCCTGGAGGAGCGCGTCGTCCGGTGTGAGACGGCCATCGGTCCAAACTTCGAGAATGAGCTTGTCGTAATCGGTGCGCTGGCCCACGCGGGTGTGTTCCACCGCGTATTTCACTCGCGTTACCGGAGAGAAAATAGAATCGATCGGAATGAGGCCGATCGACTGATCGGGCCGCTTGTTTTCTTCACCCGTGGCGAAACCGCGTCCCACACGGACTTCCAGCTCGGCATCGAACTTATGTTTTTTGTCGAGAGTGCAGATGACCTGATCGGGGTTCAAAACCTCGTAACCCTGGGCCAGTTGAATATCGCCGGCGGTGACTTCGCCTTCCTTGTTCACGCTGAGCGAGAGTTTGCGAGGCTCGTGCTCAGTCGCCTTGAACTTGACGCGCTTTAAATTTAGCACGATGTCGGTGACGTCTTCGACCACGCCCGGCAAAGTGGCGAACTCGTGCTGTGCGCCGGTAATTTTTACCGCGGTAATGGCCGCGCCTTCCAGCGATGACAAAAGCACTCGCCGAAGCGAGTTACCGACGGTGTGGCCGTAGCCGGCCTCAAAAGGTTCCGCGACAAACTTCGCGTAAGTTTCCGTTGTCCCCTTCTCCTCCTTGGAGAGGGTCTTGGGCATTTCAAATCGACCGTAACGAACTGGCATAAGCTTATAGTTAACGATTTAATGAGTCAGCGATTTAGCGAATGCAGAAAGCAAATCGCCAGATCGATAAAGCATCAAATCACTAATTCCTTTTCGCTGGGTTTCCCCTGGCGAGTAAAGCTTCGCGTCCAGCGACGGAAACCCAGGGACCAACAGCGCAACTAATTTAAAAACTCGCTGCGAGGTGGAAAATGAACACGATTCCGCGTCTTTTGCAAGCGCATCCATCAAGGGTCATCCCGAGCGTAAGTCGAGGGATCCCGCCGCGAAACCTTTAAGGTAACTTCCACGGGATCCCTCGACTTACGCTCGGGATGACCGGCGTGGAGGGCGACGACTATCCTTGCGCAATCTCGTCTGGCAGCTCGTTGATCGTATCGCCGGTGCGGGGAAAATGGGCTGCCAATAATTTTCCTATTTCGCTGATGGCGAGGATGATAGCGCGATTGAAATCCTGGTTTTTAAAATGCGACCGCATGTCGTGCACTAATTTTTTCCAAAACTCCTCGCCGCATTTCTCGTGCACCCCCACATCGCCCACCACGGCGTATTTATGGGCGCGGGGCGCGACAAAAATCAGAACGGCATTGCGATCCCGCGTTTTTTGCATGCCGAGCTGGAGGAATCTTCTCTCTGCCCGCGGCAAAGCATCATCCTCGAATTTTCCCCGTTGAATAAAAACACGAATCTGGCCGGAACTTTTCCCCTCCGCCTTTTTGATCGCCTGGGTTACCCGATTGTGATCGAGCCGACGAAGAAAATTGTGGGTGCGCATTTACCAACTGCCGCTCGCGCCGCCTCCGCCACTCGACCCGCCGCCGCCGCTGAAGCCACCGAATCCGCCGCCACCCGACGACCATCCGCCTCCGCTCCCCCAATTGCCTGAAACGAAGGGACCTCCGCCTCCGGTATAACGATAACCGCCGAGCCGACGCGAGGCGCGAATCGCCAGCAAAAATATGACCAGAACGAAAAAGAAAATCAGTAACCCGGCAGGCTTACTCTGAGTGCTCCCGCTTTCCCGCACCGTCTTTCCGCTTCCCTTGTACTCCCCGCGAATTGCTTTAAATATGAGATCGATTCCAGCAGCGAGGCCGCCTTCGAAATCGTTCGCGCGGAATCGCGGAGCAACAGCATCGCGAATAATCTCGTTGCAGGTGATGTCGGGCAGCGCCCCTTCCAGCCCGTAGCCCGGCTGGATTCGCATCCGGTGATCGGCCACGAAAACGAAAAAGACGACGCCATTGTTTCGTCCCTTCTGCCCGACCTGCCATGCCTGGAAAGTGCGCTGGCTAAAATCTTCGATAGAACTTTGCGAAGGCATTGTCCGCCAGACAGCGACTACAATCTGATTGGAGGTTTCGCGTTCAAACTGCGCCAACTGTTCGTTAAAACGCTGGGCCGCCCCGGGCGAAACGACACCGGCGTAATCGTTGAAATAACGGTCCGGTTTCGGCGGAACTGTTTCGGCGGCGTGCGCGACGATAGCGCTGGCGAAAAGCGCGAGAATTCCAAGGCAGAGTCGTGTTCGCTTTTTCGTCATCCTGAGCAAAACCGCAAGTCCGGTCCGGACCGAGGAATCCAGCTGCGCAATCTTTAAGGTTATTTCCACGGTTATCCTTCGACTCCGCTTCGCTACGCTCAGGATGACAGTCAAGGTTACGGCGTGGTCGCCGGTGTGGTCGCCGGCGCCGGTGCCGGACTTCCAAAGTTAAAATTCACCGTCGGCGGTTTCTCCGCGCCGGCTTGCGCTTCAAAAAATGGACGTGGTTGGAATCCAAACATGCCGGCGAACAGGTTTGTCGGAAAAGTGCGCACCGCAGTGTTGTATTCCTGGACGGCGCTGTTGAAATTTCCGCGCTCAACCGAGATTCGATTTTCGGTTCCTTCCAACTGCGCCTGCAAATTCTGGAAGTTTTGTGTCGCGCGCAGTTCCGGGTAGCGCTCGCTAACGACGAGCAGGCGCGAGAGCGCGTTACTCAACTGTCCCTGGGCCTGCTGAAATTCCTGCAATTTCGCCGCGTCCACCGGCGCATGATTCGGATCGATTTGTACCCGGCCGACGCTGGCACGCGCGTTCGTCACTTCGGTCAGGGTCGATTTTTCAAAATTGGCCGCGCCTTGCACGGTGTTGACCAGGTTCGGGATCAAGTCCGCGCGCCGCTGATATACATTCTGCACCTGCGCCCAGCTTTGATCGACTTTCTGCTGTAAGCCAACCAGCCGATTATAGCTGCCGGCGACAGCGCACCCGCCGACCAGGACAACGAAAAGGATGATGGCACCAATACCGAGACAACCAATAAGACCTTTATTCATAGAAGATAGCAACCTGTTCGCCGGGAATTAGCCGACACGTCTGCGCGAAGTCTCCGAAATTGCGGGGCCAAGTCAATCCTCGGACGCGATGGTTGTAGCCGGGCTTGGGGACTCCGGTTGACCGGCATCGGAGACGCCGGCAGAAGCGGTTGGTCGCGGCGCGACTGGCAAATAGCGTGTGCGCAGTTCTTCGGCGTTCGGCAATTCGTCGAGATTCCGCAAACCGAAGTGCTCCAGGAAAAATTGCGTCGTCTCGTAGAGCAGCGGACGGCCGGGCAATTCTGCGCGCCCGCTGATTTTAACCAAACCGCGTTCCATCAAATTCTGCAGGACACCTTCGACGGTGACCCCTCGGACTGCTTCCACATCCGCCCGGGTAATGGGTTGGCGATAGGCGATGATGGCGAGTGTCTCCAACGCGGGCGGCGACAGTCGCGCCGGTTTCGGGCCGGGAAAAAGCTGGCGCACCCAGCGAGCGCAATCGGGATGGCTAACCAATTGCCAGCCGTCTGCTTTTTCTAAGAGCTGGAACCCGCGCGGCGCCAGGGTGTAATCGACTTTCAGTTGTTCGAGCGCGACCGCAATTTCCGCTTCTTTCACGCGCGCAAATTCATTCGGAACAAGCTCGTCACCTTGGCCTGCGCTGGTGAGCGCGCCACGCAGCTCGGCCGTGGTCAGCGGTTTTTGCGCGCTGAAGAGGAGCGCTTCGAGCACTTGAGAAAGGGTCATCTTATCAATGTCATTCCGAGTCCGGCAGTTGCCGGGTCGAGGAATCCCGTCGTGCAATCTTAAAGGTAACGCAACGGGATCCCTCGACTCCGCTGCGCTTCGCTCGGGATGACGACGCGTTCATCCTGCTCCAATCGCTTCCTCGATCGCTTCCGCGATTCGATTGGCCTGCCGATCGATCTCGTCCGGTTCGCGCCCCTCGATCAGTAAACGAATTTTCGGTTCGGTGCCTGAGTAACGCAAAAGGACACGGCCTTTCCCGGAAAGTTGCTGTTCGGTTTCATCCACCAGTTTCATCACCGCCGGCAACTCCTCCAACGGCGGTTTGCGTTTCACCCGCAAATTCCGTTGCGCCTGCGGATATTTTTTCAAGCAACGTTTCAGCTCGCTTAATGGTTTCCCGCTCTCCTTCATGATCCGCAAAACCTGGAGCGCGCTGATGATGCCATCGCCGGTGGTGGTGAAATCGCGAAAAATCATATGGCCACTTTGTTCTCCCCCGACATTGAGATTGCGCGCCATCATTTCTTCAAGCACGTAGCGGTCGCCCACTTTGGTGCGAATGACTTTGCCTCCGTGGGCGCCGAGGGTTTCATCGAGGCCGAAGTTGCTCATCACCGTCGCAACCAGAGTGCTGTCGCGTAATTTTTTCGCGAGTAATAAATCAACGCTGGCGATGGCCAGAATCTCATCGCCATCAACCAGTTCGCCGTTTTCATCGCACAACAAAGCGCGATCGGCGTCGCCATCGTGGGTGATACCAACGTGGGCGCCGGATTCCTTAACCACCCGCTGAATTTCCTCCGGATGAGTGCTGCCGCAGTCGGCGTTGATATTGGTTCCGTTGGGCGTGTTATGCGCGATGGTGATATCCGCGCCAAGCTCGCGCAAAATGCAGGGAGTGGATTTGTAGGCGGCCCCATTCGCAACATCGACCGCGATCCGCATTTTTTCCAAAGTCATTCCGCGCGGAAAACTTTGCTTGGCAAATTCTACGTAACGGCCAAGCGCGTCGTCAATTCGGGTGGCGCGCCCGATTTTCCCCGCGGTCGGGCGGATCGCATCGATCTCGCCGCTGAAAACGAGCTGCTCGATTTGCTGCTCAACCTGGTCGTCGAGCTTATAGCCATCATGGCGGAAAAATTTAATGCCGTTGTCGGCGTAAGGATTATGCGAAGCGGAGAGGACGATTCCCGCATCGGCGCGCAGGGAGCGGGTGATATAAGCGACCCCGGGAGTGGGCAACGGGCCGATCACAAGCACGTCCACCCCCAGTGACGTGATCCCGGCGACCAGCGCATTTTCGAGCATGTACCCAGACAGCCGGGTGTCTTTGCCCAGCACAATCTTTGGCCGCGTCCCGCCCGGATGCGCCCGTGGATTCGATTTTAGGAAAACATGTGCGGCGGCGCGGCCCAGCCTAAGGGCAGTCTCGGCCGTGACCGGCTCGACATTGGCGACGCCGCGAACGCCATCCGTTCCAAAAATCTTTCTGTTGTCGCTCACCCGGCTAATTCAACGTCTCGATGTGACATTCGTAAACTCGAAACTAGGGCCAGCGAGCGCTTTCCCCAGACCGCACTCTTATCGGCCTCAAGATATGGACGACTTTCTGAATGAAATCGGCGTCGCCCGGCATGATTTATTTTGTGCGTTTCTTTGCGGCGCGCGCTTGCTCCCGCACATTCCGCCCCTGCGCATTCAACTCGTTTAGTTTGCGGTGCAAGGTCCGGCGGCTGATTCCCAGTTGCGTGGCCGCGGCGGTTATGTTTCCGCCCGTTGAATTGAGTGCCTGGGTAATCAGCCGTTTTTCCGTTTCCGCCAAATCGAGCGGATTCGCCGTTTCCGAAACTGTGATTGCGCCGCCAGACGTTCCCGCCGCCTCCCGGATCGCGCGCGGCAAATCGCGTACCGTAACTTTGGGCCCGTTCGCCATCACTACCCCGTGCTCGATCGCGGTGCGCAACTCGCGCACGTTTCCCGGCCAATCGTAGGCGAGCAGCGTATTCATCGCGTCCGTGGTGATATCGAGCACCGGCTTCTCATTTGCTTTCGAGAAATGCCGCAGGAATGATCTAACGAGAAGTGGGATGTCCTCCTTGCGCGCACGAAGCGGCGGCATGGTGATGCGGACAACGTTGAGGCGAAAATAAAGATCATCGCGAAATTTTCCTTCCCGCACCATTTGCTCGAGATTCTTATTGGTTGCCGCGATCACCCTTACATCCGCGCGTAAGGTTTGCGTGCCCCCGACGCGTTCGAAGGCGCGTTGCTCGCTCATTACTCGCAACAATTTCACCTGTGTGCTTGGATCGATCTCGCCGATCTCGTCGAGAAAAATGGTGCCGCCATTGGCCTGTTCGAACCGTCCGATGCGCCGCTCGTGCGCACCCGTAAAAGCGCCGCGCTCGTGCCCAAACAATTCGCTTTCCAACAAAGTCGGCGATAACGCCGCGCAATGTACCACCACAAATTTCGCCTGATTACGCCGGCTCAAATTATGAATCGCGTGTGCCGCCAGTTCCTTGCCGGTGCCGCTTTCGCCCTCGATCAAAACATTCGCCGAAGAGGGGGCGACCTGCCGAATCGTGTCCAGTACTTCGCGCAGCGCGAGCGATTCGCCCAAAATATTTTCCAAGCCGAAGCGTTCGTCGATTTGCTGGCGCAAGGTGCGATTCTCCTGCTCCATCCGGCGCGATTGCAGCGCACGCGCAATCAGCATTTCGACTTTGTCGAGATTGAGTGGCTTGGTCACAAAATCGTAGGCCCCGCGTTTCATCGCTTCCACCGCGGTATCGACCGACCCGTAAGCCGTCATCATGATGCAGACGGGTGGGTGGGGCATTTTCAACGCCCGCTCAATTAGTTGCATTCCGTCTTCACCCCCCAGCCGCAGATCGGTCAGGAGCAGGTCGACCGTTTCGCGTTCGAGGACGCTGATCGCGCCGCCGATGTCTTCGGCGACATAGACGTCGTAATCGTCTTCGAGCAAACGCCGCAACCCGTCGCGGGTATGTTTTTCGTCATCGACAATCAAAATCGTTGGCTGCATTTCCAGCGCGTCAAATTTTCACGTTGAGCAATTCTGACTCAATTGCTCGATCTCTCAAATTAGTTCGCGCGTTTCAGCGATCCCAGGATTCCGGTCGCCCGCTTCTAACATGCGGACGCGTTGTTCCTTGAAGGGCAGGCGAATGCTCAACGTCAATCCTTTGCCCTCAGTGCTTTCGATTGCGAGTTCGCCGCCGTGCTCGCGCACGATCCGTCGCACGATGAGCAAACCGAGGCCGGTGCCCCTTTCCTTGGTCGTATAATAGGGCTCGAAGACATGGCTTAACGTTTCCGCAGACATTCCTCCACCCGTGTCGATGAAACTCACTCGCACATGCGATTCATCCATGTCCGTCCGAATCCGCAAAATGCCGCGCCGTTTCATCGCTTCGAAACTGTTTTTGATGACGTTGTAAAACGCCTGCTTCATCTGGCCGCGATCAAGCTGGAGCAGTGGCAAATCGGAGCGCAATTCCGTCTCCACCACGATGTCGCGCGCTTCGATCTCGGCCGAGAAAAAGCGCACCGCTTCCTCTACGATGGTGTTAATATTTTCGGGCTGAAGCTGCGGACGCGACGGCCGGATCGCGCGCAGGAATTGGGTAACGATGGAATCGAGTCGATTGATTTCGCCTCGACAAATCTCGATCGAATGCTGCAGTTCTTCGCGTTCTTTGCCTTTCAACTTGCGCGCCTGCCGTTCCATCAACTGCAAGTGAATGTTCAATGAATTAAGGGGATTGCCCAGCTCATGAGCTACGCCCGCCGCCAGCAAGGTGAGCGCATTCAATCGCTCGCTCTCGATCGTTTTCTCCGCTGTGCGCCGGCTCTCGGTAATATCGCGCATGATGATGGCATAGCCGACCTGCTCGCTGTAGCCGCGGTCGTCGGCCGCGGCATTTTCATTTCGGTCAAACCGGGACTCAATCATTAGAGGGACGATGTAAAAATTAATGAAGCGATTGCTCGGATAAAAAATTTCGAGGTCCCGCGTGACCGGACCACCACTGTGGGTGAGCGCATTCCAATCAAGTCCTCGCACTCGTTCCTCGAGCAGTTTGCCTATGGAATCCTCGCCATCGAGGCCGAAAAGCTCGCAAGCGGCGTCATTCAAATAAGTAATGCGGCCGGATGAATCGGTAACAATGATTCCTTCCTGGATGGCGTTGAAAACCGTCTCGAGAAATCCCTTTTCCTGGGCCAGGCGCAGCAAATAATTCTGGACCTCCTCCGGCCCGATCTTGCCGAGACGTCCGATCAGTTTTTCGAGAAAGCCAGCTTTCATGCAGTCCTCGTCATCCCGAGCGTAGCGAGGGATCTCTCAATGGTTCGAGAGATTCCTCGCATTCCCTCGGAATGACAATAGCTGGAATCGGCGGGGAGGGCGCTCAGCGCCCCGCGCCGTCGTGCGCAGGCTCGGGCACCTGGCCGGTCTCGGCTTCGGCGCGTTCTTTCAACGCGGCCTTGCGCGACAGCTTGACCCGTCCTTTGTCATCGATGCCGATGCATTTCACCCAAATGATGTCGCCCACTTTCGCCACGTCTTCCGTTCGTTTTACCCGGAAATCGGCCAGCTCGGAAATGTGCACCAGTCCATCTTTGCCAGGGAAAACTTCGACGAATGCCCCAAATTCCTTGGTCGAAACAACACGGCCTTGATAGGTGGCGCCGATTTCAATCTCGCGCGTCATTCCGCCAATAATTTCCTTGGCCCGCGCCATCGATTCGCCGCTGGTCGCATAGATGTGAACCGAGCCGTCGTCCTCGATGTTAATTTCGGCACCGGTCTCCGCCACGATGCCCTTGATCGTTTTGCCGCCAGGCCCGATGAGCGCGCCGATTTTCTCGGGATTAATTTTGATCGTCTCGATCCGAGGCGCGTATTTCGAAAGTTCGGCACGCGGTGTGTCGATTGCGCCACGCATGATCTCGAGAATTTTGTTACGCGCTTCCTTCGCGCGTTGGATCGCTTCGCTGAGAATTTTTAAGCTGATCCCAGGCAATTTGAGATCGAGCTGGTAACCGGTCACGCCCTTGGCCGTTCCGCAAAGTTTGAAATCCATGTCACCGAAATGATCCTCGGAACCGATGATATCGGTTAGAAGCTCGTAACGTTTCAGTTGATCATTGTCATATTCGGTCACGAGACCGACGGAAATTCCCGCGACCACATCTTTCACCGGCACGCCGGCGTCCATCAGGGCGAGCATTCAGCCGCACACGCTCGCCATCGAAGTCGAGCCGTTCGATTCCATTACTTCGCTGGAAATACGAATGGCATAACGAAAATCATTTTCACTCGGAACCACCGGCTCCAGCGAACGTTCCGCCAAGGCGCCATGGCCGATCTCGCGGCGGCTCGCACCGCCAAACCTTCCCGTTTCGCCAACCGAGAACGGCGGGAAATTATAATGCAGCAAAAACCGTTTCGATTGTTCGCCGCCGCCGTGGGCATCGATCATTTGAGCTTCCTCGATCGGGGCAAGAGTAGCGAGAGCGAGAGCTTGCGTTTCTCCGCGCTGAAAAATGGCTGAGCCATGCGCTCGTGGCAGCACCCCAACTTCGCAGCTGATTTGACGCAGATCCTGATAGCCCCGTCCATCCATCCGCTTCTGTTTTTCCAGCACACTGACGCGGAAGGCTTTTTTCTGGACGTAGTCGAAGGCTTGCGAGATGGCGAAATCGTCTGCTTCGGGATATTTTTGAAGCATCGCCGCCTTCACTTCCTCGCGCAACGCGTGCACCGCCTTGGAGCGTGCAACTTTACCCTGAGTATAGAGTGCGCCCTCAATGCGATCGCCGGCGACCTGATACGCGATTTCAAGCAGCTCCGGTTTGACGTTCAGCAGCGGCATCTCGCGCTTTGGCTTGCCAACTTTTGCCGCCAGTTCTTTTTGCGCGCGAATCATCTCGCGCGCGTGTCCGTGAGCGAATTCCAGCGCTTTCAGGAACTCCACTTCCGGCAATTCGTTGGCGGCACCTTCGATCATGATGACATCGTTTTCGGTGCCGACGTAAATCAAATCGAGATCGCTCTGTAATCGATCGGTGTGAGTGGGATTCGCGACAAATTCGCCGTTCACTCGTCCAATCCGAACCGCGCCGATCGGCCCTTTGAATGGAATGTCCGACACGGTCAGCGCGGCCGACGCGCCGTTCATCGACAAAATATCGGGATCATTTTCTCCATCGGCGCTGAGCAAAATGGAAATGACCTGGGTGTCGTAGAAATAACCTTGCGGGAAGAGGGGGCGCAGCGGTCGATCGGTCATCCGCGACGTGAGGGTTTCCTTTTCCGTCGGGCGTCCTTCGCGTTTAAAATAACCCCCGGGAAATTTTCCCGCGGCTGCCGCTTTTTCCCGGTAATCAACCGTGAGGGGGAAGAAGTCCTGACCTTCCTTAATGGTGGTGGCCGAGACCGCGCTCGCCAGCACGATTGTTTCACCGCACGAAACGATGACCGAGCCGTCGGCCAGTTTCGCAATCTTACCGGTTTCAATAGAGATAGAATGGGCGCCTATTTGCGCCGTGACCTTGTGTTGCATTTTTACTTTCCTGGATGTGCGAGAATCCAGGCCGGTCACCCTGATTGTAGGTGTCAATTCCGAGGCGACTGCGCAAGTTTGAACCTTGCTTTGCCCTCGGCCCTGAAACCTAAAACCCAAGGTGCCTTATCGGCCTGGCCTTGCAGTTTTTGTTTTCGTCGGCTTCGACGCGGAAACTGCGGTTACTTCCGCAGATTCAGCTTGTCGATCACCTTTTTATAGCGCTCGCTTTTCGAGCGGTTGAGATAATCGAGCAGGCTGCGGCGCTGCGCGACCATTTTCAAAAGCCCGCGCCGCGAAGAATGGTCCTTCGCGTTGGTCTTGAGGTGTTCGGTTAATTGCGCGATCCGTTTCGTCAGCAACGCCACTTGAACGTCAGCGCTGCCCGTGTCCTTCTCATGCAATTGGAACTCCTTGAGATCCACCGTTGCCGCATTCTCAGCCATAAACGAAGCGCCTAGTGTAGATGAATAATGCCAATTCGCAAGTAGCGCCGCGGTCGACTAACGAGAGCTTCGCTGTTGTTCAATCACATCGCACGATGTTAGAACGGCATCATGAGGGGCAACGCGCTCGCGATCCAGGTGGGACGCAACATCTATTTGATTCATTGCGGGAAGGGGCTGCTCAACGTCCCCGAGATAAAATATAATGCCCAATCCAAGATCGTATTCGCTGCCATCCGCGAATTAATGACGGCACCCGAAGAGCCGAAGCGCCGCTTCGGATTCCATTCATGACAAATTCAACACTGCCGGAGAAACACGACGAACTCGGTCCCTTCGCTTACCGGGATGGGCGCCGGCTCCTCATCCTGATCGTGCTCCTGATTGCTGGCTGGCTCTTGCTGCGCGCCCTCGTGCCGGTGCTGTTGCTTTTCGGAATCGTGATCTTGCTGGCGATGGTGTTGAATCCGCTCGTGGTTTATCTGGAACGCCGACGCGTCCCTCGACCAGCTGGCGTTGCGCTTGTCCTGATCGCGCTGGCCGCAATCGTGGTGTTGGTGGTCGCGGTGGCAGTGCCCACCTTCACCGATCAATTGCAATTGTTGGTCCAGCGTGCCCCCGGCGCCTGGCAGTCGATTCGCGGTCATATCGCCGATTTCACCGAGCGCTACCCCGCATTGCAAAACACCTTGCCGCAGGCCGACCAAATTGCCGCCACCGTCGGGAACCAGGCTGGCACAATGGCGAACGTGCTCCTGCGTTCAACCATTGGTGTGGTCGGCGGGCTTTTCATTTTCGTTTTTGCCGTTCTGCTTCTGATTTTTGTGCTTTCGAATCCGCGGCCGCTGATCGTTGGTTATCTGGCGGTTATACCAGATCGTCATCGCGAAAAAGCGCGGCGCACTCTGATCCGGATGATGGAACAAATGACGGCATGGGCGCGTGGCGTCGCCATCAATGGCGTAATCACCGGTGCATCCACTGGCATTTTATTGTGGGCCGTGGGAGTACAGCCGGCATTCGTTTTTGGCGTTCTCGCATTTTTCGGCGAATTCTTGCCCAACATTGGGCCGGTGCTGGTTGCTTTCCCCGTGCTATTCGTCGCTCTCAGCATCAGCGTGACCAAGTTCTGGCTCGCGCTCGCAGCAATTTTATTCGTGCAACAGGTCGAGGTAAACTTCCTTGTCCCTTACATCCTTGGAAAAGAAATGCGGTTAAACCCGGTACTCATTTTGTTTTTCACCGTCGCGATGGGCTGGCTCTTTGGGCTGGCCGGCGCCATCCTGGCTTTGCCCGCGGCTGCTCTAACCAAAATTGTCATCGAAGAATTTTATCTCCGTCCGCGAGAGGTCGATTACGCACCGCTCGAACGCGATGCCGATCGAATTGTCCGCACCGAATCAGCGCACGATACTCTCCCTTTATGAATCGAATTGCTGCTTTCCTCTTCGGAGCGGCGCTTGCGACCAGCGCGCTTGCTCAGAAAATTTCCCTGGTCGGCGGTACCGCAATTAATCCGGCGGACGGCAAGATGGTTCAGAACGCCGTTGTCGTAATTAATGGCGACAAAATCGAGAGCGTCGCCAGCCGCAAAGAAAGCGGTGTCCCGGTCGGTTCCCGCTGGGTCGAGTGCGACGGGAAATTCATTCTGCCTGGCTACATCGATACTCATGTGCATTTCTTCCAATCGGGTGATCTTTTCACCCGGCCGGACGGCGCCGATCTCAATAGCGTGCGGCCGTACAAAGACGAAGTGGGCTGGATCAAATCGCATCTAGCTGACACTTTTGCGCGCTATTTGCGCTGTGGCATTACCAGCGTGGTCGATGTGGGAGGGCCAATGTGGAATTTCGAGGTGCGCAAAACCGCGGATTCGACCACCAAAGCGCCCCGCGTGGCGGTAGCCGGGCCGTTAATTTCCAGTGTCTCGCGCGAAAAACTTGATCTTGGCGATCCGCCGATTGTGAAGATCGATACTCCCGATCAAGCGCGCGAGTTCGTGCGTAAACTCGTCGCCCAAAAGCCGGACCTGGTTAAAATCTGGTACATCGTCGACCGGGATCATCCAGTTGATTCGTTCCGGCCGATTGCGCGCGCCACAATTGAAGAAAGTCACGCGCATAAGATTCGCGTGGCCGTTCATGCAACTGAATTGGAAACAGCGCGCGCTGCGGTTGAGGAAGGGGCCGATGTCCTTGTCCACAGTGTCATCGACAAACTCGTCGATGACACTTTCGTGAAGTTACTGAAGGATCGGCACACGATTTTGTGTCCGACGCTCGTCGTCTTCGAGCGCTACGGCCGCACCTTCGCCAACAAACTCAACCTTACTCCCGAAGAAAAAGCATGGGGCAATCCGGAAGTGATCGCATCGCTCGATGTGACGAAGATCCCGTCGGACAAATTGCCCGAGCGGATCAAGACGGCGCTATCCAAGCCGGACGAGGCGCTCGATCGCATCAAGAAAACCTACGATGTCGCGTTCAAGAATTTAAAGACACTGGAGGATGCTGGAGTTACGATCGCGGCCGGCACCGACGCGGGAAACATCGGCACCATTCACGGTCCGGCTTTATTCCGCGAGTTTCAATTAATGAAGGAAGCCGGGCTGACGCCGATGCAGATTCTGCAATCTGCTACTTCGAACGCCGCGCAATTGTTCGGCGGCGAAACCGGCGCGCACATTGGCAGAATCGAAAAGGGATATTTCGCCGATCTCGTTGTTCTGAACTCGAATCCAGCCGACGACATCGCGCACGCCTCCGATATTGAGAGTGTGATCAAAAATGGTGTCCCCTACTCCGCGAATAATCTTCTGACTGCGCCGGCGCCTTAGCAGACTGTTGAACAACTGCCCTCACTGCCGCTTGCGCGTGCGTCTCTCCCAGCGGGAGAGAATAGAAGGGAGGGGAGGAGGCTCGCACGTCGCGTGTCTTTGTAATCCTTCGAGGGAGCAGTTCCTTCTCCCCGGGGGAGAAGGTTAGGATGAGGGCTTTTCAACCATCTCGTAGCGCTGGCATGCAGCGCAAAGGTTGGGCGGTCGCAGCGGTTGCAATTCTGCTGATCCTTGGCACGATTGGAACCGCCTGGCTCAATCCTCGGTTAACTCACTACATCGAGAGTGATCGTTTTCGCGCGGAATTGGAAAAACAGACGGCCAAAGGATTGCATTTCCCAGACGGATATTACGCGCCGATTCATCGTAAGGGTTTTCTCACCGCAGCGGCGGACCGCTTTCAAGCTGACAACGGCCGCAAGGCGCTCCGCGCCATCGATGCGCATGGCATCACGGCCAGGTTCAATCCATGGGGTGTATTCTTAAGACGCTGGCAGCTCGACGACGTTCATATCGATTCAGGCGAAGTCGAAATCCAAACCTACACGCCTAAACCGGAGCCAAGCCCCGCCAAACCCTGGTTCCACGTTTTCCTCCCGCAGCGCGTTTATCTTAAGCACGTCGAAGCGAAACCGGCCGATGTGATCTGGCGTTTTCGGGGCGAGAAAGGCGGGTTCTTCGGAACGGACCTCCTAATCACGCCACATGGTCTGGACTTCAACTATCAAGCGAGCGGAGGAACCTTAAAGATGGCGTTGATTCCGAATTTGCAATTGCGCGATACGCATCTGCTCATCACCAGGAAATTGCTTACGCTTTACAATCTTGATCTGCAGCCGCGTGACGACCCGACCGGCAGCATTCACGCTGAAGGAAAGGCGGGCACAGGTGAGGATCGGAGCGTCGATTTCAATTTTAATTTCGAACACATTCCGGTTGAAGAATGGCTGCCGAAAGGGTGGCGGGAGCACGTCAGGGGCAACGCTTCGGGGAAAATTTCATGGCGCGGGAAAGATCCGAAGCTGGAGAATTCCACCGGTGAGGCCACGTTGCGCCTGGATGGCGGCCGTATCATCGAACTATCGTTTCTGGAAAACGTGGCGAAGATCACGAAGGAGAAAGCACTTGAGCGGTTGACGCTAAATGATTGTTCCTTCGCCCTGGAGTGGAACTATCCGAGAGCGGAAATCAAAAACATTGCAATCGAAGAGAAGGGCAAATTTCGCGCGGAAGGAAGGATCCAAGTCGAAAAGAAAGAGTTAAGCGGGGCGATCGAGCTGGGAGTTGCGCGCTATTTGCTGGATTGGTTACCGAAACCTGAAGAAGTTTTTCCACACCAACACGATGGTTACCTTTGGACAACCGTGCATTTGTCCGGCACGATCGAGGCGCCGCAGCAAGACTTAAGTCCGCGTATCATGGAAGTCCTCAAAGAGAATCCGGGCGCAGCGCTCGGACTTTTGCTCCGCCAATTTGGCGAGTGGTTGAAAAACGCATTCGGCGGCGAGTAACCTATCTTCCGTCATCCTGAGCGAAGTCGAAGGATCTCGATGCGAAACCTTTAAAATGACTTCACGGGATTCCCCTCGACTGTCACTCAGGACGATAGAGAGCGAGTTTCACTACAGTGGACGGAGGGCGCAGTAATCGATTAGATTACGTCCATCATGGCTGACGTAACTATCGAAACGATTAAGAACGGCCCTTATATTGTGAAGGGAGCGGTTGAGCTCATCGACGCGGACGGAAACGCGTTTCCGGTGGAGAAGCGCATGGCGCTTTGTCGTTGCGGCGCGTCCACCACCAAGCCGTTTTGCGACGGCACGCATTCGAAGATTGGGTTTCAAGCGGCGGAAAAAGCAGTTCCCGAATCCGCCGAAAGCTAAGGCCAGGAGGCAGCAATTGACTGATTGTCATTGGACGCAATGCCGAGAACGCCTTCTTTATTTTAATGAGAATTCGCTTTTCGCTCGTTAGCGCCGGCGTGGTTTGCACTATGGCTTTGCTGAATCTGTCTGGCGCAGAACCGTTGCCGCAGACGCCGAAGAAACCGGTTACGGATGAATACCAGGGAGTGAAGGTGGAAGACAATTATCAGTGGCTGGAACAGGATGATGATCCGGCGGTTAAAGCCTGGTCGGATGCACAGAGTCGGCAGACGCGGGAGTACCTCGACAAGTTGCCGGACCGTGCCGCGATCGAGAAACAATTGACCGATTGGTACGCGAAAACGTCGCCGACCTATTCCGGCATTATTTCGCGGCCGGGCATTTTGTTTGCGCGCAAGTTTCAACCACCAAAGCAACAGCAAATGCTGGTGACGCTGGCCTCGGCCGATGCCCTGAAATCGGAGAAAGTGGTACTCGACCCGAACAAGCTCGATCCTTCGGGGAAGACCGCGATCGATTGGTTCGTTCCGTCACGCGACGGCAAATACGTGGCGATGTCGATTTCGCAAGGCGGTAGCGAAGATGGAACGTTGCACATTTATGAGACAGCGACCGGCAAAGCGCTGAAAGATTCAATTGCGCACGTGCAATATCCCACCGCCGGCGGCAGCGCAGCCTGGAACGCCGATGGAACGGGAATTTATTACACGCGATTTCCCCGCAAAGGCGAACGACCAGACGCGGACCTGAATTTTTATCAGCAGGTTTACTTTCATAAAATCGGAACGGCCGATTCCGAGGACACCTATTCCATCGGCAAAGACTTTCCTCGCATCGCCGAGATCAAGCTCGAAGCGTCCCACGATGGAAAATACATTCTCGCTACCGTCGCGAACGGCGATGGCGGTGATTTCGCGCATTACCTCCTGGGGCCGGATGGAAACTGGAAGCAGCTAACGCAGTTCAATGATCAAATTAAAGCGGCGCGGATCGGGCGTGATGACGCGCTGTATCTGCTTTCGCGGGCCGACGCGCCGCGCGGGAAAATTTTGCGGGCTGCCCTGGATAAACCGAAGCTCGCGAATGCAACGGTGATCGTTTCGTCCAGCGAAGCGGTAATTCAGTTCATGGAACCGACCGCCGAAGCGATTTACGTCGGCGATTTGCTCGGCGGACCATCGCAAATTCGACGCTTCGCCTTGGACGGCACCGGCGAAACAATCGTGCCCATTCCAAGCATCTCCGCCGTCACGGAGATGGAATCATTGGAGGATAACTCGCTTCTCTTTCGCGATGTCAGTTATACCGAACCGGCCGCCTGGTTCCATCTTACTGGAAATGCTCCACCGAAAAAGACGGCGTTGGTCGATAGCTCACCGGTTTCATTTGCTGACATCGAAGTGAGTCGCGAAATGGCCACTTCCAAGGATGGCGCGAAAGTTCCGTTGAACATCATTCGCAGGAAGGGAACGAAGCTCGATGGGAATAATCCGGTGCTGCTTTACGGTTACGGCGGTTACGGCGTCAGCATGCAGCCGAGCTTTGATTTTACACGGCGGCTCTGGTTCGATCGTGGCGGCGTTTGGGTAGTTGCGAATATCCGCGGGGGCGGCGAGTTCGGCGAGGACTGGCACAAGGCGGGAAACCTGACCAAAAAGCAAAATGTCTTCGATGATTTCGCGGC
>Ga0137412_10001076_pt1 | contig 20638 bp, 14 predicted proteins | sample CZODoug2_1_16fun_FD_122160 | JGI IMG/M metagenome (GOLD analysis project Ga0137412, IMG submission 122160) | Vadose zone soil fungal communities from Angelo Coast Range Reserve, California, USA - CZODoug2_1_16fungal (Hybrid Assembly) | ecosystem: Environmental > Terrestrial > Soil > Vadose zone...
GATAGGGACTGGTTTTGGTCCGTGCAAACCGCCAAACGAACTTTTGGACTGAAAAGAAAATCCGCGGGCCGGCGTAGGATGTCAGGGATCTCCACTGTGGTTGTGCCCAACGGCGGCTCAGCGGCGGCTGGGCTTGGGCTATGACGCTCGTAAAGGGTTGAAAAACTTCAACCCGGCGAAATCCTTTTCATTGTCAGTTACGATGACGCAACCGTTGGCCTCGGCTATCGCAGCGATGATCATGTCAAGCGCGCTTCGTGGCCGTCCTTTGGCTGTGCCTTCGGCCATCAGTCGCGCCCAGATCAGCGCTGCCTGTTCGTCGAAAGGGAGGACGCGGCCTGCGAAGAGGGCCTGTGGTCCTAACTGACTGGTGAACCAGGCTTCCAGCAGCGAGCGTTTTTTGCCAGCGGGCTTTTCCAGCAGTCCGCGACGGATTTCCGCAATGGTCAGCGCGGAGATGAACAGGTCGTCGTCTACCTGTTCCGCCATCCACGTGAGCAGGGTCGGAGAGGGGGCAGGCTTCGTGGCGTTACTGATGATGTTCGTATCGAGAAGATAGTGGGTCACACGTCGACCTTGCGACCGGGGTCACGCGAACGAGCCAGATCGAGATCGGCCCCGACCAAGGGCGAACCGCGTAGCGCAGCGAGGATACCTCCCTTGCGTGGCGGTTCGCCGGCGATCGTCCGGCTGACTGTCGCGCGTATCTGCGCAGCATCGGGGTCATCTTCGGCAAGCCGTTTTGCCAGGGACCGGATCAAGTCACGGTCGGCATCGAGGCCGAGAACCTCGAATCGCGCCATGCCGCGTTTGAGCAGCCGCGTCCGATAGTTCCGGAGGGCACGCTTCTGTGCTGAATCGCCCATTGGCAGCTCCCATTCTGATTATATCCAGATATATACCCTGAAAATCGCATTCGATCAAGTCGTATACCGTTCATAGGCCCAAAAACGAAAACGGAGGCCGCAAGGCCTCCGTTAGAGCGGGATGGGTCTAGTTTGAATCGATTGAGGATTCCCGAATCAGGTCGCTTCTGATTCAACATGCTGGCTGGGAAGGAGGCCAGCATGGATGGGACGAGCCTATTCGAACGACCTTCGTGATCGGGTGGTGAGGGCTGTGGTCAAAGGCGGCCTGTCGCGGCATCAGGCGGCGGCCCAATTTGGGGTGGGCGTCAGCACGGCGATCAACTGGGTACGGCGCTTCCTCGAGACCGGCAGCGTCAAGCCGGACCGGGTTGGCGGCTATAGGCCAAAGAAGATCGCGGGGGCGCACCGCGAATGGCTGATGCGACGGTGCGGGAAGGATTTTACCGTACGCGGGCTGGTGGCCGAACTCGCTGAGCGTGGCCTCAAGGTCGATTACCGCACGATGTGGGAGTTCCTCCACGCTGAGAAACTCAGTTACAAAAAAAGACGCTGATTGCCGCCGAGCAGGATCGTCCCGATGTCGCCCGTCGGCGGGCGCAGTGGAGCAAGTATCGGGATCGGATCGATCCCAGTCGGCTGGTGTTCATCGATGAGACCTGGACCAAAACCAATATGGCGCCGCTGCGGGGCTGGGCGCCGCGCGGTCAACGCATCAAAGCCAAGGTGCCGCACGGCCGCTGGCAGACCATGACCTTTATGGCCGCTTTGCGCCACGATCGCATCACCGCTCCGTGGTTCATCGAGGGGCCGATCAACGGCGAATCCTTCCTTCTCTACATCGAGAAGGTTCTGGTCCCGACCCTGCGGCACGGCGACATCGTCATCATGGACAATCTCGGCTCGCACAAGGCCAGCGCCGTGCGGCGCGCCATCCGTGCCGCCGGCGCCCGGCTCCTCTACCTGCCGAAATGCTCGCCCGATCTGAACCCAATCGAGCAGTTCTTCTCCAAGCTCAAGCACTGGTTGCGCAAAGCAGCTCAGCGAACAACCGAGGCTGTCTACGATACTATCGGCCCGATCCTGCAGACGGTCTCATCGACCGAATGCGCCAATTACTTCGCCAACGCAGGATATGACCAAACCTAAACCCATCCCGCTCTAGGCAGCGGCCTTCGGGAAATTGCGGCATCTGCCTTTTCTTCATAGTGCGTTAATCGCATGAGTTAACGCAACCTTGGGGGTTCCAACGCTAATTTTTAGCGCGTGGAGAAGCTTGAGCAATCGGTACCAGGGAGCAGCCAATGGCGCATGCTTTTTCCAATTTCCATCATAACCCATTCGCGTCGACATCGCTGAGCTGTCGCATCCTTGCGGCCGGCATCGCTCTTTTGCTGGGTATTCCGGCTGATTCCGCCAAGGCTGACGTGTTGCGCACGGGGGGACCTGGTGCGGTAACGCAGATGCTGCAACGAATAGGCGCGGCTTTCACCCAGCACGAACCCGGCACCACGCTGATGGTCTTGCCCAATCTCGGCAGTGCTGGCGCGATCGCTGGCGTTGCCGACGGCCTGCTCGATTTCGCCGTATCGGGTCGCCCGCTCAATTCCGAGGAAGCCAAATCCCTGACCGCGATCGTTCTCGCCAGTACGCCATTTGGCCTTGCCAGTTCGCAACCGAATCCTGGCAACATCAAGAGCGCGGATATTGCGGCGTTCTTTCAAAATGTCAGATCCGTCTGGCCCGACGGTACACCGGTTCGGCTCGTGCTGCGGTCCCGTACCGAGGTCGATGCGATCCTGCTGGCTAATACGTTCCCGAACATGGCGGCAGTCATCGAGCAGCTTCGCGGTCACACGGAAATACCGGTCGTGGCTACCGATCAGGAAAACGTCCTGCTGGCCGAGAAAATGACCGGCTCGTTGACCGCTGTGACCTTGACGCAGGTTGTGACCGAGAAATCCCGGCTGCATTTCGTCGCCATCGACGGGGTCGATCCCACGCTGGAGAATTTCGAGCGGGGTGCCTACCCGTATCGCAAGGACTTCTACTTTGTTTTTGCGCGCAGCAAAAAAAACGCAGTAGAGCGCTTCATCGCATTCTTGCGTTCTGCAGAGGGGGAGCAGTTGCTGCGTGAAACCGGCAGCCTGGCGCCCCGGCCGTGAGCAAACCTGTTTCGATGCAGATCAACACAAGCATACCGTCGCTCCGCCAGACGGTCAACGGCATCGCCCTTGCCGTCGCCATCATCACTGCGCTGGCCGGACCGCTAGGTTACGCGTTGGTCGGATACGGGAATAACAGCGCGCGTGCTTCGTTCAGAGCGGCTCTGAGCGCCCACCGGCTCGCAAGCTATATCTATCAGAACCAGGAGATGTGGAAGTATCAAAAAAGCCGCCTCGGTGAATTGCTCGTGCTGGCCGAAGATCCACACAAGCTCGGCCGTCATCGGATTATCGACAATACGGGCAGGCTCGTGCTGTCCGAAGGCGAGGTGCCGGCACATTTCATCATGACGCGGGTGGCGTCGATCATCGTTGCCGAAAATACGGTAGGCTTCGTCGAGTTCAGTATTCCTCTCGACAATCTGCTGCTTTACATCGGTCTCACGGCCTTGTTCAGCCTGTTGCTGAGTCTTTGCGTCTACGCGGCCGTTCGCATCCTGCCGCTACGAGTCCTCGATCGCGCACTGGGGGCCCTCGAAGCGGCCAATCGGACGATCCTTGACAAAAATGCAGTCCTCGAGGAACAAAATCGCGCGTTGCGCCAGCGCGAACAGGATTTGCAGTCCGCCGAGGCGACGCTCAAGCATCGCTCCGATCAACTCGTCGAAGCCCAAAAAATCGGCAAGATCGGCGACTGGAGCTATGCGCTGGGCGATGCCGATGTTTGGTGGGCGCCCGAGATGTACGAGCTGCTTGCCCACGACCCCGAGATATTAGGCTGCAGCGCAGCCGCCATAAAGGCGCTCTACGTGGAAGACGGAGCGCGCCGCGTTCTGGATTCGCAAGCGGAGGTCATGCGCACCGGCCAGGTCAACAGCGTCGATGTCAAGGCCAAGCGCGGCGACGGCTCGATCGGCGATTTTGCGGTGACCAGCAGGGCAGTGACCAACGCCGAGGGCCGAATCATCGGCTTTAGCGGGACGATCCAGGATATTTCTGCGCGCAAGAGCGCGGAGGAAACCCTGGAGCGGCTCGCCTACTACGATCCACTCACTGGGCTTGCCAACCGCGCCCTGTTCCATCGCGAGATCAACGACGTGCTGACCCATTGCACCCAGACCGGGTCACGCGCGGCACTGCTGCTGCTTGATCTCGACCACTTCAAGGAGGTCAATGATTCGCTCGGACACGCCGCCGGTGACGAACTGCTTTGCAAGGTCGCGCATCTGATCTCGCGTGCGCTCGGCAACAACCACTTTCTTTCCCGGCTGGGGGGCGACGAGTTTGCGATCATCCTGCGTGGTGACGTCGACCTATCCGCGATCGAAGCCCTGGCCGCGGAAGTAATCGCGACGATCTCCGGCTCGATCACCCTCGATTGGGGCGAGGTGACTATCGGGACCAGCATCGGCATCGTGCTAATTCCGCGCGACGGCAGCACGTTGAATGATCTCTTGCGCCACGCGGACCTGGCGCTCTACCGCGCAAAGGAAGACGGGCGCGGCCGCTTCGATTTCTTCGAAGCCGACATGAGCGCTGGCGCGCAGCACAAGATCGTGCTGGCCCGCGAACTGCGCCGCGCGGTCAACAACAACACCGGTCTTTCGGTGCACTATCAGCCGCAGGTCGAACTTTCGACCGGTCGTGTCACCGGGTTTGAGGCGCTGATGCGCTGGACCCACCCCACCTTCGGCAACGTTCCGCCCTCCGATTTCATACCGATCGCAGAGAGCTCGCAATTGATCTGCGATCTCGGCCTTTGGATCCTGCGCGAAGCCGCCCTGCAGGCGAGGGCTTGGATCGATGCAGGCGAGACGGCGCGCGAAATCGCGGTCAACGTATCGGCCGCGCAGATATGGCACACCGACTTCGTCGGCGATGTGGTGCGCGTGCTAAAGGAAACCGGCCTGCCTCCGCATCTGTTGTGCCTCGAGCTGACGGAGAGTCTGCTGGCAGACCACGCCGAAGGCCGGGTCCGAACCGTGCTCACCGAGTTCAAGCGGCTTGGCGTGACGCTGGCTCTGGACGATTTCGGTACCGATTATTCTTCGCTGGGCTATCTCACTCAACTGCCCTTCGACAAGCTCAAGATCGATCGCATCTTCATTGGCGGCATCGTCAGTTCCGAACGCGCCCGCAGATTGCTCGAAGGCGTCATCGCTCTCGGCCGCGGGCTCGGTATGCTGATCGTGATGGAAGGTGTCGAAAATCCCGACGAGGTCGAGATCCTTCGCGGCTTCAACTGCGACGTCATTCAGGGCTATGTGTTCGCGCGTCCGACGCCGGCGTCGCAAGCGCTCACCTTTGCGCGCGATCCCGGCGCCAAAGCCGGCGCGCCCGGCATTGTTGAAGTAGCGTCGGAGCCGGCGATCCAACGGACGCTTTCTGCCGCCGGCTGAGCCAAGCACGCTCGAAGTTGACAGCCCCGCGAGGTGGGCCGCCGGCTGACCGGAACGCAGATCGGAACCTCCGCGGTAACGTCTCATTGATCGAGGCGTGTTAGATAACTTTCCGGTTGGGCCAGCCTCGGTTGGATCGTCCACCATGCGATTTGCATCGGAACGTATAGAGATCTGAACGACTTCTTAACGATAGGCGCCGTGCCCCACCAAGTCCTCCTTAGTAGAGACAGCACTTGGTCCCTCAGCTTCTCGGACCGTGCGCCCATCTTTGTAGCCCTCAGCTTCGGTGTGATGCTTGCCCTCGGCGCTGGACTATTGGTCTCCCAATTGCGCCGTAACGCCTTGGATATCAGCGGGCAGCAGCTTCAACGATTGACGCTGGTGCTAGCTGACCAGGCAGAGCGAACCTTTGAGGCGGTCGAATTGGTGCAGGACAGCTTTGTCGAGCGCCTTCAGAATGATAGCGTAAAATCCCCCGAGCAATTTCGGGAGCGCATGACCGGCCTTGCGGCCCACGAGGACATGAGCAGCCGTATTCACGGTCTTCCGCAGCTCGACGCACTCATTGCAGTGGATGCAGATGGCAGCCTTCTGAATTTTAGTCACTATTGGCCGCCTCCGTCTGTCAGCCTGGCGGACCGCGATTACTTCAATGCACTCAAGACGAACAGGGCATTGACAACATACTTCGGCGAGCCGGTGTTCAACCGTGGGACGGGAACACTGACACAGCATCTTGCCCGAAAGGTAACGGCGCCAGATGGACAGTTTCTTGGCTTGATCCTCGGCGCCGTGGAACTTGCTTATTTCGAGCGGCTGTATGAGAGCCTTTCCCTCGGCAGCGACACCACCATCTTGGTACGCCGCGACGACGGCAGGCTGCTGGCGCGTTTTCCACCAATCGATGCGCGCAACGGCCCGCAGATCAATCCTGTGGAACCTTTCCCGGAAATGCGGCGGTCCGGCCTGCGCAGCAGTCTGCTCCACCGAACCAGCAGCGTGGATGGCCAGGATCGACTGATGGCTTTTCACCTGCTGCAGCGCTATCCGCTGGTCGTGGGCACCACAACGACGGTGAGGAGCGCCCTTACGGAATGGCGCAAGCAGACGAGCTATCTGATCGGGGCCACGCTGCTTTTGGAACTCACGGTGCTCAGCATCGGCCTGCTGATGGCGCGCCATATGCGGAACCAGCGAACCCTGTCCGAGGAGCAGGCAGGTCGGCTGCGGGCTGAGGCAGATGCCCAACTTGGCTATATGGCGCAGCATGATGCACTTACCGGACTGCCCAACCGCCTGCTATTCCGGAATCGACTGCAGGAAGAACTGATCCGCTCCGGGCGGGGCGCGTCCTTTGCCATGCTTTGTCTCGACCTTGATGACTTCAAGGATGTCAACGACAGCTTCGGGCACCCGGTCGGCGATATGCTGTTGCAGGGCGTTACCGATCGGCTGCGTCAGGAGACCCGCGAGACAGACACCGTTGCACGGCTCGGTGGCGACGAGTTCGCCATCATCCAAGCCGGCGCGGAGCAACCGGCCGCCGCCATTGCCCTCGCCGAGCGGCTGGTCGCGCGGCTGGCCGAGCCATTCGACCTCGATATCCATCAGGCGGCGATCGGGGTCAGCATCGGCATTGCCACGTTGCCCAGCGACGGCGAAGATGCGGATACGGCCCTGAAGAATGCCGACCTCGCGCTCTATCGCGCCAAAGTTGACGGACGCGGCACATTCCGGTTCTTCGAACCCGGCATGGATGCCGCAATGCAGCGTCGCTCGGCGCTGGTGCGGGACCTGCGGCGTGGCCTGGAGATCGGACAGTTCGAACTTTTCTACCAGCCGATCATGGATAAGCACGCCGTAAGGATTCAAAGCTTCGAAGCACTGATCCGTTGGCGACACCCGGAGCGCGGGTTAGTGCTTCCTGTCGAGTTCATTCCGGTGACCGAGGAAATTGGCCTAATCAGGCCTTTGGGTGCATGGATACTGGCAAAGGCCTGTGCCGATGCCATGCAATGGCCGGCGCGGATCAGCGTGGCCGTCAACCTCTCATCGGTGCAGTTCATCAACGGCAGTCTTCTGCAGGACGTCAGGCAGGCGCTTCGCGCTTCCGGACTTCCACCCCATCGGCTCGAACTTGAGGTTACGGAGGCGGCACTGATCCAAAATTCCGAAGCGGCGCTCGCATTGCTGAATAAGCTGAAGGCACTCGGCGTCCGCATCGCTCTTGATAATTTCGGCGCCGGCTATTCCTCGCTCGGCTACTTGCGCAAATTCCCGTTTGATCGCGTGAAGATCGATAAATCCTTTGTCCACGACGTTCGCGTTTCCGGCGACGCCACGGCGATCGTCCGATCCGTGACCAAACTATGCCAGGCTCTCGATATCGCGACCACGGCCGAGGGTGTGGAGACGGCGCAGCAATTCGACGGTGTTCAGGCCAATGGTTGCACGGATGTGCAGGGTTACCTGTTCAGCCCGCCAATCCCGGCGGCCGAAATTCCGGCGCTATGCGAGAAACTCGAACCACAGAGAATAACGGCCTGAGGAAGCGAAGACGGCAGTTTGAAAAACGGCGCCGCCACCACCACGTCGTCAAGAATAAGAGACCGGTCTTTCCCAGCCTCGCGCTTGGCGAGCGCCGGCAAGATGCAGAGCCCGAGGCTGTTGCGATAGCCTTCGGAGAGCGTGAGCCGAGGCGAATCCTGGTCCTTACCATGAAAGCGCAGAGCGATATCGATCGCCTTGTCTTCGTTCGGCAAGCATAGCTGGACATTTTCGATCGGCTGACCCGGATGCAGCGCCTTCCACATATCGGCGATATCATCCGAGCCGCCCGCGCAGATAGGAGGAGCCCGACGGATCATACGAACATCCACCGCGATTCGCGCGATAGCGGAAGAGGGTGGAGATGACGTTGCTCGTTGAGGACTGTCGTCCAGTCGCAACTTCAATTTAACCCATTGGTGGTCTAACGGTGGCGCTCAACAACTCCTGTGACCGATGCTGGCCACGCCTGGCGAAAGACAGATGACCATGCGTAAGCTGCTGAACCTCTTCTTGCATTGCTCGATCGCTGCCAAGTTCGCCGCGATGGCCATCGCCGGGGCGGCCTTCATGGGTCTGATCGCCGTCACGGCGCTGCTGATTGCCCGCGCCGAACTCATCACGGAGCGCACCGAAAAGGCACGTGCGATCGTCGACGCGGTCTGGCAAATGGCGGACACCTTCAAGCGTGAGGCCGACGCCGGTAAAATAAGCGCCGACGAGGCGAAGGCTCGTTTGTTTGCAGCGTCCGGCGCAATCCGCTGGGAAGGTCTCACGAATTACGTCTTCATCTTTGATACCGAGACCGGAATCTGCGTCATGAACAGCGGAAATCCACCGCTTCTCGGCAAGGATGTCCGCGGCATCAAGGATGCAACCGGGTTCGCGTTCTTTGCGGCAATGTTCGATATTGCGAAACGCCAGGGTGAAGGCACCGTTCGCTATGTCTTTCCAAGGGGAAGTGTCGACAAGACGCCGCTGGACAAGGTGGCCTATGTCAGGGGTTTTGCGCCCTGGAACCTGACGATTGCCAGCGCCGAGTACATGACGGACATCGATACCACTTTTTGGGCGATGACCCGGACCGCCGCCATGGTCATCTTCATTTTGATGCTGCTGTCGGCCGTCATCGCCTGGATCATCACGAAGAGCGTTGTAACGCCGCTGTCGGTTCTCAAAGCCCGCATGGCGGCGCTGAGTGCGGGCGAACTGCACACGCCTGTCTCGGCCACCGATCGGCCCGACGAGATTGGCGAAATGGCGCGGACGGTTCAGATCTTCCAGTCGGCAATGATCGAGACGGAACGGCTGCGTGCCGAGCAACTGGAGCTGGAAAAGCGCCAGGAGCAGCGGCGCAAGGCGGACATGAGTAAGCTTGCCGACGGGTTTGAGGGAGCCGTCGGAGAGATCATCGAGATCGTGTCCGGAGCATCCATCGAACTCGAAGCCTCGGCGGAAAGCCTGAGCAGGACCGCCGAACAAGCCAAAACGTTGACGAACAAGGTTGCGGCGGCGTCTGCAGAAGCGTCCACGAATGTTCATTCGGTTGCCGCCGCTAGTGAAGAAATGTCTTCCTCGGTAAACGAGATCAGCAGCCGGGTGCAAGATTCTGCAAGAATCGCCGAGGAAGCGGTCAAGCAGGCGCAAAGGACCGATGCGCGCATGACCGAACTTTCGGAAGCCGCAGGCCGCATCGGTGATGTGGTCGAGCTGATCAATAATATTGCCGGCCAAACCAACCTTCTGGCGCTTAACGCCACCATTGAGGCCGCGCGCGCTGGGGAAGCAGGCCGCGGCTTTGCCGTCGTGGCTTCAGAGGTCAAGGCCCTTGCAGAGCAGACGGCGAAAGCGACCGGCGAGATCGGTCAGCAAATTGCCGGCATCCAGTCGGCGACGCAGGATTCTGTGATGGCGATCAAGGAAATTGGCGTGACCATCGGCCGTATTTCGGAGATTTCATCGGCAATCGCGGCAGCCGTCGAAGAGCAGGGCGCCGCGACGGAGCAGGTATCCAGCAATGTCCAGCGTGCAGCGGAAGGTACGTCTCAGGTAGCTTCGAACATCACCGACGTGCAGCGCGGCGCCAGCGAGACCGGACGGGCCTCTACGCAGGTCCTGACGGCTGCAAAATCACTGTCCAACGAAAGCAATCGACTAAAGCTAGAGGTCGGTAAGTTCATGAATTTGGTACGTGCCGCCTAGCGATAAGGGACAGGGCTATCGGCATCTGTAGCGCGGCGCCGCGACCATCGCGGCTCTCCGGACCAGCCGCTCAGGCGGCGCGCACGAACAGCAATTTGAGATGGTTGCACGTCCCGTGCGCCGTGCAAGGCGGCGCTTTCCAGTGGGTGCAAGTCCCACCCGGCATCCGCTCCAGCCGGAAGCAACCGGAGCAGGCATGGAGGTGACGAAATGTCTGAAGCCTCTGGATAGCGGTCGCGACTTGGTGACCGTGCGCGTGTGCAGGCCGCAACGTGAGTAACGCCGAGTAACGCCGGTGGAGGGAAGGAACCTCAGTTCAAGACAGCCGCAATACGTTATTGAGCTGTTGAGTTGATCCCCAAGAATAAGGTTTTTTGTGATTGCTGGCGCGCCGCGGCCGATGAAGACGGGCAATATTCCTTCGCCGTGTTGCTATGATGTCGTAGCCGACAATGCGACGGCGACCCCCCAAATGGCGATGGCCTACGATTCCACGCTACGCCCTTGGGTACGCTTGTGCGGCTCCAGCGCGCCTCGTGGCCCGTCTTGAACGAACTCGGCGACAACCGCAGCACCCCAGAAACCGGACCCGGTTGGCGTAGCCAGGAATCGTCTCCAAATTGCCAGAAAAGGCGTGTGATCCTTCTTTGCGCGACGACTTCTTGAACCGGGGATATGGCAGGAGCGACCAACGGGCGTTCGCACAGCCCGACGATCCTCGTCGCAACGGAGGCGGCCATGACACTTCCTTCCGAAACCCAGCGACCCATCGTCTCGGACAATGCTTTCGCTCTCATTGTCTACGTGCTTTACTGCGTGGGCTATTTCACCGTGATTTCGGCGCTGATTGGCGTCATCATCGCGCACGTGAAGGTCCACGATACTGACCCGGTGCTGCGGTCGCATTACCGGTTCCAGATCAGGACCTTCTGGATCGGATTGCTGTACCTCGCGATCGGCATTCCGCTGAGCATCGTACTCATCGGCATCCCGGTTCTTGTCTGGTGGCTCCTGTGGTCGCTGATCCGCATCATCAAGGGCATCATATCGGTCAACGAGTACAAGCCGATCGCCAATCCCAGGTCCTGGCTGTTCGGGTAATCCACGGCGCGGTCGCCCGAGAGTCAGCGAAGACGAACAAACCCGAAGGTCAGCCCTTTTTGCACAATGAGAATGGCCTGGAAACTGTACTGCGAGTGGAACATTCCTGCAGAGGCGCTGGTCGCGCCGCCACGGACGCGCGGACGAAGGTCGGGGGCGTGAGCATCCAAGTTTCAAGGTCAGCGTTGCCACCACCCTGAGCACAGCAAGGGCGGCCAGTTCGTCGTCCATGCGCAAGCGCTGCCCGGCAATCCCTATGACGGCCACACGCTGGCTGGCATCATCCCGGCGATCGAACAACTCGTCGGCCGCACCATCGAACGGCTCCATGCCGATGCCGGATACCGCGGCCACAACGCGCCGGCCGATCTCCCAGTCGATGGCATCGTCATAATCTTGGCGCGTACCCATGTTGCCGTATTGGAGGTCGTGCGCACACTAATTGTGGACTCGGGATTTTGAAAGCAGGCTTAAGATGCGCGTGTGGCTGATTTCATTCCTGAGTGCGATCAGTGTCGTGGCGCTTTTCCTGATCGCACCGAGCCATCGCGGAAACGCCGAAGAGTTGCCGCAATCGACGCCGGAGGGGCCATCGACCGCCCCGATGGATGTGGCGGACGCGGCCAGACGGATCGCCGAGTTGGCCCACGGCTCTGAGTATAACGCGGCCATCGAATCGGCAGGCCAATTGGGCGAAGCCGTGAAGGCGCGCCTCGGCGCCCACCACGCGGACTATGCCCGCATCCTCTACAATCTGGCCGATCTCCTGACCGCCGCTGGGCGGCACGCCGAGGCAGTCGGGCGCTACCATGGGGCTGTCGCGATCTTCGAGGAATTGGCCGCCGCCGATCCATCAAATTTCGAATGGCCGCGTTACCTGGTCTTCGCCCATGAACGGATGGTTGAGGCGGGTGATCAGCCGGCGGCTCACGCCGAGAAAGCTCTCGCGATCGTCAACCGGCTGCGATCACAACGACGGCTCGAGCCGTGGGAGAAGGACTGGGCTGTCGAGTTGGAGCTTAAGCTGCGCACGATCGCGGCCGAGAAGCTGTCTGCCGCGGGCAAGGTCGCTGATGCCCTGACCATGTCCGAGCGGTTGGCAAAGCAAGTGCAACTCAGCGCAACCGCTAAAGGCACGTCCAAAAGCGACATTGCAGACGCATTTGGCAACGTCGCCTGGCTGGCGCTGCTCGCCCGGCGCCCGGCGACGGCGCTCGCTGCGTCGGAACGTGCATTGGCTCTCGCCCCGGACCAAATTTGGCTTGCCACAAACTATGCGCACGCCCTCCTGTTCCTCGGTCGTCGCGATGCCGCCAAGGCCGTCTATCTCAGGTACAAGGGCGAAAACCTTCCAGACCGGGGCAAATGGGAAGCGGTCGTCGGTGCCGACTTCGCCGAGTTTCGCCAACATGGCATCGTGGACAAGCACATGGTCGAAATCGAGCGCGCGCTCGGCATCGTCGATAATCCCATCGTCGTGGAGCAACGGGTGCGGGTGCTCGATAGACAGGGGCGCCATGCGGAGGCGCGCAGCCTGATAGAGCGCCACACGCAAGCAGTGCGGATGCAATATGGTGAGCAGAGCCTGATGTACGCGAAGGCGTTGGATCGCGTCGTCGCGCATGGCGCCAGTTTTGGACCTGCTTCCGGTGACGCCGAGCGGGCGGCCCAGCGCCAGGCGATCGACCTCTTCAAGCAATTCCTGCCGAGAGATGATCCCCGGACTACCAAGGCCAAGAAAATACTTGTCTTGCTCTACCAGGGTCATCGCGACCATGACGCCGAAAGAGAGGCGCTTCTGCGCGAAGTGCTGGACACCTGCGACCGCATGTCCAGGACCGATCCATCCGCGCTCGACTGCCTTCGTCTCACCAGCAGTCAACTGAGCAGTCTATACAGAGACGCCGGACGACATGAAGAGGCCGCGCGGATTAACCGGTGGGCACTCGCGGCGGCGGAAAGGAAATGGGGACTCGATCATCCCTATATCGTGCCATTTCTTAAATGGCTTCCCGTCGAGCCTGGCTCGGCAGCCTCTCAGTTCCGCGAGGGCGACGCGCGGATCGACAGCATTCTTGACAAGGCTGTGCAGCTCGATCCTCCGGACGTCGACTATGGGCCGGACGTTCGGGGGGATTTCGAGGGTCTGGTCTACCGATACGAAAAAGAGGGCAAGAAGCTTGAGACCGAGCAGACGTTGAAGTTCATGGTGCGGAAATTCGGCGACCGTCAGGCGTTGTCGCATTTGATCGACTTGCTGATCGACAGGGGCCAGGTCGACGAGGCCAAGGCCGCGGTCAAGCCATTCGCCGACATGCGGGAAAACAAGCTCCCTGTAAGTCCCTCAGGGGCGAAAAATACGGCCAACCTCTACATGAAGGCTGCGAGACTCTACGGCGACGATCCGCAAGCGGCGTCCTATCGGCAGCGCGCATTCACGATGTATGAGCATCTGGTCATCGATTCCGAGCCGGATTGGGTCCAAGCAGCAGGCTATCTCGCCGCGCTTGCGGATCTCTATGTCGATCAGCATCGATTCGACGAGGCCGCGGCGGTGCTCAAACGGGCGATCCAGTTTCGTCAGAATGCATGGTCGACCTATTCGCCGCAACTTGGCGATCTGCGCGATAGTCTGGCACGCGTCGACAAGAGCCTGGGAAAGGAGGTGGCGCCAGCGTCGTCCAATGACGGCGCCGCGGACAAGGGCGAGGCACGCAAATGCGGCGCGGGAGAACTCGACGTCGTTTCTCTCCTTGACCACTGGCAGTCGCGTAAGTCGGAGATGCTGGCGCGTTGCTCCATCAAGGACTGGAGTGCATTGAACGATTTTGCAGATCCCAAATATCCGGGATGGTCCGGAGATTCTCGTCGCGCCGAGGAGTTGAGCCGGATCGCCGACGTCTACTATGGTCGTCAGGATTGGGCCAACGCGCTTGCATTGTATGCCCGCACCGTGGACCTGTCGCGTCATGCGGCCGGGCGCTGGGATGTGGACCCAATGTCGGCGCGGCCGCAGCGCCTGAATCGCGCTGACGGATACGCCGAATTCTATGTCAGGTCGGCCTACGGCCTGGCGCAGAAGGAGAGCTCGCGCGCCAAAGAGCTGGCAGACAACAGCTTTGCGATGGCACAGCAGACGGTTGGATCCGCGGCCGCGTCGGCCTTGGCGCAGATGAACTTTCGCCTCGCCAAGAACGAGCCGCGCCTTGCCGAGTTGCTGCGCGAGCGGCAGAGCCTGGTTGACGATTGGCGTAAACTCGACAAGGCGTTGGCGGACACCATTCTTACCTCGTCCGATCGGCGGGACCTGAACGCTGAGGAGAGGGAATGGACGCGGATCGGCGCCACGGACGCCCGGATCGGCGACATCGACAGAACTCTGGCCGAGCGTTTCCCGGACTACGCGGATCTCGCGCAATCTCCTCCGCTCGGCATCGCCCGTACGCAAGAATTGTTGCGGCCGGATGAAGCGTTGGTGCTATTCCTCGAAGCTCCGGATTCTCACCTTATCGACGTCGACGAAGCGTTCGTCTGGGTTGTCACCAAGGCGGACGTGCGATGGGTGCGGATCGAGCGTCGCCGGACGTTCCGAGGGATGCCCCTCGACGCCAAGGTTGCGCTCTTGCGCTGCGGCCTTGATTCGAGCAATTGGGTGGTGGGGTCCCCGGCCTACGAGCGCTGCAAGACTCTGAAGAAGACGCCCCGGGAGAACGAGGTGTCATGCCCTTCGGCGGATGAAGATGCCGGCGTCAGATGTTTTGACACCACATATGCCTATGAGCTGTACCAAACTCTGTTCGGTCAGGTCGAGGACCTTATCAAGGACAAGCATCTCTTGATCGTGCCGTCGAAAGCGCTGACACAGTTGCCTTTCTACGTGCTGGTGACCGAGAAGTCCGAGGCGGGCCGCTCCGGCAAGAATGATTTTGCCGAAATCAAATGGCTGGTCAACCGCCAGTCGGTCGCTGTCCTACCGTCGGTCGGCAGTCTCGCCGCGCTGCGCCGGATGCGGCCGACGCAGGCGCACCGCGCGTTGATTGGCTTTGGCGATCCTCTGCTCGACGGCCGGCCGGATGATCCAGCTCAGGCCAGGCGCGCGAGCGAGGCCCGCGCGCGACAGAGCTGCGCGCCAATCGCCAACGTGCTCGAATGGGCAACGCTGCAGGACGTGCCGCTGGTCGGATCATTGTTTCGTGGGCAGTTCGCAGACGTCCGGGTCCTGCGTCGGCAAATGCCGCTGCCGGAGACGACCGATGAACTCTGCGCTGTCGCTCGGCGCCTCGGCGTACCCGCTAGCGACATCTTGTTGGGCCGGCGCATGACCGAAGCCGCGGTCAAGACGCTCAGTGCGGAGGGACGGCTGCGCGACTACCGCATCCTGCATTTTGCGACCCACGGCCTCGTCGCGGGCGATCTCGCGAACGTTGTTGAACCGGCTTTGATGTTCAGCCCGCCCGAGACCGCGACCGAGCTCGACGACGGCCTGCTCACCGCGTCGGAAGTCGCTCAGCTGGATCTCGACGCCGACTGGGTGGTGATGTCCGCTTGCAATACGGCCGCGGGCGCGTCCAAGAGTGCGCAAGCCCTGTCGGGACTGGCGCGCGCCTTTTTCTATGCGGGCGCGCGGGCGCTCCTGGTGTCGCACTGGGCTGTCAATTCGCGAGCCGCCGTGGCCATCACCACCGGTGCATTCGACGCGCAGAGCGCCGATCCAACCATCGGCCGTGCCGAGGCACTGCGCCGCTCGATTCGGACCCTGATCGCTAGTGGCGGCGTCAACGCACATCCGGCGGTCTGGGCGCCATTCATATTGGTGGGCGATGGCACATAGCGGATGCGGGGAAGCAGGCGTGACAGCGATGCGAGACATCGCTGCCCACCGGCAGTGAATGCCTGGGCTCAAGTAGTTCTGCCGTTGATCGCCATTTGTTTGGTGGTTGCCGACTGGCGATTTGTGCATCGAAAGGATTCGCGATCGCTGGCTCGAAGCCTAACGCCACACTGTCCCAACGCTGCTGGTTGTTGCCGATCGTAGGCTTGCCGAACATCGGGAAGATTTCCCAACACACCGCGGGCAGGGCTCCCTGGACTGCGATTGTCCGCTCTGATCCAATCCAGCCGAACAGCTTTCTCGCGGGCTGCGTGATGAGTTCGCTTTTCAGCCAGCGAAGGAGGATGCATGTCGTGAACGGCGTCCGGATTCACGAGCTCCGCTCCAGCGATGAGGGTCGCGGCGATGAGTAAGAGCTTGCGCACGAATGCTGCCAGAGCGGCAATCCTTGCTGCCGGACTTTTCGTCACGACCCCTTTGCTTGCAGGTGATCGTCAATATGGTCAAGGCGCAAGTGATACCGAGATCAAGATCGGCCAGACGATGCCCTATAGCGGTCCGCTCTCGGCATCCTCCGTGATCGGCAAGGTGCAGGCAGCCTATTTCCGCATGATCAACGATCGTGGCGGCGTCAATGGACGCAAGATCACGCTGATTTCCTACGACGATGCGGCGACGCCGTCCAAGACCGTCGAGCAGGTCCGCAAGCTCATAGAGAGCGACGAAGTGTTGTTCACATTCCAGACGCTCGGCAATGCCTCGAACATCGCGGTCCAGAAATATCTCAATGACCGCAAGATCCCTCAGCTTTTCGTGGCCGGGCGGTCGACGCGTTTCGAGGATCCGATCAATTTCCCTTGGACGATGGGATTTGCTCCCAATCTGCGCACGGAGGTTCGCGTTTACGCGCGCTTCATCCTGGGTAACTATCCGACTGCCAGAATCGGCCTGCTCTATCAGAACGATGAGAGCGGCAGGGATTATCTGACTGGGTTGAAGGACGCACTCGGCGCAAGGGCAGGCGAACTCATCGTCAGTGACGCCTCATACGATGTGTCGGACCCGACCGTCGACTCGCAGGTCGTGCGCCTCAAGGCGGCCGGTGTCGACGTCCTCGTCAACATGGCTGCCCCGAAATTCGCCGCCCAGGTCATCAGAAAGATGGCAGAGCTTGATTGGAAGCCCGTTCATCTCCTTGGCGTGGGCTCGTCCTCGATCGACGCGGTCCTGAGCCCCGCGGGCATCGAGAACGCAAAGGGCATCATCTCGGCGAGCTCGTTCAAGGAGGCCGCCGACCCGACCTGGCGTGATGACGAAGGCATGAAGCGATGGAGCGCCTTCATGGACGGCTATTATCCGGGAGGCGATCGGAAAAGCATCTTCACGGTCTATGGCTATAGCGCCGCCGAGCTGCTGGTGCAGGTCTTGAAGCAATGTGGCGACAATCTCTCGCGCGAGAATGTCATGGCGCAAGCGACGAGCCTGAAAAACGTGAAACTTGATCTGTTGCTCTCAGGGCTCTCCATCAACACCGGCCCGACCGACTATCGTGTGGTCAAGGAGTTCCGAATGATGCGTTTCACAGGCGACCGATGGGAGGCGTTCGGGCCGATTGTCACCGATTGATCCCGTGCGGCTGTTAGCGGCCGCCGTTCGCGCCACGTTGGCCGCTCTACCGGCGGAAACTTCGTCTATACTGAGCCGGCTGAAGTGCTCGGGAGTTGAAGACATGGCTGTTCACGGTGTCTCGATTGCGCTCTCGACTGAGGACGTTGCGCGGTCAGTGAAGTTTTATGTCGAGCAGCTTGGCTTCACCTGCGCACTACAATTGGAAGGATTTGCGCGCGTTCGTCTGGGCGCTGCCGACATTATGCTGGCGCAGCCCAACGCCCGTGTGCCGTGGCAAGGCCCGCGCTTTACCGGTTCGATCTATCTGGATGTTGATAATGTCGACGAGCTGTGGGAGCGTCTGAAGACTCGCGTGCGCATCGTGTATCCAATCGAGACTATGGAGTACGGCCTGCGAGAGTTCGGCCTACTGGACGACAACGGCTATCAGTTGTCCTTCGCCCAGCATGTTGCGGCGAACTGACCTGCGTCGGCGCGGTCCAACAATCCCGATGGCCTAGTCTGTGCAAAACGTATTCTTTATACAATCTCATGAATACGAAAAACGGCTGACCGCAAAGTTGAATGTGCTTGCGGCCTTCATGCGGATTTCTAATGTTCATTGCGCCGATCTTAGCAACTGGAGGATCGTGATGAGCATCTTCGATGACGCGTTTTCGTTTGCCGAGCATGTCGGCGGAAGCATGGTGAACGACACCGCGCACCTCGCCGAGGACGGTTATAAGCTTGCCACCGACAGCAACTATCGCGAACAAGCGTGGCACTCCGCGCTCAACCACGTCAAAGCGGCTGCAAACTTTGGCAAGGCCGCCATTCGCAGTGTCGATGGGGCAAAAGACCAGCTCGGATCGATGATCAATTCCGGAGAACAATATTTAGAGAAGAAGGTCGACGATGGACGCGCCTGGCTGCGGCAGCACGGCGGTGTCGCAGGGCAGGTGCTCTCTGATCAGGTCGGCTTTGACGAAGGAATCGCATCATCGCTTTATGGCGCGGGCAAGGGCCTCGTGCAGCTCGCCGACGGCGTCAGCTCCTTGACCAACCCGGTCGAGTGGGCAGTCAATCCGGATGCGAACATCGGGCGGATCAAATCCGCGGTGAACTCTGCCGAGTCGCTAGGGAAAATCGCCGGTCTGGCCGACCCGGCGAACTGGATGGCGGATCCGCGCGGCGAGGCACAACTGGCTGGCGCGCTCTGGAACAGTGCCAAGACGAGCTTCGAAAATGACCCGGCCAAATTCGTGGGCAACGTCGTCGGAACCATCGGGACGCTGGCGATTCCGGGCGCGGACGCCGCCGGCGCCGTGGCCGATACCGCCAAGGTCACCGAATTGGCGACAGACGTCAGCCGAGCGACCGCGATCACTGCTGAGCCAGTTTGGGTTGCCGGAAAGGCTGTTCACAAGAGGCCTTATTTTATCATATAAGATATTGAAAATACTTGTATTTATACTGTTTTAGCGATTTTAGTATAACCTTCTTGTTGCTGGGGCCCCGCAGTTATACTATTTCCACGAAAACAGTATAACGCAGGCCTGCCATGGCGCCGAACCAACGCCTCGATATCACCTACCAGACGCTCTACTCCGAGCTGGTCCAACGCAGCCTTGACGAGAGCTTCACCTCCGAGTTCTCCTCAAGTGGTCGGTTCGTGGCGGTGGAGGTCAAGGGCAAGAAATACTGGTACTTCGACACGCCTAAGCGCGAGGGCGGCGGCCAGGATCGCCGCTACGTCGGTCCTGTGGACGATCCCGAAATCACCAAAAGGGTCGAGGCGTTCAAGGATTTGAAGGCAGACTTGAAGGGACGTCGCCGTCTCGTTTCCACACTGACCCGCGAGGCCTATCTGCCACGCCCACTATCGATGGCTGGTCAGGTGGTCGAGCAACTGGCGAAGGCCGGCTTCTTCCGCTTGCGAGGCGTGCTCGTCGGCACTGTTGCCTACCAGTGCTATCCCGCTGTGCTCGGGAGGCGCCTTGACGCAGTTGCCATGCAGACGAGCGATGCGGATTTTGCGCAATTCCACGAAATCTCGGTGGCTATCAAGGATTCCATGCCACCCATGCTGGAGGTGCTTCGAAAGGTCGACCCGACCTTTCGCGAGGTTCCAAGCCAGGTCGATGGCAGGGTCTCCACCCAATTCGTATCGAGGGACAAATTCAAGGTGGAATTCCTGACGCCCAACCAATGGTCTAACGACCAGGAAGGCAAGCCCGTCCCGATGCCAGCGTTGGGCGGGGCGGCAGCATTCCCGCTGCGCTTCCTCGACTACCTGATCTACCAGCCCATCCGCGCGGTGCTGCTGCACGGTGCCGGCGTGCCAGTCCTCATCCCATCTCCGGAAAGATACGCCATCCACAAACTCATCGTAGGATCCCGCCGCAACGAGAACCGCGAGGGGACTGCGAAAAGCTTCAAGGATCGGCTTCAGGCCAAATCGATCAGCGAAGCGATGATCGCGAACCGGCAGCACGCTGATCTTGCCGCTGCCTTCATGGAAGCATGGGATCGCGGCGATCATTGGAGAACAACAATCCGCACAAGCATCGCGACCTACGACGACGACTTCCAGGGCTCGTTCCGAGCTGAACTCGTGAAGGGCATAACCGAGCTCGACTCCGACCCCGCCGCTTACGATCTTGCCGATAAGCCTACGGATGAGGAAGCCTCTGTTCTCCGTCCAAAATGACCCCTGGGGCAGCGTTACGGTCCGCGGGTGTATCCCGGCGTCCAATTCCAGGTCCGAACCGTCTCTTCTTGGGCCCCATAGCGTATCACCGGTACAACAGGCGGCCCGTATGGATCAATCCGGTCATCCTGAGGGCGATAACGATATCGTGGAACAATATAAGAATCCCAGTAAGGCTGATTTGGCCTCAATTCCACGACAAGCCT
>Ga0137412_10001077_pt1 | contig 20618 bp, 21 predicted proteins | sample CZODoug2_1_16fun_FD_122160 | JGI IMG/M metagenome (GOLD analysis project Ga0137412, IMG submission 122160) | Vadose zone soil fungal communities from Angelo Coast Range Reserve, California, USA - CZODoug2_1_16fungal (Hybrid Assembly) | ecosystem: Environmental > Terrestrial > Soil > Vadose zone...
TTGGCCGTGCGACACGCTGATCAACCCGCCGCGGACGATCTCGGCCATGTAGGCGGCCTCGTTGAGCCCGAGGCCGAGCACCGCGGCGGCGAACAACGGCACGACAAGGTTGGTGTCGACGCCGAACAGCATCGGCCCACCCGGGATGCCGAGCCCGATCTGTGGGAACAGCGCCGATGCGAACCCCCAGAACAGCACCTGCACCAGCACCGGCGTGCCGCGGAAGAACCAGATGTACAGCCAGGCCGCGCCCCGGGCGACCGGGCTGGCCGACTGGCGGAGCACCGCGAGCACCACACCCAGCACGATGCCCACCACCATCGCGTAGACGGTGAGCTCGAGGGTGACCGCGATACCGTGCAGGACGCTGACGTCGAAGAGATACCGCCCGACCGTCGGCCAGTCGAAGCGCGGGTTGGTGAACAGGATCGCCACACCGAACGCGACCAGCACGGCGATCACGGCAACCAGCGCGGTCTCTCCTGGCTTGCGGCGGCGCACCGGCCGGATGTCGCCCAGCGCGACCAGCTGGTCAAGATCGGGAGAGGTGCGCAGGCTGCTCACGTGCCCACCGGATTGATCTCGGCCTGGGGCATCGCGGCGTCGGAGTTCTGCCAGCGGGCCAGGATCTGACCGTAGGTGCCGTCGGCGATGATTGCGTCGAAAGCCGCCGCCAGGGCATTGGCCAGCTGTGTCTTGTCCTTCGGGACCGCCACACCTGCCTTCACCGGCTGGATGAGGATGCCTGACACCGCCTCGAAGACTCCGGGCTGCAGCTGCGCCTGGTATCCGACGAGCTTGTTATCGGCGAGCAGGGCGTCCGCGCGGCCGGTGGCCACCGACTGGTTGACGTTGGTCTGCTGCGGCAGCTGCAACATCTCGATCTTCGGTTTGCCCGAGGCAGCGCAATCGGCCTGCAGCTTGTCCATCACCTGTTGGGCCTGCGTGGTGCCGGTCTGCGCGCTGACCGTGCGGCCGCACAGATCCGCCGCGGTCTTGATCCCAGCCGGGTTACCGGCGCGCACCAGCACCGACGTGCCGCCCTTGAGGTAGGCGACCAGGTTGAGCACCTGGGTCCGCTCCGGGGTCACCGACCATGCCGACCAGCTGACGTCGAACCGATCAGCCTGTAGCCCGCCGAGCATGCCGTCGAACGGAACCTCCACCCACTGGATCTTCAGCCCGGCCCGGGAGGTGATGGCCGCGGCGAGGTCCGGGAGCGTGCCGACAATCGCGCCTGTGTTGTCCTTGAAGGTGCTCGGCGGATAGCTGGGATCCGCGCCGAGCCGCAGCACGCCGGCAGCCTGGATGGCGGCCGGGAACTTCTGCTTCAACGCGGGATCCACCGGCCCGACAAGATTCTTGGGGGCGGGCGGAATGCCGCCCGCGTCGGCCGGGCCGGGCTCGTTGCTGGCGCAGCCGGCCAGACCCAGTGCCAGCACGACGCAGAGGACCGCTGCGCGCCAATTCTTCGGTCGTCCTCGGACTCTCATGCTCGCTCCCGGGAAATGGGGGTGAAGGCGACGTCATGTCCGTGCGGAAAGCGCGCTGAGGCAGGCCCTCACCGAGCACCCTCCGGCTCGTCGCCGGACGGGCGTCAGCGAAAGATGATACGTATTACCTTATGCTAGCCTCTGTGGCGTTGTCACTACCGAGTCACTACCGACTTGCGGGATGAGGTGCCGTGGCCAGGCTCAGTGACCAGGTCGTCGCCGACCTGCGGCGCGCCATCGTGGACAACGAATACGAACCCGGCAGCAGGCTGCCCACCGCCGAGGCGCTGTCGGAGTCGATGGGGGTATCCCGCAGCGTGGTTCGCGACGCGCTGCGCACACTGTCCTCGATGGGCCTGGTCGAAGTGCGCCACGGGCACGGCATCTTCGTGGCCCTGCCCCGCGACGACGTCCTCACCAGCGCGCTGACCCTGCGGCTGCAGCGCTCCGACCTGACCGTCGGCGAGGTGTTCGACGCGCGCATCGCGCTGGAGTCGGCGCTCGCCGCCGAGGCGGCGCGGATCGGCGACACCGAAGCCTGGGCACTGATGCACAAGCACCTCGACGAGTTCGAGACAGCCGTGCGCGGTACGGACTGGAGCAGCGCGCACCGCGCCCACCTCGACTTCCATCTGTCGATCATTCGGGCACTGCGCCTGCCCGCGCTCGAGCTGATCCTGGAGCCGCTACAGGAGCTGATCATCGTCAGTTCGATCCCGACCGAGCCGGAGAGCGCCGAGCGCTGGGGGCTCGGCTCCCACGATCCGATCATGCGGGCGTTGGAGTCAGGTGACGCCGAGGCCACCCGCACCGCCGTGCAGGGGCACTTCGCCTATGTACGTACCGACCGATACCGCGAGCACACAGAGCGGTCCTTCCGGGAGGCTCGCACGGCGGCGGCGCGGCAGCTCAGCTCCCAGGCCGGGCCGCCACGGGCAAACCGATAACATTGCGCATGGCGGCCGCCATCAGCCTGCCCCGACAAAGGTGACGGCGTAACAGCTTCTTTACGGCTGGGTCAAAATACTGAGAACCACCGGTGCGACGCTGAAGACAGGCGAGTGGGAATCAGCGTTCGCATCTGGCCCACGTTCCGAGGCCGACGCGGACAAGAGGACCTCGGTCAGGGCGCATGAACCACCCGCCCTGGCCTGCCAGCCCGAGCAACGGCGCCACCTGGCCGAACATCAAAGGAGACCAGACATGCGCTGTGACCCCGCGCAGCCAGCACGGGCGGACGAACAATGACCCCTCTGTCCCGCCGGGAGGAACGCGCCTGGCGCCGGATCGAGCGCTCCCTGCGTGAAGAAGCTCCACGGCTGGCGAGCTTGGGCGCCGATCTGGATGCCGGTCGCTCCGATATGACCGGCGCTCGGGTGGGCACCGTCTTCCTTGCCGTCGCGCTGCTGCTGATCCTGGCCGGAATGGCACTGGGAGAGTGGCAGATGGTGCTCGGCGGGTTGTCGGTCCTTGGCGTGTTGCCACTGATGATGACGCTCGTGGTGCTGGCCAACAGGGGCGGCCGGCCGAACCCAGGGAGCGCCGGCTGAGCTAAGTGGCGGCAACCTCGATCTGGCCACGGAATGCCAGGTGCGCGAGGAGCTCCAGGCGTTCGTGGGACGGGGAGCCCGGCGCGGCGTGGTACGTCGCCACCCGCCTGGTGTCCTGACCGTTCAGCCAGCGAGCTGAGCATGGCTAGACGTCCGGGTAGGCGACCGGGCCAACCAGGCCCGCCGTGCGCCCACCGTGCGCTGGGCCGTTGAGGCGTACGCCAGCCGTTCGTCGCGGCAACAGTGGCCGCCCCTTCCCTGATTCATGGCAGCGGGCCAGGGTGAGCACTGCCAAATGAGCGAGAGGCACATGCACGCGTCTAGCCCGACTTGATCGGCGTTGCACAGGACGCTCGTTGGTTCACGTTCGCTGGGCGTAGCTGATCCAAGGAGAAGCGAGATGCCAGACTTTGAGCGAGGCAGGGTTCGGGCAAACAATCTGACGTTTGAGTACTTGACCATGGGTGACGGTCCGCTGGCGCTGTGCATGCACGGCTTCCCGGACTCGCCCTACAGCTACCGGTACATGTTGCCGGCGTTGGCCGAGGCCGGCTACCGCGCGGTGGCTCCGTTCAACCGAGGGTTCGCACCCACCGAACTGCCCGATGACCGCCACCATGTGCACACCAGCATGATGGTCAACGACCAGATCGCGCTGCACGAAGCACTCGGCGGCGACCAGGACGCCGTGCTCATCGCCCACGACTGGGGCGCGGTCGCGGCGTGGGGCGCGGCGGGCAAGGCACCAGACAGGTGGCGGCGCTGCATCATTATCAACATTCCGCCGTTCGCGATCTTCGGCGAGAACATCGTCAAATACGACCAGATCAAGCGCTCCTTCTACTTCTGGTATTTCCAGATGCAACGGGTCTGTGAACAGGTCATCTCGGCCGACAACTTCGCGTTCATCGACAACATCTGGGCCGACTGGTCCCCCGGCTACGACGCCGCCGAGGACCTACCGAAGGTGAAGGACTGCATTCGGGAACCAGCTCACTTCCAGGCCGCTCTCGGCTATTACTGGGGCCAGTTCGACCCGACCCGCTTCGGCTCACCGGACTGGGCGGCCGAGCAAGCCGCCGCCTGGGGCATGGACATCACCCAACCGACGCTGTACCTGCACGGCACCGACGACGGCTGCCACGGAATGACCCAGGAACAGGTGGACCGTGTGCCGCAACACTGCGGGCCCGGGTCACAGTCCGAGCTGATCCACGGAGTCGGACACTTCCTCATGGTGCAACGCCCGAGCGAGATCAACAAGCGAGTCCTGGGCTTCCTGGACCGCTAACCATGGCTTGCCGGTGCCCCGGCGCTGCGCTGAACCGGGGTGCCGGCGTCCAGGCACTCAGAACATGTAGGTGGAGTTGATGATCGCGCCCTTGCGCGCGTAGTGGATCAGCGCGTCCTGCACATCCAGTGGGTGCGTCGGTATGACGCCCTCGATCAGGTCCTCCTCGCGGGCCCCGTGCAGGGACAGCCCGAACCGGCAGCAGTACGCCTTGCCGCCCTCGGCGATGAACGTGGCCAGCTGGTTGTTGATGTTGTGCTCGCCGGGGAACGCCGAGTTCCCGGTGGTCGGGAAGCCGCGGGTGGCCAGGCAGTTCAGCGAGCCGGGACCGTAGAAGTAGAGCGCCGACTCGAAGCCCTTCCGCAGCGCCCTGGTGGCCTGCAGGATCGCCACGAAACTGACCGACGACTCGTGGGCGATCCCGTGCACCAGGGTGAAGTAGACCTCGCCCTGCTCGGTCTGGTAGTCCGGGAACACCTTGGTGTCACCGTAGATCGAGGAGCCGTCCGGCATCGACGGGTGCGGAATCTCGGAGAGGCTCTGCTGCTCGACGTCGCTCAGCGTGGCCACTGCAACCGGCTCCCCTGGTGCCGACTCGGTCGCACTGTGTCCATCCGGACCTCGGTCTGGCTGCTGCCTGGCGACGAGGGAGCTCCACAACTGGCGGAGCGAGGTCCGTGAGCTGGCCATCGGACGCTCACGCGGACGCGGTCGAAGATGTCGAGACCAGCTTGCCGACCAGCAGGCTGGCCACGTAGCCGAACAGCCCGCCGATCACGAACGACAGCAACATGACGGTGAAGGGGCCGCTGGGCAGGGAGAAGTCGGTGCCGGATGCCTTGGTCAAGAGCCCGAAGGCGGCCGTCGTGGCGAACCCGATGACAGCACCCGGCACGAATCCGAAGATGGGTATCAGCGCACCGAGGACGGTGATGGCGGTGAACGCGCCCACCACGATGCCGACCAGGGCGGGGTTGCCGACCTTCCCCAGCACGATCAGCATCACGGTCGCCCAGACCACTCCCCAGAGGATGGCTGGGACGGTCTTCTTCAGCGCCGCCAGGTCGCCGCCGGCAGCGAAGTACGTGGCGGCGCCCAGGAAGGTCGCCGGGATGAAGAGACCCAGGCCTGATAGAGGTCCGACATACAACCAGGTGAGAATGGCGCCGATGACTCCAATGACGAGTGCGAGCGCAAGCGGCAGCTTCACGACAATACCTCCAGTGGGTTAATCCGATAGTGCGACGGGTGATGCCTTCGAAATTGCCGGTTTTTAACTTCCACGGCAGAACGAGCGTTGGCAATGGGTTGAGGCCCGCGCGGCCGTCATGTGATCGAAGGTTTTCCGGATGTAACCATCTGGAAATAATTGGCGGCCCGGGTCCGCGCTGACGTTCCCGGCGGTGCAGCGCGGCGCGTTGCACGGTCAACACGAGCAGGGCCGCCGAGTTCTGACCGACCGGCGTCCTTTACTGTTCGGCATTCCGAATGAAACCATCTGGCAACATCTTCTCGGTCTACTTGTCCGAGTTGTTCGTCCATCAACCGATAGGAGTAGAGGGCTGGGGGTCAGCCGCGTCACCTTTATCTCGGGGTGAAATCTGACGCAGGGCGGACGTACCTGCTTTAGTCGCGCGCCTTTAGAAAGCCTGCTCCCACTAACGGCTGCTTCGCGAGTTGTACATTCTTTGGGCATTACCGCGGCGACAGTCGGACTCGCCCAGCTGGCCGCTCCCCCGCCGGCCGGGACTCCTCCGTCGCGCTCACCGTCGGCAACGTCTTCGACGCCAGGCGGTACCCGAGCCGCGACGGCGGCCATCAAGATCTCGCGTGGAATACCTGTCCGAGCCGCCTCGTTGACGAGATAGTAAAGAGTTCAACTACTTCTCGGAGGGTGTCGTGCAGTTCGGAATCTTCACCGTCGGCGACGTGACCCCAGACCCCACGGTGGGCCTGGCGCCGAGCGAGTTCGACCGGATCCAGGCGATGGTCACGCTCGCCCGCAAGGCTGAGGAGGTCGGGCTGGACGTCTTCGCCACCGGCGAGCACCACAACCCCCCGTTCGTCCCGTCCTCGCCCACCACGCTGCTGGGCTTCATCGCCGCGCAGACCTCGCGGTTGCTGCTGTCCACCTCGACGACGCTGATCACCACGAACGACCCGGTCAAGATCGCTGAGGACTACGCGATGCTGCAGCACCTGGCTGGCGGTCGGGTGGACCTGATGCTCGGGCGGGGCAACACCGGCCCGGTCTACCCCTGGTTCGGCCAGGACATCCGCAACGGCATCGCGCTGACCGTGGAGAACTACGCCCTGCTGCGCCGGCTGTGGCGGGAGGACGTGGTTGATTGGGAGGGCAAGTTCCGCACTCCGCTGCAGGGGTTCACCGCCACCCCGCGCCCGCTGGACGGCGTCCCGCCGTTCGTCTGGCACGGGTCGATCCGCAGCCGGGAGATCGCTGAGCTGGCCGCCTACTACGGTGACGGCTTCTTCGCCAACCACATCTTCTGGCCGAAGGAGCACACCGAGCGGATGGTGGGGCTCTATCGGCAGCGGTTCGAGCACTACGGCCACGGCCGGGCAGACCAGGCCATCGTCGGGCTGGGCGGGCAGGTGTTCATGCGGAAGAACTCGCAGGACGCGGTCGCCGAATACCGGCCGTACTTCGACAACGCGCCGGTCTACGGACACGGCCCGTCGTTGGAGGACTTCATGGCGCAGACCCCGCTGACCGTGGGCAGCCCACAGCAGGTGATCGACAGGACGCTCAGCTTCCGCGAGTACGTCGGCGACTACCAGCGCCAGATGTTCCTGGTCGACCACGCGGGGCTGCCGTTGAAGACGGCACTCGAACAGCTCGACCTGCTCGGCGAGGAGGTTGTACCGGTGCTGCGCAAGGAGTTCGCCGCGCTGCGCCCCGCCGGCGTACCGGAGGCGCCGACCCACCAGAGCCTGAAGGCCGCGCGGGACGCCGAGGCAACGAAGGAAATGGCGTCGACATGACCACCCGCACCACCGTGGTGGTGGTGTCGGCCGGTTGGGTGTGCCCTCACAGTGGAGATCCGGCACGTCGAGCCGCGTGAGCTGGCCGACCAGGGCGCCGTGGCGGTGAAACCGTCCTGGCCGGCGTTGCGGATCGCGGCTGCTGCGGAGTTGATCTCCCTGGCCGTCCTGCTGATCAACCTCGCCACGGTGCACTGGCGCCCGGTGGCCTCGCGCGTTGCGTGGCCACCTGGCCGGGCTGGGCATCGAAGTCTCCCCGGAGCGCGTCTGCATCGACCGGAACATGCAGTGGCGCGATTCAACCAATTTGTCGGTGACGCCGACAACTCATGCATGCCGCCATCGCGCGGGTGCTGGAGCGGCGCGCCGCACTAACCTCGTGATGTAGCGACGGTCCTCTCCACGAAGCGCCTCTTCAGACCGCGCCAGCAATCGACGTAGCCGGTCTGGAGTTCGTCCAGCTTCGCGGCGTACTCGGTGACCCGCTGCGGAATCCTGGATTCGAACATGAACGCCATGGTTCCACTGAGCTTTTGGGGCTTGAGCTCGGCCGTGCTGGCGACCTCGAAGGCCTCGGCATCGGGACCGTGCGGGGTCATTGAGTTGTGCAGGCTGAAGCCACCCGGCACGAACCCTTCTGGTTTCGCGTCGTAGACGCCATAGATCAAGCCCATGAACTCGGACATTATGTTCATGTGGTACCACGGCGGCCGGAACGTGTCTTCGGTGACAAGCCAGCGATCCGGGAACAGGACGAAGTCGACGTTCGCGGTGCCGGGCGTCTCTGACGGCGAGGTCAGCGCCGTGAAGATCGACGGGTCCGCGTGGTCGAACAGCACGGGGCCAACCGGCGAGAACAAGCGCAGGTCGTACTTGTACGGGGCGTAGTTGCCATGCCAGGCGACCACGTCCAGTGGCGAATGATCGATCTCCGTTCGCCAGAGGCCGCCGCCCCATTTGACGTAGAGACTCGCCCCGATCCCATCGCGCTCCTCATAGGCCGCCACGGGAGTCAGGAAGTCACGAGGATTTGCCAGGCAGTTCGCCCCGATGAGTCCGCGCTCGGGGAGGGTGAAGGATCCGCCGTAGTTCTCGCACAGATAGCCGCGGGCCGATCCGCTCAGAAGCTCAACCCGTAGTTTCACTCCGCGAGGTATGACCGCTATCTCGCCGGGCTCGGCTTCGATGATCCCGAACTCCGTACAGAAACGCACTCCGCCCTGTTCCGGGATGAAGAGCATCTCGCCGTCGGCGTTGTAGAAGTACTCGTTCTCCATGGACTTCGTGATCAGGTAGATGTGACTTGCCATCCCGGTGTGGGTGGACACGTCGCCGGCGGTTGTGATGGTGTGGACTCCCCCGATGAACGTCTGGGGATAGTTCGGCAGAGGAATCGGATCCCAGCGCTGCGGGCCCATGGGCAAATGGAGCTCAGTCTCCGGCGCGCTGAGCCAGAGCCCCGCGTCGACCCGTTCGAAGCGACCGATGTTCCCGACGGACGGGAGGATTCGGTACAGCCACGAACGCTCGTTTGTCGCCCGGGGCGCGGTGAACGGAGACCCGCTCAACTGCTCGGCGTAGAGACCGAACGCGACTTTCTGCGGCGAATTCCGGCCGACCGGAAGTGCCCCTTCCACCGCCTCTGTTTCGAAGCCGTTCCCGAAGCCGGACTGATACTTGGGCATTTCTACCCTCCTGGATGGTTATTGGAGATGCAATCCGCCGTCCACCAGGACAACGGTTCCGGCGGCGAGTCTGAGGTTGCCCCGGTGGTAGCCGACCACCACGGTCGCTCCGGCGGCGGCGAATCGCCGTGCCGCCGCCGCGCCGATCCCACCACTGCCACCGGCGATGACCGCGACCTCGTGCGCCAGGTCGTAGACGCCTTGGCCGCCCGGCCGCAATCCGTCCACCGGCGTTCCTCCTGTCGGTCGTCGACAGCCGATGCGCGTGAATACTACGTTCCTCTATAGGATTTAGCAATTGACTGACCAGCGCGTCGGCCACCTCAGCCAGGCGGACAGATGGCCTACAGCCCCGCACCCGCGACCATGCCACACGCCATCCACGGCGAGCTGCCGTACTGCATGCACGCACGCGGAGATGCCGCGATGTTGCGCGCGGGCTTCACCGCGAAGCCGTTCTGAGCGAGCCCGATGATCCCCGTCCGCCTCTAGCCCAGGTGATGGTCGATCAAGCTGCGTGCCGTGTCGACGAGGGTCACCTGGGCTGGGCGCGGCTGCCAACCGAGCAGCTCCTGTGCTTTACGGGTGCTGACCTGGGAACGGATACCGAGGTTGGCGGCCAGTTGGGCCAGCACGCTACCTCGACGCCCTGCTCGACGGCGCCTTCGCCCGCCGCGGCGCATCCAGATAACCCGCGTGGTTACTGGTCTTCGGAGTCTGCGGCGGGGTAATCCCAGTGCAGCGGCGAGCCGGGGCGGTAGTGGGCAAGCGGCCAGGGGGTGATGTTGCGATCGGAGGCCGCGGCGGGTTCCCGGTGCTGGGCTGCGCTGAGCTTGGCGATGGCGGGGACGGTGTCGTGGGTTTCTGGCAGCTGCATGTCACGCCTGCGCGATCAGGTCGAGTTGCCGCAGCACGGTGACCCCGTCGTCGAGCCCGATCTCCTCGGTGATCTGACCGTTCTCGACCTTGAGAATGGTGATGCCGGTGAAGCGCATCGTCTTGCCGGTCCCGGCCCGCAGGGAGCCGATCGGCATGTCATCGAAGGCGTCGCCGGTCTGGGTGCCGCCGCCTTCCCACTGGCCCACCACGTAGTCGCCCTCCCCGATCAGCTCGGCGGTGCCCCAGAAGTTGAGATCCGGGAACGCGGCGCGGAACTTGGTGGCGAACTCGCGCACCTGCTCGCGGCCTCGACACGGGGCATGCAGCGAGTACTCGAAGCGGATATCAGGGCTGGCGAGTTCGTCGATGACAGCTGGGTTGAAATCTTTGCCCCAGAATTCGGTGAACCAGCGTCCGACGATCGCCTTGTTCTCTTCTACCAAGTTCTCTTCTACCGACATGACCGTGCCTTTCCGACTCAGTGAGATGGTCGGTCGCCCGTTACCGCGGCGCCTTGTCCGGTAGACGCCGGCCGCGGCCGAAACGTGAGCCGAGGTGAGCCAAGCGCGGCCAACACAGGTTGGTACGGGCTGGCGGTCAGCGCGGGAGCGTGGAAGCTTTGGCCATCATGGCCGCCGCCGATGATGATGCAGTGCGCTACACGCCGGGCCAGACCGCCGCCTCGGTGGCCTTCATGGCCGAGCGTCGCGCGGAGACCCACGCCCAGTTCTTCCTACCCCACCTCGCCCCGGGGATGTCACTGCTCGACGTGGGCTGCGGCCCGGGGCACATCACCGTCGGCCTGGCCGCCGCGGTTGCTCCGGGCCCGGTGCTCGGAATCGACCAGGGCAGCGAGCAGCTCGCGCACGGCCGCGATCTGGCTGCCCGGGCCAGGCTGAGCAACCTTCGCCTCGAAGTCGGATCGTGCTACGCCCTGCCGGTGCCAGCCGAATCGATGGACCGGGTGTTCTGCCACGCCCTGCTCGAACACCTCGACGACCCGGTGGCCGCGCTGCTCGAGGCGCGGCGGGTGTTGCGCCCCGGCGGGATGATCGGGGTATGCAGCCCCGACTGGGGCGGATTCATCCTCACCCCACCCTCCGCGGCATTGACCGCCGCGATACAGGCCTACCAGGAGCTGCAACGCGGCAACGGCGGCGACCCGCTCGCCGGTCGCCGGCTCGGCACCCATCTCGCCGCGGCCGATTTCCACCACATACGCCTCGACGCTCGCTACGAGCGCTACCTGCGGGCCGAGCGGATCGCTCGCTACCTGGCCCGCCAGCTCGTGGACGCGGGAGAAGATCGGCACGCCCAGACTCTGCGCTCCTGGGCTACCGACCCCCTCGCGATGTTCGCTCAGAGCTGGGTCAGCGCCACCGCGGTCAGCCTCGCCTCGGAGGGTCCTGAGATCGGGCTGAGCTGAGCTCGATGTGACCACCGGCGCACAGGCTTTACAGACGCTGAGTTTCGAAGTAGAACTGTGCCCATGAGCTTGTTCACCCCGGTCCGTCTGGGCGAGTTCGACCTGGCCCATCGCGTCGTTATGGCACCGCTGACCAGGATGCGCGCCCAGCCGTCGACCTACGTACCCAACAAGCTGGCACCCGAGTACTACCGGCAGCGCGCCTCCACGGGCGGCCTGCTGATCTCCGAGGCTACCCAGGTGAGCCCCACCGGCCAGGGATATCCCAACACGCCTGGTATTTACTCGGCCGAGCAGGTAGCCGGATGGCGCGAGGTCACCTACGCGGTGCACCAACGCGGCGGGCTGATCGTGCTGCAGCTCTGGCACGTCGGCCGGATCTCACACCCGTCGCTCCAGCCCGGTGGCGTGCTACCCGTCGCACCATCAGCGGTGCGGCCGGCCGGCAAGGCGTTCCACGCCTCTGGCGAGTTCGTGCCCTTCGAGACACCCCGGGCACTGGAGCCCAATGAGATCAAATCAGTGCTGGACGACTACCGCCTCGGCGCGGTGAACGCGTTGGCCGCCGGTTTCGACGGCGTCGAGGTGCACGGCGCGAACGGCTACCTCCCCCAACAGTTCCTCGAAGAGCGCACCAACCAGCGGACCGACGACTACGGCGGTTCGCCCGAGCGGCGCGCCCGGTTCCTGCTCGAGGCGGTCGCCGCGGCGGTCGAGGTGTGGGGCGCCGGCCGGGTCGGCGTCCGCCTCTCCCCATTCGGCACCGCCAACGACAGCGGCCGGCATGCCGATCCGGTCGCCGCCTACCTGCCCGCGGTCAGCGGGCTGGCCGAGTACCGCCTGGCTTACCTGCATCTGATCGAGCCGCGCGCCGACGGAGCCGGCGGTGGCGCACCGGCGGGTGACGGCGCACCCACGGCAGCCGCCGCATTCCGGCCGCATTGGCCGGGCCGGATCATCACCGCCGGCGGCTTCACCGGTGCCGAGGCCGACGAGGTGATCGCCCGCGGCGAGGCGGACGCGGTCGCGTTCGGCAGGGCATTCATCGCCAACCCGGATCTGCCGCTGCGACTGTCTCAGGGCGCCGAGTTGAATCGGCCCGACCGCTCCACGTTCTACCTGGGCGACCACGTCGGCTACACCGACTACCCCACCCTGGACGAACTCGACCGCTCCGCCTGATCGCCTGCCCTCTGGTTACCGCCGACCGGTGCGCGTGGAGAGCCGGCGCACGGCGGCGACCAGAGTGTCCACCTCGTCGTGGGTGTTGTAGAACGCCAGCGACGGCCGCACCGTGGCCTCCAGGCCGTAACGGCGCAGGATGGGCTGGGCGCAGTGGTGGCCGGCACGCACCGCGATCCCTTCCTCGTTCAACGCGGTGCCGACTTCGACCGGTTCGTAGCCCTCCAGCACAAAGGACACCACGCTCGCCTTGTCCGCGGCTGTGCCGACCAGCCGCAACCCGGGGATATCGCGCAGCCCAGCGGTGGCGTACTCGAGCAGGGCGTGCTCGTAGGACGCGATCTGGCTGAGCCCGATGCGATCGACGTAGTCCAACGCCGCGGCCAGGCCCACCGCGTCGGCGATGTTGCCGGTGCCCGCCTCGAAGCGACCGGGCGGCGGCTGGTAGATCGAGCGCTCCAGGGTGACATCGGCGATCATGTTCCCGCCGCCTTCCCAGGGCGGCATGTCCGCGAGCACCTCCTCGCGCCCGTACAACACCCCGATCCCGGTCGGCCCGAAGATCTTGTGCCCGGAGAAGGCCAGGAAGTCCGCACCCAGCGCCGCCACGTCGATCGGCATGTGTGGAACGGACTGCGCCGCGTCGATGAGCACCTTCGCCCCGGCGCGGTGGCCGATCTCGATGATCTCGCTGATCGGCACGACCGTGCCCAGTGCATTGGACACGTGCGCAACCGCGACGAGCTTGGTGCGGTCGGACAGCAACGCCGTGTACCGGTCCAGCAGCACCTGACCGCTCTCATCGACCGGGATCACCTTGAGCACCGCGCCGGTCTGCTCGGCCAGCATCTGCCAGGGCACGATGTTGGCGTGGTGCTCCAGGTGGGAGATGACGATCTCGTCACCCTGACCGATGTGCTGAGCACCCCACGACTTGGCCACCAGGTTGATCGCCTCGGTCGTGCCACGGACGAACACGATCTCCTCGGCGGACCCGGCCCCGATGAACTTGGCGACCGTCCGCCGGGCGTTCTCGTAGGCGTCCGTCGCGCGCGCGGCCAGTTCGTGCGCCGCCCGGTGGATGTTCGAGTTCTCCCGCGAGTAGAACTCGACCAACCGCTCGATCACCGCGTTCGGCTTCTGTGTGGTGGCGGCATTGTCCAGCCAGATCAGCGGCCGGCCATTCACCCGCTCGGACAGGATCGGGAAATCCCGCCGCACCGCATGCACATCGAATGCCGGGTGGGGATCCAGCGGTAACTCCGGCACCTCGCTGGCCCGCTCGGGGTCGACGAAGTAGAAGTGCGCACCGGCGGGCGCGGGCGCGGCGGCCTCCGGGATGCTCGCCGTCGCCGCGTGGCCGAAACCGGGGGTCGCCGGCATCGCCGGGGTGTAGCCGGGCACCCCGGACAGGAAGTAGAACCCGCCCGGGTCCGGGGTCGGCATCGCGGTGGGCGCCGCGGTGGGCGCCGCGGCGGGAACCCCGGGCTGGGACGCCAGGTTCATCAGCGTCGGGATCTCCGGGACGAATGGCAGGCCGTGACCCGCGGCCGCCGCGCCATGGGTAACCGGGGCGCTGGTGGGCGGCGGGCCACTGGGTGTGCTGGGCCGCGACCGCGGCGCCGGCGGTGGGAGATCCGCCGGCGTCCCGTTAGCCGGCAGCCCGGGGTCTGGCGTCCCATCAGGCACGGGCGGCTGGCCGGGCAGGGCGCGGAAGAACTCGCCGGCCATCCGGGTCAGCGTCTGCTCGTCAGGCAACCATGCCGGGAGGCTGCCATTACCAGCCGGCGCGGCGCCGTTACCGGTAGCTGGGGGCGTAGTCATGGAACTTGTCCACCTCGACGTCCTCCAGCACGGCCACCGCGTCCTCGGTCAGCACCGCCAGCGAGCAGTACAGCGACACCAGGTACGAGGCGATGGCGCTGCGGTCGATCTGCATGAACCGGACCGACAGCCCAGGCCCCTGCTCGCCGCTCAACCCTGGCTGGAACAGCCCGACCACACCCTGGCGGGCCTCGCCGGTACGCAGCAGCAGCACCTTCGTCTTGCCCGCCGCCAGCGGCACCTTGTCCGACGGAATGATCGGCAGCCCCCGCCAGGTGAGGAACTGCGACCCGAACATGCTCACCGTGGGCGGCGGGACTCCGCGCCGGGTGCACTCCCGACCGAACGCGGCCACCGCGTCGGGGTGGGTCAGGAAGAACGCCGGTTGCTTCCACACCTTGGCGATCAGGCTGTCCATGTCATCGGGGGTGGGCGGGCCGGCCAGGGTGGAGATCTTCTGCGAGTCGTCGGTGTTGGCCAACAGCCCGTACTCGGGACTGTTGATCAGCTCGCTCTCCTGGTGTTCCTTGACCGCCTCGATGGTCAGCCGTAGCTGCTCGGCGATCTGGTTGTGCGGGCTGGAGTACAGGTCCGACACCCGGGTGTGGATGTCCAGGATCGTCTGCACGGCCTTGAGCCGGTACTCCCTGGGCTCGCGCTCGTAGTCGACGAACGTGTCCGGCAGCGGCGACTCGTCGTAGTTGTCGCACTGAATGTGCACCGACTCCGGGTGCACGACCTTGTTCACCCGGTAGATGCCGGCCTCGACCGGCACCCAGGACATCAGATGCACCAGCCAGCGCGGCGTGATGCTAGCCATCTGTGGGACGGTCTTGGTGGCGTTCGCCAGCGTCCGGGCGGCGGCATCACTCAGCGACATCGACTGCGACGCCGTATTCGTTGTGGTAGCCATACGACTTCTCCTTGTCCATGCCTGACGGGCAGGCGAGCGTCAGGGGCAAGATCGTCGACAGTGCGCCGGGGTCGCATTCGACCGCGCCACTCTTTCAGCGGTACCTGCGGCGGTCTAATGCCTGTTTTTGAGGCGTTCATCAGCGGGACCTATGATTCGCGGGTGATCGACCTCAGCCGGCTCCGCGTGCTGGTGGCCGTCGCCAAGGAAGGATCGGTCACGGCAGCCGCGGAGGCCCTGCACTACGCGCAGCCCTCGGTCAGCCACCACCTCGCGAAACTGGAGGCGGAGGTCGGCGTGCCGCTGCTGCAGCGGATGGGGCGCGGTATCCGGCTCACCGACGCAGGCCGGCTGCTGGCGGATCGAGCCGAGACGATTCTTGCTCAGGTCGAATCGGTGCACGCGGAGTTGGCGGAGTTGGCCGGGCTGCGCACCGGTCGGGTCCGGTTGGCGGCGTTTCCGTCAGCTTTGGCCACCCTGGTGCCGTTCGCCGCGGCCCGGGTGACCGCCGAGCATCCCGGCATCCAACTGTCCCTCAGCGAGGCGGAGCCGCCGGAAGCGCTCAGCGCGTTACGCAACAGCGATGTCGACGTCGCGCTCATTTTCGAGCACGGCGACCCGCCACAGCGCGACCGCCGCGACATCACCATGCTGCCGCTGCTCGACGAGCCGCTGTACATCGTCACACCAGCCAACCGGTCCTGGGCGGGCCCGCGCGCGGAGCTGGCGACCTACGCCGAGGACCGCTGGATCGCCGGCTGCGAACGCTGCCGAGAACACCTCGTGGTGGCCTGTGGGCAGGCCGGCTTCACCCCCACGGTGGACTTCGAGACCGAGGACTACGTCGCGGTACAGGCGCTGGTGGCGGCCGGCCTGGGGGTCAGCCTGCTGCCCGGCCTCACGCTGGTCGCCAACCGGCATCCCGGAGTGCGGCTGGATCGCGTCGCAGGGCTGCGCAGGCAGGTCCTGGCCGCCCTGTGCGGCAAACCGCCCGCCTCGCAACCCGCCCAGATGCTGCTCGATGCCCTCAGCGCCACGATCACCGAACCCAGCTGGCCAACCTGACGGCCGTGGGTAGTCGGGTCGCTCACTGGTTGGTCCAGAGGGGCAGCTCGGGGACCGCCGCCAACAGCCGCCGGGTGTAGGGGTGACTCGGGTCGTCGAGTACCTGGCTGGTGAGGCCGTACTCGACGATCTCGCCGTGGTGCACGACAGCGGTGCTCTGGCACAGCCGGGCCACCACCCCGATGTCGTGCGAGACCAGTACCAGGGCCAGCCCGAGGTCGGTAGCCAGGGATTGCAGCAGGTCCATCACCTGCACCCGGACCGCGACGTCGAGCGCGGACAGCGGCTCGTCGCCGACGAGTACCCGGGGCGCCGGGGCCAGAGCGCGGGCGATCGCGATGCGCTGGCGCTGGCCGCCGGAGAACTCGTGCGGGTACCGGTCGCGGGTGTCGGGGTCGAGCTCGACCGCGGCGAGAACCTCGTCGACGCGGGCGCGGTGGTCTCCGGGGACCCGCAGGCACTCCAGCGGCTCGGCCACGATGGCGCCGACCCGCTGCCGAGGGTCCAGCGAGGCGAACGGGTCCTGCAGTACCACCTGCACCTCGCGGCGGAACCAGCGCAGCGAGCGGGGCGGGCCGACCACAACCGGCCGGCCACGGTAGCTGACCGTGCCCGCGTCTGGGCGGTCGAGCGCGAGCAGCAGCCGGACCAGCGTGGACTTGCCCGAACCGGATTCTCCGACGATGCCGAGGCTCTCCCCGGCGCGCAGCGAGAGATCCACCCCGCGCAGCGCGTGCCGCTCCCCCGCGCGACCGAACAGCCGGGCGCGGGGCAGCCGATAGCGGCGGTGCAGGCCGCTCGCCACCAGCAGCGGTTCCTGGGCGGTCATGGTGTCCACTTCCGGGTGAGCGCGGGGAATCCGGTTGCCCTGGCGGCGGCCAGCAATGCCCGGGTGACCGGGTCTGCAGGGTGGCGCAGTACCTGTTCGGTCAAGCCCTGCTCGCGGATGCGGCCGCCGGCCATCACCGCGATCCGGTGCGCCACCTGGGCGACCACCGCGAGGTCGTGGGTGATGAACAGCAGCGCGGTGCCGCGCCGGGTGACCAGGTCGTCGAGCAGGGCCAGGATCTCCGCCTGCACGGTGACGTCCAGCGCGGTGGTCGGCTCGTCGGCGATGAGCAGCTCCGGTTCACCGGCCAGGGCGATCGCCAGCCCGACCCGCTGCCGCTGCCCACCGGAGAGCTGGTGTGGGTAGGCGCGCACCAGCCGCTCCGGATCGGGCAGCCCCACGTCGACGGCGAGCGCCACGGCCGCGGCGGCCGCTCCCGCCCGGGACAACCCCCGGTGGCGGCGCAGCGGCCCGGCGATCTGCTTCCCGACGCGCATCAGCGGGTCCAGCGCGGTCTGTGGCTCCTGGAACACCATCGCGATCCGACGGCCGCGTACCGCCGACAGCTCCCGGTCCGAGCGGCCGAGCAGCTCGGTGCCGCCGAGCCGGATGCTGCCGGTGACCTCGGCGCCCTCCGGCAGCAACCCCAGTACAGCGAGCGAGGTGACCGACTTACCCGACCCGGACGCCCCGATCAACCCGAGCCGGTCGCCGGCGTCCAGGCGCAGGCTCACCCGATCGATCACCAGTCGGTCACCGATCCGCACGGTGAGCTCGTCGATCTCCAAGAGCGCCGTCACGGAAGGACCTCCGGGCGGGGCAGCGCCGCTTCGCCGCCGTGCGCGGTCCGCGCAATCCGCAGTCGTGGGTCGGTGGCCTCGCGCAGCGCGTCGCCGAGCAGGCTGAAGCCGAGCACCGTCGCGGTGATCGCCAGCCCCGGCCAGATCACCGCCAGCGGGTGCACCGTGACGAACTGTTGCAGCTCCTGCAGCATCCGCCCCCAGGACGGGGTCGGTGGCGGGGTGCCGTAGCCGAGGTAGGACAGCGCCGCCTCGGCCAGCACGGCCAGCGCCAGCACCAGCGAGAGCTGCACGAACAGCACCGGGGCGACGTTGGGCAGGACATGGCGGCGCACGATCCTGGCCGTACTCGCCCCGGCCGCCCGCCCGGCGAGCACATAGTCGGTGCCCAGCACCGAGGACATCTCCGCGCGCGCCACCCTGGCCACGTTGACCCCGGCGCCGATGCCGATCGCCACCACCGCCGTCCACACCGACCCGCCGTACACGGCGGCCAGGACCATCGCCGTCAAGATCGTCGGGAATGCCACCAGCACGTCGATGAACTGCCCGACCGGACCGCCCAGCCGCGTCGGCACCGCGGCCAACGTCGCCAGCCCGACACCGACCACACCGGCCATGACCGTCGCGGTGGCGGCCACAAAGGCGGTGATCCGGGACCCGACCAGGATCTGGCTGAACAGGTCGCGGCCGCTGCCGTCGGTGCCGAGCAGGTGCCCATCGGTCAGCGGGGCCGCCCACGGCACCCGGGGATCGATGAACGTCGGGTCGAACGGCGACCAGAACAGCGAGACCAGCGCGGCGAGCAGCAACAGCCCGACGAGCAGCACACCGATACGCCCACCCAGCGAGCGCCAGATCCCGGTCATCCGACCACCCGCAGCCGGGGGTCGACCAGCCGGTGCACCAGGTCGATCAGGAACCCGATGACCAGCACCGCCGACGCGATCAACAACACCTCGCCCTGCACCTTCACCAGGTCGCGGTTGCCCACGTCGGTGATCAACATTCGGCCGACGCCGGGCAGGGTGAACACCTGCTCGACGACGACCGCGCCGACGATCAGCGCGGCGATCTGCAACCCCAGGATCGAGACCACCGGCAGCGCCGCGTTGCGCAGCCCGTGCCGCAGCAGCGCTCCGGTGCGGGTCAGCCCGGTGGCCCTGGCGGTGCGCAGGAAGTCCTGGCTGAGTACGCCGAGCGTGGCCGAGCGGACGAATCGCAGCAGCACCGCGCCCTCGGACAGCGCGAGCGTCAGGCACGGCAGCACCAGGCTGGAGATCGCCCGGCCGGGCCGCGACCAGCCGGCCGTCGGGAACCCCTGCGCCGGCAGCCAACGCAGCCACACGGCGAACACGATGGCCAGCACCAGACCCACCCACAGCGTGGGCAGTGCGATGCCGAGCTGGCTGGTCGCGGTGATGCCCAGCCCCAGCCGGCGGCGGTGCAGCACCGCGGCCAACACCCCGAGTGGCACCGCGAACAGCACCGAGAGCACCACCGAACCCAGCACCAGCGGCCCGGTGACGGTCAGCTTCTGGCGCAGCTCGGCGGACACCCCCACACCGCTGAGCGCCGACCTGCCGAAGTCGCCGGTCAGCACGCCACCGATCCAGCCCAGGTACTGCGCGAGCAGCGGCCGGTCGGTGCCGAGCTGGTGGCGCAGCTGGTCGACCTGCTCGGGGGTGGCCTGTACCCCGGCGATGACCTGCGCCAGGTCGCCGGACAGCAGCCGCAGTACAAAAAAGATCAGCACGCTGGCCAGCAGCAAAGACACCAACAGCAGAGCCAGCCTGCGCAGCGCGAACACCGCCATCGAGGGCTTACTCCTTCGACGTTGCGGCCAGCTGGGACAGGTTCAGCCGGGAGCTCGTTCCGCTGGTCGGGAACCCGGTGATGCCGGGCCGCAGGACCACCAGGTCGGCCGGGTTGAGCAGCCAGTCGCTCGCGGCGTCCAGCGAGATCTGCCGGGCGGCCTGTTTCAGCAGATCGTCGCGCTCCCCCTCGGTGGCCGCGGTGGTCGCGCGCCGATAGAGGTCCTGCACCACCGGGCTGTTGTAGTGCCAGTAGTACCGAGGGTTGGCGTAGTTCCCGATGTCCCTGGCCTCGGCGTGATCGACGATGCTCAGGTCGAAGTCGCCCTGCTTGTAGACCTTGTCCAGCCAGGTGGCGAACTCCACCGGCTGGAACGTCACGGCAATCCCCACCTGCTTGAGCTGCGAGACGATGTAGTCGCCGATCGTGGTCGGGTAGATGTTGGGCACGGTCAGGCTCAGGTTCAGCCCGTTCGGGAAGCCGGCCCGGGCGAGCAGGTCCTTGGCCGATGCCGGGTCGTACGGATCGATCGACGTGAGGTCCTGGAACCAGGGATCGGTCGGCGCGACGCCGGACCCGATCCGCTGGTAGGTGCCGCCGAGGATCTTGTTGAGGCCGTCCTTGTCGATGGCCCGCCGGATCGCCTGCCTTACCTGGACGTCGGCCAGCGGCCCCTTGGTGTTGTTGATGCCCAGGACGAACTTGTCCGAGGTGATGCCCTGGGTGATGGTGAAGTCCGGGTCGGCCCGGATCGGGTCGAGCAGCGTCGGCAGCGGCCCGGTCTCGACATCGGTCTCGCCGGTGAGCTGGGCGTTGTTGGCCGCGTTGTAGTCCGGGATGTAGTTCAGCACCACCGAGGCGAC
>Ga0137412_10001078_pt1 | contig 20617 bp, 15 predicted proteins | sample CZODoug2_1_16fun_FD_122160 | JGI IMG/M metagenome (GOLD analysis project Ga0137412, IMG submission 122160) | Vadose zone soil fungal communities from Angelo Coast Range Reserve, California, USA - CZODoug2_1_16fungal (Hybrid Assembly) | ecosystem: Environmental > Terrestrial > Soil > Vadose zone...
TAATAGCGAGTTCCGCCGGTCACCGTCAGCACCTTGGGGATGATGTCGAAATCCAGCGAGGTGAAAAACGCATACTGTTTGTAGCCGCGATGCACGTCGTTGAAGAAAGCAATATTGTCATTGCGCGTGCTGGGATCGGACGCGCTCGAACCCGGCGCGGGCGCCGGGTCGGTCAAACACCCGGCCGTCACGGTGGTGATGCACGCCGGCAGGGTCTTGTACAGCCAGTTCAGCTGGTCTTCGATCTTCAACTGCTCCCAGAAAGCGCCGACGATGCCGCGAAACCGCCAATCGTCGGGCGTGCTGAGCCGAAACTCATGACTCTGATGGGAATTGTGTTCAGTCTCGTTCCAGGTGGTGCTGGGCGAATAACACTTGGACGCAATTCCGTTCGCCGGCTCGGCGCCGTGGCACTGGTAATAGTCCGCATACACGCCGCGGGCATAATTCGTGTAGTCCTGTATCTGGCTCACGTTGCGCACCAGATAGGCTCCCGTATAGACCGCTTTGAGGTCGCCGATTCGCCCATTGATCGTCAGCGCGGTATTTTCGAATTTGTCCTTGTTGAAAGAATTGTTGAACAGCGTGACCGACTGCTTGGGCAGCGGCTCGCCGTCGGAGCCATTGGGCATCTGATAGAACACCCCTTCGGCGTCGATGCTCTGGTAGCTCTGCGTCACGAGGGCATTCCAGTCCGCATTGATATCCCACAGAGCCGACACCCGCAGCCCCTGATAGGTCGCCGGATTGATCGCCCTGGCGGCGACGGCATAGTTATTGATGGGGGCGCTGTCGGGCGGCACTTGGCACGGCGTGGCGCTGGGCGGCGTGCTGTTGGGTCCGCAGCCGCCCGGATAATTGCCGTATTTAATGCCGAGATCACTCGCCTTGCGAGTGAAGGTGCCCGGTACGTTGTTGATATAGCCGCCGCGCCGGTCATTGTAGATGACGCCGCGCACCGCGAGCGTATCCGCAATCAGCGGCAGATTGAGGACCGCGGTCAGGTCGCTATTGGGGTCGCCTCCCGCGGTGATGCCATAACCGGCAGACACGCTGCCTTCGGTCACGTTCATCTTCGGCTTGTTGGTGATGTAGCGAATGACGCCCGCCTGAGCGCCGGCTCCGAACAAGGTTCCCTGCGGACCCTCGAGGACTTCGACGCGTTCCAGGTCTGCCGCATAGATATCGAGATTGCGGCCCGGCAGTTGGCCCGACTGGTCATCCAGATAGATGGCGACGTTCGGAAACCCGCTGATCGAACCCCCGGATTGGGTGCCGTTGCTTCCGGCACTCAGGCCGCGCATGAAAATTTCGGCCTGACCGGGGCCGACGGTGGGCGCCGTGACATTGGGCAGATACTTGATGAAATCTTCGAATGTCTGGACGTTCAGCTGCGTCAGCGTTTCAGACGTGAGCGCCTGAATCGCGATGGGCACGTTCTGGACGTTTTCGCTGCGCCGCTGCGCGGTAACCGTGATTTCCTGAATTTGATCACCGGCCGAATTCACGTCCGCCGCATGGGCCGAAACCGCGTGACCGAACGTGCCGCCGCCGAGAATAGCGGCGATCGCGTAAGACAACTTGGAGTGTGGATTCATGGTGTATCCCGCTTACTTGTTGGAAACTCCCCGAAGCATCCTTGCAATGCTTTCTTTTGCGATTGACCGTTGGAGATCCCGTCTTCACCCTTGCCCAACGACCATCGATCGATCATCCCTTGTTACCATAGATTTAACTCGCATGGAAGAATATTGCACCGTATGCAAATAAATCACGTTCACTGGGTGGTGCTTTTCTTGATTGCACTGTCCCTTTCCGCAGCCGGTGCTTGCGTTCATGCGCAGACACCCGCCGCGCCTCTCGAACTCGTCGTGCTGGGCTCAGGAGGGCCGGGGGCCACCGGACGCGCCGCGTCCAGCTATCTCGTGCTCATCGCCGGAATTCCGCGGATACTCGTCGACGCGGGTCCGGGCGCGTTCGCCCGGCTCGGTGAAGCCAAGATGTCCCTGGCGCAAACCGACATGGTTCTGCTGACTCACCTGCATATCGATCACGCGGGTGAATTGCCGGGCCTGTTCAAGGCGCGGGCCGTCTCGAATTCAGACCCCATGGTGTTCACGGTATGGGGTCCTGAGGGTTCGCGACGGCAGAATCACGGCGCCTACTTCCCATCCACCAGTCGATTTCTTCAGTTGTTGTTCGGGCCGGCCGGCGCGTTCGCTTACCTGAGCGACTTCTCCGCACCAATGACCATTCACGCACACGACATTCCCGCCCTAGCCGGCGCGCCCGCGATGCCGCATACGATCTTCGGTCAGGGCAACCTGACCATTACCGCCATCGCCGGACACCATGGCGACGCGCCCGCGGTCATCTATCGAATCGACTATGCAGGCAAGAGCGTTACTTTCTCGGGCGACATCGATGCGGCCGGCCTCCCGAACCTACGCAGCATTGCAAGGCGGACCGACCTGCTGGTGTTCAATAGCGCAGTGCTCGATCCTCCCGACTCCCCTGCGGTGCTCTACACCTTGCACACCCCGCCGCGCGCCATCGGCAAGCTTGCCAAAGAGGCCGAGGTACGCGAGCTCTTGTTGAGTCATGTGTCGCCCGCCACCGAAAAGATGCACGACGCAGTCTTGAAGTCGATTCGCGAAAACTACACCGGCCCCGCAACTCTGGCCGAGGACGGAATGCGCGTGCCGATTTCACCGCCGGCGCGCCGCATCAAGTCGCGGCCCAACCGCATGAGCCCCGATGAGCCGGGTGTGGCGCCGGAATAATCTGCCTGCAAATGGCCATGGTCGACGACCGCAATGACGAGCAGCGCCAGGCTCATCTGACGGGCTCGAAGTATCATGCTATTCATGGCGCTACGGTACGTCTGCCGACCGTAAATTTACTGCAGCAAATCGGCACGCGCGGTGTAAAAACTGTGTGCCTTCGTTTTACTTCGGCAAGGACGTGTATCCCCGTGGTTTCTGCGGCGGGAAAGCCCGCAGCACACACTTCTTCAACCCGCACTTCGAGCAGCGGAGGCGTTTCGCCACGTCCTCGAGCCGAGCGTCCCAGCCGCAAAGTCTCCCCAACGTGTGCGGTTCCGAGGCGCGCTCGTGGCCGCATAAAGTGCACTTGAGCACCAACGTGTATTGACCAAACTCATCGCTCAACTTGTCGATATGAAATCCGGACGGCATGCCGCGGATTGTCACGAGACGGCGGCGGCGCGTCCATCCAGTGCGGAGACATTGAAACCACTGTACGAGCCAGTTCACCGCGACCGCGACCGCGACTGCGGCCGATGGCCGTCATGGCTTTGTCATGAAGGCGATTTCGGCCCAACCACACTATGGTCGTACGGGCAAGTCCCTCGACCGAACTCGGGTGGACACGGGTTATGTTTAATGGAACGGACCGAGCGACTTGAAAAAAAGGATTGGCTCTACGGTTTGGGCGGCAGTACTCTAACAACATAAGCCAGTGAGGAGCCGGTGCGTCTCATCGGCGAATCGCAGGAGCACTGCTCCTTAGGTCTATAAAAATTTTCAAGGGGTATCAACATGCAGAGACAGGAAGGAAGGGTCGTCACAGCGACGACGGCGCATCCGTGGACGCGATACGTGCACGTGGCCGCGATCACGGCGCTGATGACTACTCTGGCAGCGATTCCGGCCGCCGCGGCAGCCCAACAAGGCGGTGCGAGCCGCTTTAAAGCCTATAGCCGGAGCGGGCCGATTACTGCGCATCGGCAGCCCTTGTCGCTGCTCGCGAAAGAGCGCGTCAAAGTGGTGGTCACGATGGACGTCGAATCGGTCGCGCAGGTCCGCGCGCGTACCCCTGGACACGTGATCAGCAGGCAGGATCATGACGCCGTCCACACGCAGGTGGCCCGGCAGCACGCAGCTGTTGAGCCGATGATCGCCGCGCGCGGCGGTCGAGTGCTCGCGCACTACCGAGACGCCATGAACGGCATGAAGGTCGAGATCGCGCGCGGCGAGATCTCAGGCCTGTCGAACCTGCCTGGGGTCGTCCAAGTCGTCGGGGTCCCCAAGTACAACATCAAGAATGTCGTCAGCGTGCCGTTCATCGGCGCGCCCGAGGTGTGGCAAGGAATCCCCGGATTCCGCGGCGAACACGTCAAGATTGCCATCATCGATACCGGCATCGACTACACCCACGCGAACTTCGGCGGCCCGGGAACGGTTGCGGCATTTGCCGCCGCCGCGGCGACCAGCGCCGCTCCGGCGGATCCAAAATTGTTCGGCCCCAACGCCCCCAAGGTGAAAGGCGGGACTGATCTGGTCGGCGACGATTACGACGCCGACGTTCCCAGCAGCGTGCCCGTGCCGGATCCGAATCCTCTCGATTGCAATGGTCACGGCAGCCACACGTCGGGCACGGCTGCCGGGTTTGGCGTCACCAATGACGGCGCAACCTATCACGGTCCCTACAATGAGGCCGCCTACGCCGCCGGTTTCGGCATCGGCCCGGGCGTCGCGCCGCTCGCCGACCTCTATATGGTGCGTATTTTCGGCTGCACGGGATCGACCGATGTCGTCACCGATGCGATCGAATGGGCCGTGGATAACGACATGGACGTGATCAGCATGTCGCTGGGCGGAGACTACGGAACGCGCACCAGTGCGGACGCGATAGCTTCCGACAATGCCGCGAAAGCCGGCATCATCGTGGTCGCAGCCGCGGGCAATGCAGGGCCGGCGCCGTACATCAACGGCGACCCGGCCGCGGCGACCCATGCCATCAGCGTCGCGGCGATGGACGCGCGCGCATTTCTGGTGAACGGCGTGCACATCGCGCTGTCCTCGGGCGGCGGTGCCAACGGCGTCGAAGCCAACGACCTCAAGTTGCCGAGCGGCAATGTGCCGGCGCTGATCTTGAAGAGCGGTACTACCCTGAGCTTGGGCTGCAACACCACGGACTACCCGGCGAACGGCGCCGCGGGCGCTCTGGTCATCGTCTCGCGCGGTACCTGCTCGTTCGACCAGAAGCTCACCAATGCGCAGGCTGCCGGCGCCGCCGCGATCGGCGTGGTCAATAACGCCGCGGGATTCTTTAGTCCCATCATCGACGTCGCGACAATTCCGTTCATTGAGCTACAGCTGAGCGACACCGCAACTTTCCTGGCGGCGCCCGCGCCGGTCAGCGCCTCGGTCGCACCGGCGAATGTGCCCGACGCCGGCTTCAAGTTGGCCGCCTCCTTCAGTTCCGGCGGCCCGCGCAGCGGCGACGGTGCGTTGAAGCCGAATGTGTCGGCGCCTGGCGTGAACGTCTTCTCGACCAACATCGGCACCGGCACCGGCGGCACGTATGAGTCGGGCACCTCCATGGCGACCCCGCATGTCGCCGGCGTCGCGGCACTCGCGGTACAAGCGCACAAGAACTGGAAAGAGCCCGGTTTGCGGGCGGCCGTCGTCCAGACCGCCTCACCGACCGCCCTTCCCGACTATGCACCGCGAATCGAGGGTGCCGGCCTGGTGCAGGCGGTGGGCGCCACGGCCACCAATGTGACGGTGGACGGCGACCAAAACGACCAGCTGGGGCTCATGTCTTTTGGAGTCGCCGAATTGACGCGCGACTTCCGCGAGGAGCGGGATCTGATCGTTCGCAATCACGGACCTTTGCCCGCCACCTTCACGGCGACTGCAACCTCCGCGGGCGGCGTTCCGCACACGGTCAAGTTGTCGAGTTCCACCGTGTCGGTCCGCGGACACGAAGAGAACGTTCTGCGCATGTCACTGGCAGTGCCGGCAAAGACCGCCGGCGCCACGCACGATGACGCGTTCAACGTGCTCTTTGAGGATGCCTCCGGCGTCATCACCCTCAAACCAGAGTCATCGGCGAATAACGGGGTAAGCCTCAATCTGCCGTACTATCTCGTGACGCGGGCACGCTCCAGCGTTGACGCCGATTTGCGCGAAGGCAAGCGGCCGAGCATCCGTCTCTCGAATCGCAACGGCATAATCGCGGGCAACGGCGATTTCTACGCCTGGGGCCTCAAGAATCCCAAGACGGGGAGCATCGGGGCGGCCTTCGAGCCGCGGGCGGTTGGGGTGCAGACAAATCCGATTTCCGCCACCGACAGCATCCTGGTGTTCGCCGTGAACACCTACGGACGTTTCTCGAATCCCGCGTCGGGCGAGTACGACGTCTTGATCGATGTCAACGGCGATGGAAAACCTGATTTCGTCCTGTTCTCGGGAGATGTCGGAGCGATCGAGACGGGCAGCGCGAACGGCCAAATCGGCACCTTCCTGGTCAATGTGGCGACCGGCGACGTATTCTCGGAGTTCCCCGCGGACGCACCGACGGACGGTTCCATCGTCCTCATGCCGGTGCTCGCGTCCGATCTCGGAATTTCGCCGAAGAATCCGCGATTCACTTACACCGTGAACGCCTTCGATGACACGGGCGCAGGCGAATCGCTCGCGGGAACCGCCAAGTTCAACGCCTTCGCACCGGCGATTTCGAATGCCATCTTCGTATCAGTGGCGCCCAACACGACCCTGGACGTACCCGTCGCCGTCGATCCGGTCGAGTTCAAGAAGACCCCGGCACTCGGCTTCATGGTCGTGACTGAAGACAATCTGTCGGGTGCCAGCGAGGCAAATCTGTTGAAGGTGAATCACTGAGGAACTGAGGAACAGGGCCGCGCCGCAGTCGACGAGACTCCGGCGCGGCCGCCTTCCTAGGAAGCGGCCTTGGGCGTTTTCGTGACCCCGATCTTGGCCGCATGCAGCAGCAGCTGCGAATAGACCACGTGAAACCGCAGCAGCAGCCGGAACCTTCCGCCGGGCGCCCTGCCTCCGGCGCGATCGGCGTGTGGGGCGGCGATCGCCGATCCGAACTGCAATAGCGTTCTGCCGCCGTCTAGCGCGACAACCCGAAACCACGATCGCGTGCGCTCATAGCGGTCGCACATCAGCAACTGCGTTGCCGTGCGTTCTCCGACATACCACACCGCAAAGGAAGCCGCCGATCCGTCCGCGAGCGCACGCGCGTCGTAATCGCTCGACGGTGCGCGCAGGAGAGCACGGAGCAGCCATCGCTCAATCCGAAACACCGGCGATGTGTAAAAAGCGAATACAAACTCCGCCAGGCTCGCCGGCCGATCCACGGTGACCGAAAAGCAATCGCCGTACTTTCCCCAGCGCTCGGGACGCACTCCGCCCCGGTAGGTCTTCAGCAGCGCATCGTCGGCCAGGCGGTCTTGTGCTATCGAGAACATGATTGACACCGGAACGGGAACTGTCGCCAACTTACGGCCTCTGCGGGCATACTAGCGGAGTGGCATCGTCCAATCCAAAACCGGTGACGATTTCGGTTGAAGAGCAGACCCGCGTGTCCGGTCTGATGCAACTGCCGGCCCCTGCAAAAGCGTGCCTCGTGCTTGCCCATGGAGCAGGAGCCGGCATGGACCATCCATTCATGGCTGCGTTGGCCGCTGACCTCGCAGCGATCGGCATCGCCACATTGCGCTTTCAGTTTCCCTATATGGAAGGTCATGGCAAACGGCCCGACCCGCCCGCGCTTTGCCACGCCACGGTACGCGCAGCGGTTGCAAGGGCACATGAACTCGCCCCCGCACTGCCCTTGCTCGCCGGGGGCAAATCCTTCGGCGGCCGTATGACATCTCAGGCGCAGGCGAAAATGCCGCTTCCTCGCGTCTGCGGATTGGTCTTCTTCGGCTTTCCGCTGCATCCAGCCAAGCGGCCGTCAATCGATCGAGCCACGCATCTTTTTCAGGTGCAGATACCCATGCTGTTTCTGCAAGGGACACGCGACGCCTTGGCCGAACTTCCGCTGATCGAGCCGCTCGCCCAACGGCTCGGCGGGGGCACCACCTTGACGTTGCTCGAACATGCGGACCATTCCTTTCATGTGCCGGCCCGCTCCGGCCGTACTGACGCACAAGTCCGGAGCGAAATGCTCCAGTCCTTCGCGGTCTGGGCCGACTCGGCCATTGCGCATGGCTGATCGAATCCTCGTCCTGTATGGGTCCTACCGCTCCAATCGAATGGGCATTCGGCTCGCCGATTTCATCGTGGCGGGGCTGCGCGCCCGAGGCGAGTCAGCCGAGTTCGTCGATGCGAAGATGATCGGTCTGCCCATGCTCGACCGAATGTACAAAGAATATCCGGCGGGCTCGGCGCCGCCCGCCATGGAGGCACTGGCGGCCAAAATTCGCGCCGCCGACGCCTTCATCTTTGTCGTTGGCGAATACAACTGGGGGATGCAGCCCGGCTTGAAAAACCTCACAGACCATTTTCTCGAAGAATGGTTTTGGCGTCCGGCCGCGATCGCCAGTTATTCCGCCGGACGACTCTCAGGAGTTAGGTCGGGCACCCTCTGGCATGGAACACTGTCCGAGATGGGTATGGTGGTCGTTTCAAGCACTCTGGCCGTCGGACCGATCTCGCGCACGCTGAGCGCGAGCGGCGAGCCCATCGGTGAGGCCGGACAGGGACTGCAAAAAGCCTTTCCCCGCTTCGCCGACGATCTCGCCTGGTGGACTGAAGCCGCAAAGAATCAGCGCGCCCGCAAGGCGCCCCCCTACTGAAGACGTGTACGCCGTGACTGTCCGAATCGTTCCTCTGGGTACCGAGCGCCGTCCCGGGGAGGGTCCCGCTGCCATCGCTCGGTGTTGCACGAGCTGCTCCTCGAGCGCGGCGCGCAGGTGGCGCCGCGCTCGTGAAGCGGCTACTTGCCGGCAAGGTTCTCCGCCGCGAATTCCCAATTGATGAGCTTGTCGAGCACGGCATTCGCATAGTCGACGCGTCGATTCTGGTAGTCGAGGTAGTAGGCGTGCTCCCAGACGTCGATCGTCAGCAAAGTTCGCAGCCCTTGCGTCAGCGGCGTGTTCGCATTACCCGTCTTCACGATCTTGAGCTTGTCGCCCTCCTGAACCAACCAGGCCCAGCCGCTGCCGAATTGCGCGACGGCGGCAGTCGAGAATTCCTTCTTACATGCCTCGACGCTGCCAAAGGAGGATTCCATCAGCCGTTTCAAGATTGCCGGCGGCTCGCCGCCGCCCTTGGGTCTCAGGCTTCTCCAGTAGAACGTGTGATTCCAGTCCTGCGCCGCGTTGTTGAAAATGGCGACGTGGTCGGATTGCCCCGCCGTCGTCTTGATGATTTTCTCCAGCGGCATGTCCGCGAATTCGGTGCCTGCGATCAGCTTGTTCAAGGTGTCGACATAGGTCTTGTGATGTTTGCCGTAATGGAAGCCGAGCATATTGGCGGAAATGACGGGCTGCAGCGCAGTCTGTTCGTAGGGCAGCGCCGGCAGAGTGATGACGGGGGATGACATGGTCGCCGAGTTCATTGACGTTCCTGTGGTGGTGGTGTGGTGGTGGTGAAAGGACTTCCACACTACGGAGAGGTGTTCGTGCCTGCCATCGGCGTGCATTACCTGGAGACGTAGGCATACTCTGACGGCTAGTAGACTTTGACATCTAGAAGACGTAAGGGAGCACCATCCGCACCTCCCTGACTCGCGCCAGCGAGAGCATGGACACATGACCGCTGTTAGTATCTTTGGCGCACAGCCGCACGTCGCCGCTCTTCGTGTTCACTCGCACATGCGCACGTCCTTCCCCGTTTTTGAACTCCAGCCGTGATCCCGGGCCGTAACGCGACTCCGTGGGTTTGGGTCCGAAGCAGTTCCGGATGTCGCCGCTGAAGGACTGCACGTCGAATTCTGCGGCCGGCGCGGTAGCGAACTTCAGGCTGACGTCGCCGCTCACCGACTCGCTTTCGATCTGCCCGTCGGGCGCCAACGCAAGCTCAGCCGTCATATCGCCCGACACGCTCTTGAAGCGGCCGCGGATCACGTCGGCCAGCTCGATCGTCACGCTGCCGCTCACGGTGGTGATATCCGCCTCGCCGCCGCCGCCCATCAGCTGAATATTGCCGCTGATGGTCTTGACCTCGATCATCTTGGCGGCGTGCGCCGTCAAGTGCACGTCGCCGCTGACCGTGGTCGCGCGGACGTTGCCGCCCGCATCGCCCTTCAAATTGCCGCTCACCGATTGCACCTTCAGGTCGCCCAGGATGCCGGTTACCTTGAAATCGGCACTGACCAGCGAGGCCGTTACCGCGCTCTTGGCCGGCACGTGAACGACGAGATCGGCCTCGCCCCCGGCGCCCCACGCGCGCGCCGAGCGCGATACGACATGAATCAACGTCCGGCTGCCGGCGCTCGACACATCAACCCGCTCCACATTGTCGCCGGCCGTGCCGCTGACCTCGACCTCGCTGCGGTTCCAGGCATCGACCTCCACCGTACCTGCGACGTTGACGATTTCGACCTCGCCTTGCGGATCGGCGGCTCGATGCTCTTGAATCGCCTTGCCCGCCTGGACCAGCGACCAGGGAACGATCAACGCCGCCAATGCGCAGATCGGGATCCACGCACCACGGCGAGTGTTAGGTTGTGATTTCGACATGGTCAAGTCCTCGTCATCGTGGGTTGAGTCGCCCGTACGACGTGGTCGTACAGGTCAAGTTCGTCGTGCCAGGTGCTCTGCCAGAGCTGCTCGAGCACGGGGCTGGCCGGATCGTTCGCCAGCGCCTGGCGGATGTCTTCATGCGCCTGGCGAATGACCGCCAGACTGGCCTCTATTTTTGCGCGCGTGGCCGGATCGAGAAGCGCCAGCCGTTCGCGGAAACTCACCTCGAGAGAATCGCGCGCGGCGACGTAGCTCGCGTTTGGCCGATCATCGAAGGTCGGGGCCCGCGCCGCCAATGCAGGCGCCGGCGATGCCGGCCGCCCATGCAGCACCGCCCAGGTGAGCGCACTCGCCACACAGGCCGCGGCCACAGCGGCCGCCGCGGCAAATAACATCGGGCGCGCTCGCCGCGGGCGGCGCTCGAGGCGCATGGCGATGCCGGGCCAGAGATTCCGCGGCGGCGGCACGTCGCGCCGCAGCTCTGCGAGTTGTTCGTCGAGAGATTTTTGCCAGGGATCGTTCATGGAGCCTCCAAGCCGAGCGCCGCGGTCAAAAGGCCGCGCGCTCGATGTAACTGCGCCTTGCAGGTGCCTTCGGCGACGCCCAGCGTATGGGCCGCCTCTGCATGGCTGAAACCATAGATGCCCACCAGTACGAGCACGTGACGGGCACCTTCCGGCAGGCCCGCGATCGCACGCTCCAGATCGAGCGGCACCCCTTCGCCGGCGGGATCGGCCACGTCGGGCAGACCCGACTTGGGCTCCGGCACTTCATATTCGACTCGCAGGCCCCGGCGTCGGGCGAGCACGGTGTTGACGGCGATGCGGTGCAGCCAGGTCGAGAATCGGCTGCGCTGTTGGAAGTCGCCTAAGGCGCGCCAGGCGGCAACGAAGGACTCCTGGGTACAGTCTTCGGCGGCCTCGCGCTGTCCGGTGAGCCGCAAGCACAAGCCGTAGACTCGCGGTGCGAAATGGCGGTACAGGTGCTCGAAGGCCACCAGGTCGCCGTCGGCCGCGGCGGCGATCAGCCCGACCGGCTCCGCGGCAGCATCCATTGCCCCTGTAGTCTGCAGCATCTGAACTGTGCCCACCGCGCCCCCCCCATTGCCCTTCGTCTATCCCCTTAGAGGCGGGGGGGAGCATGAACGTTTAAAGCGGCCGCGCGCGGCGCGTCTGGCGCGGCGGATTGAAGGACCTGCGGCAAGTATCGGGATGATGCGCGCGCATCCGTGCGCGCGACTTTTCTCGAGTGGACACCCTGACGATCGCCTCCGTGCTGCCGGGTGTCGCGGTCCATTATCTAGTTCTCCGTGCCGCGATGGAGTGCCGCGCTCCGCACCCCGATAGTCATTATGTCAGGTGGCCGCATCACTGTTCGCTCACTTCGATCATATTGTCGTCGGCGACTCGGTCGATCAGCTTGTTGTAGGGGTCGATGCCCGCGCGCGTCGGCCGCTCGTCCACGATGACGTTGAAGGATTGATGGTCCCGCGTAATCCTCTCTCTTCGCATGTAGAGAGGGATCTCCTCGTCCTTCTTGCCCTTGAACACGCCGATGTCGATGTAGTCCGCCAGCGGCAAGGGGGTTTCCACTCCATTGCCGTCCGCCTGCACCTTGCGCGCCTGGACCGTCAGCGTCACCGAATATTTGCCGTCAGGCCGCCGGTGCGACGTCGCCGAAACCGTCTTATTGTCGTAGAGGACGATGCGGTTGAATCCGTCGTCGATCAGGTACTGAAGTTCCGGCGGGGTCTGCGCGCGAAGAGCGTCGACGAGCGGGCGGGTGTCGGGATACGGCTCGTCCACCGCCGCAACGCCCTCCGTCCGCTGCGCCCCATCCACCTGGTTGGCGGCATTCGCATAGCGGTACTGCATCAGAAAATTATGCAGCGCAAGGTCGACTTTGTCCTCGCCGATGTAGTCGGCGAGTGTGTACATGATCTGGCCGCCCTTTTGGTACCAGACATAGTCCTCGCGCTGCACCAGCGCCAGCGGCCGCTCGCGGCGAACTTCGCCGGCGCGTCCGCGCAAGTAGCGGTCCAGGTAATGGTGCATGACCCGGTGCATGTAGTCCTTGCCGTACTTGTGCTGCATGACCATGTAGGCGGAATACTGTGCCAGCGTCTCGGACAACATGTTGGAGCCTTCGACCTGGCCGCCGATGAGCTGATGCGCCCACCACTGATGCCCGAGCTCATGCGCGGTCACAAAATAGGTGAGATCGACATCCGTGGGCTTGAGTACCCGGGTGATGAAGCCGATTCCTTCCGAGAAAGGCACGGTGTTGGGGAAGGACTGCGCAAAGCTGCGATACCGCGGAAACTCCATGATGCGGTATTGCGCGAACTGGTAGGGACTGAAATGAGTTTGGTAGTAGTCGAGCCCGGCGCGCGACGCCTCCATCATCTCCTGCACATTAAATAGATGCGCAGGGTCATAGTAGACCTCCAGGTTCACCGGACCGCCGGGGCCCGCATAAACTTCCTTGCGCACCGCGTAGCGCGCGGACAGGTATGCATAGAAGTCCAAAATGTGCGTCGAGCCCATGCTGTATTCGTAGTAGCGGCGCCCACCCTTGTCCCAATTACGCACCAGATAGCCCGGTGCAATGCCGATCTGATCGCCGGAGGTGCTGACTACGGTGTGATAGGTGATCCAGTCCGCATGCGGCGTGAACAAGTTGATCCGCGAGTGGTCTGGGTCGCCACGCGGCGCCATCTCTGCGAGGGAACCCAAGTGCTCTTCGCGGCGGCGGCGCGGATCGTCGATCTCCGCGGTCAAGTCGTAGCCGATCTGCGGAAAGAACTCGGAGTCGAAAAACGTGCCGTTGTAGGCAAATTGCGCCAGCTCGTTGCCGTCGCGAAAACCTCGCGATTGGTGGCTCACGGAAAACGTCAGCGTCAAGACCTCTCCGGGGGCGAGCGGCTGCTCGAGGGCGTAGATCGAATACAGATCGCGAGCCTCCCGGCTGACCAGATGAAACGGCCGGTCGAACTTCACCTCGGTCACCGCTTCGTGACTATCGGTCAGATGAATCTGCGAAATCGGCTGCGTGCCCTTGTTCTGAAGAGTGAAGCGCCCTGTGCCGTCGAAGGAGCGGCGTTCGGGATAGATATTGATCGCCGCCTCGACCGCGGTTATTTTCGGCTGCGGCAGGTTCTCGAACTTCTTGAATCGCCGCTCGTAGTCGGCGAGCAGATGCCGGCGATCGGCCGCCGTCAGGTACTCGTTGAGTACATGCGCGTTGTAGTAATACCAAACGCCGGAACCCACCGCGAGCAGCAAGAACAGCGCCGCCGCGGGCGCGACACGCGGTGCGCGCCGCAGCGCGAGACGGTTCCGGGACGGCCAGGACGCCTCGGCCCCGCGCCGGCTGTAGGCGATGGAGATCACGCCGAGAAATGCAAAGATGGCGAACCAGTAGGTAATGGCCCAGAACAACGCGGGCACGAAATGACCGTAGCCGTTCATGTCCGAATACATGTAAGTCGGAACGGCGCCTGGAAGGTACAGCGTGTTCTCCCATCCGAAGGCGAAAAGGATGGGTTGCAGCACGAATAGTCCGATGACGATGCCGTGGCCTATGAACTTGTTCGGGACCATGGTCTGCACGAACATGGCGAACAGCGCGAATGCCAGCATCTGCGGCAATGTAATCAGAAAGAGTTCTTCGAGGTATTGCAGCACTTCGTAGTGGTAGTAGCCGTCGATGGTCTGCATCATCATGCCGACCAACATGGTGATGGCGAGCAGGATGATTTCTATGACCGCGATGGCGGTGAACTTGGACAGCCAATCGATCGATTCCGACAGCGGCAAGGCGTCGTGGATTCCGTCGAAACGCGTGTCGCGCTCGCGCCAGATCAGTTCCGCGGCATACAGGGCGGCGACGATGACGAAGAACAACGTCGCCGATCCCTCCACCGCCTGCAGCATCAGGTAAGTGACCGGCCACACGTTCTCTCCGCCCACCCGTCCGGCGAAGTAGCCATTGTTGACGGCAAATACGATCAGCAGTCCGACGATGGCCCAGAAGGGCACTTCGCGCATGACGGTGCGTATGCGCAGGCGTGTCAACGATCGGTACTGCAGGAACGTGGTGCCCGCGCCGAAGCGCTGGCGTACCCGCGGCAGCCGTACGGCCACCCATGACCGTTGCGGCCGCGCCGCCTCCGCCTCCTGTTGACGCGTCTTGGCGGCGCGTCTGCTCTGCGAACGCGCCGTGAGCGCCTCCACCGACATGGGAAACAGCGCCCAGACCAAGGCGAGCGCCGCTACTCCGACGCCCGTCCACAGCAATCGGTTGTAGAGAAACACACCCGGCGCATAGCCGGAAAAATCCCAGGGCAGAAGTTGACTGTTCTTCTCCACCACGCTCCAGTAGCGGGTGATGACGTCGACCATCAGCAGGCCGACCGGATCGAGAATGCCGGACCAGAAATGCTCGAGCGACCGGGTCGCCGAGAACACCGTGATGCCGATGACGTACAGCATGAACAGCGCCACGCCCTGCAGATACACGACGAAGAGCTTGCGCGTGAGCGCGGCAACGGTGAAGAACAGCGAACCGATGAAGAAAATCTGCATCACCACAATGGACAGGAAGGGCTGCAGATACCACCAGGGATGGTTCGGCCCGATCCGCGCATGGTCGGCCCAGGGAGCGAAGGTGCCGACATACGCGCCGACCACCAGCCCCGAGAACACGAGGACCGCCGTGACGAACGAACCGGCCCAGCGTCCGCCCAGGTAAGCGAACTTGGAAATCGGTTTGGTGAACAGCATCTGGTAGGTATCGCGCTGAAAATCCCGAAGTATCGACGTTCCGAATATCGCGGCAATCACGATCACGCCGAACAGACAGCAATACGCGTCATCCAGGCTGTTGCCGAAAGGCCCGTTCAGCAGAACCTTGCCGTTGGAGTTGGCAACCGGTCCGAAGCTTTCCGAGGCCACGCAGAAGAACGAGAAGGCGAACCAGAGCAGAAAGTAGACGTAGGTGGAAATGCTCTTGATGCGAAAGCGGAGCTCGAAGGTGAAGAATTCCCAGAACATTCCCATGACGGTCCTCGTTGCGCCGCGCTAGGTCTTGGCGCCGCGAGACAGATTCAGGAAATACACGTCCTCGAGGTCCGAGCCGACCGCACGAAAATTCGCGCCGGGAGAGGACGGCGCGAAGACGCGGATCTCATGCTGCCCGCCCACCAGGTGAGTGCTGACGATGTGCAGTTCGCTCTCGAGCATACGGAGTTCCTCGTCGGTGGCGACGATGCGCGACCACATCTGCCCGTCGAGCGCGCGCAGGGCTTCCGTGGGCGACCCTTCCAGCAGGACTTCACCGGACGCGATGATGGCCATGCGCGAGCAGAGTTCGCGCACGTCGTCGACGATGTGCGTCGACAGGATGACGGTCACGTCCCGGCCGATCGAGGACAGCAGATTGAGAAAACGGTTGCGTTCCGCCGGATCGAGGCCGGCGGTGGGCTCATCGACGATGATCAGCCGAGGATTGGCGAGCAGCGCCTGAGCGATGCCGAAACGCTGCTTCATGCCGCCCGAAAAGGTGGACAGCGCCTTGTGGCGCGCGTCCCAGAGGTTGGTCTGGTGCAGCAGGGCATCGACCATGTCGGTGCGTTCGCCCTTCGCGGTTACGCCTTTGAGGACCGCCAGATGATGCAGCATGTCGACGGCGGACATCTTCGGGTACACGCCGAATTCCTGCGGTAGGTAGCCGAGGATCTTCCTGACTTCGTTCTTCTGCGTCAGCACATTCAGCCCGTCGAGGCTGATGCTGCCCGCGTCGGGATCTTGCAAAGTGGCAATGGTCCGCATCAGAGAACTCTTCCCAGCCCCATTGGGGCCGAGCAGGCCGAACATATTGTTGCCGACGGTCAACGATAGGTCCTTCAGCGCACGTACGCCGTTGGGATAAGTCTTGGACAAACCCGTGATTTGAAGCGCCATGACATGTATCCCTGTGTTTACGCCGGTGAATTGAGCCGGGCGATGGTGTTGACCGCGAGTTCCGCCTCGACTCGGTCGGGCACCGTGGTATCGTCATTGAAGCCATAGTAGTCGTCATCGCCGACCACTTGAAACACGAAGCCGTCGCGGCGCGGGACGAAGGACACGCCCTTGTAGAACAATCCATAGTTCACTTCCGGCTGGGGAATCATGCGGGCCAATTGACCGCGCACCGGCACGATCGATTCATCCCCGAACAGGGCGCGCGAACCGTAGCCGGTGGCGTTGATGAGCACCTTTTCGCGCAATTTGACGAAATCGGCCGGCGCATGAAATTCCGCGATTTCGATCTTGCCGCCACTGGCGAGGAAATCCCCCATGAGTAAGCGGGCATAGGCGCTGATATTGAACATCATCAGTGAATTGCGCCGCAAATAGCGCTCGCTGAACGGATGACTGCCGGGTCCGAAGTCCTCGCTCTGCGGGATCAGATCGCCGATCAATTCGCGTTGCAGTTCGGCGAATTTCGGCCGCGTATCGGCCGAGGGTCCGCCGCGGCGCCGGGTGTTCGGATCGTCGGATATGAAATAGCTGTCGATGAATTCCACCGGGTTACCCGGCAGACCGAGCAGTGTCTGGTATGTTTGGAATGACTGGCGGGCCATGCCTGCCCACAGTTGTTTGAAGGCGGGCGTTGCCTGGTCCTCGAGACAGATGCGCGAGTCCGGCGTCCATAAGCCGGTGGCGAGCGACGATCGCACATTGGGCGGCAGATCCTTGGCGTAGATGGTGACGCGCGCGCCGGCGCGTTGCAGCAGCAGCGCGGAGGTGAGCCCAAGAGCGCCGCAGCCGATCACCGCGATCTCACGCTCACCCGTGGCCATCGCGTTGCGCACGGCGATGCCGCTCGATCCCCAAGACAGCGACCAGCCGCTGCCGCCATGGCCATAGTTATGCACGATGACTTTTTGTCCGATCCGTTCGACATCCAGGCGCGGCCCCTGGGCGCGAAAGGGCCGAGTGCAGACAGTGATCTGGGTGATCCGATCGGCAGCGGCGCGCAGCGGCGCAAGCTGCAGACGGGGGGCGGACGTGGTACGCCGCTGGTCGAGACCGCCCACACTACAGCCATCGACCGCGGCGACCAACAGGGCCGCACCCGCTCCGGCCAGCAACCGGCGGCGTCCTAGCTGCGGCTGCGTGCCGGGATTCCGGCCCGTCATTTGAGCTCTATTTCCACGAATCGAAACTCGTAGTCATTCGCGTTGATGACATTGTGGGCGACGCCGGCGCGGCGCGCATAGGACACTCCCGCCTGCAAAGCCGCCTCTTTCACGCCTGCGGCATCCTCCAATCGCAGGGTGCCGCTCGTCAGCGGCACCACGACATAGTCGTGGGCGTGTACGTGGTGACCCGTATCCGCCCCCGGGGCAAAGCGCCATTCCGTCACGATCAGGCGTTCGTTCTCGACTTGAACCGTCGATGTCGCTTTCATGCCCCTCTCCCGAGATCGACCTTTGGATCAACTTTAGATAAGCCTAGCGGTTTCCAAAATAAAGAATAGCCCCCTCGCCTCGTGCTAACGTTTCGCGGAACGTCTAAAAGGAGCGAGGGGCAATGCGGACCATATGGCCGGTGAGCGTGGTTTCGACGGTATTCGCACTGATTTGCTGGGCAAGCGAGGGGGCCTCCCCGCATCGGAACGACAAGGTCTATCAGGCGGCGACGGACGAGCGCGCGGGTGCTCTGGAGCTTCTCAAAGAAATCGTCGACATCGATTCCGGCACCGGGGACGTCGCGGGCGGCGCCAAGGTCGAAGCCCTGCTCGCAGCGCGCTTGAGAGCGCTCGGCGCCGATGTCCGGACCGAGCCCGCCGAAGCTGCGGAATTGCCGGACAACCTGGTTGCCGTGTTTCACGGTACCGGAAAAGGCAAGATCCTCATCATCGCGCACATCGACACCGTGTTTGGTCCCGGAACGGCGGCGGGACGGCCCTTCAGCACCGACCGGGAACGGGGCTTTGGCCCCGGCGTGGGCGATGAAAAAGGCGGCGTGGTCAACGCGATCACCGCGTTGAAGATTCTGCACGATCTCGGCTTCAAGAACTATGCGACCATCACTCTGCTGCTCGATGACAGCGAAGAGCGCGGTTCGCCCGGCTCCCGACAACTGATCACGAACCTAGCGAAGCAGCACCAGGTCGAATTCAACATGGAACCCGGAGACCCGCCGGATGCGCTCACCGTCTGGCGCAAGGGCTCCGCGGGAATTCGTATCCAGGTCAAGGGACGCGCGGCTCACGCGGGCATGGCGCCGCAGGACGGCCGTAACGCCGCGGCGGAACTCGTGCACCAGCTCGCGGCGTTGGAGGGCGTTTTCCCGCATTCCGGCGACGGCATAACCGTCAATCTGACGGTTCTCAAAGCCGGCGAGCGGACCAACATCATCCCGGACCTCGCCGAGGCGACGCTCAATGTGCGCTTCCGCAGGCCGGAGGATTTCGACGCCGTACTGTCCAAGGTCGAAGCCGGCGCCCGCACCAACCTGGTGCCGGATACCCGCGTCACGGTGCTGCACGATCCGGCTTACCCGCCGCTCACCGAAAATTCCCAGATCGATGCCCTCGCCGCCCGCGCCAGAACCATTTACGCCGAGATCGGCAAGACGGTGGAATGGTCGGGTAATGGCGGCGCATCGGAATCCGCATTGGCGATGGCCGCAGGCACTCCGGCGCTCGACGGCCTGGGGTACGTGGGCGGCGACTTCCACACCGACCACGAATGGATCGATTTGAACAGCATCGTGCCGCGGCTGTATCTTTTTACGCGCCTCTTGATGGAGACGGGAGCGAAGCCGCCCTGACCCTCATGGGAAAGAAGCAGGCTTTCCACGTAGAATGCACGACGCATGAGCAGCGTGATGTTGTTGGAACCGGCGAATACCGCAGCGCTGCGGCTGATTGAGGCCGCTGCGTGCCATCGGTGATCGTCTGCCCCGCCTGTGATCTGGCGCATCGATTCACGGCCGCTCCGGCCAGCGGACGCAGACAATGCGCGCGCTGCCGTGCGCCGCTGCAACGCCGGGAAAACGTCTGCATCGATACCGCGCTCGCGTTGGCGGTGTGCGCCTTGGTTCTCCTGGTGTTGAGCAACGCGTATCCGCTGGTGGCCATGCAAGTCAACGGCAGCTCCCGCGACACGACCTTGATCGGCGCCGCCTTGGGGTTCTACGCGCAAGGGTTCGAGTCGCTCGCGGCGCTGGGGGTCTACGGCGCGAGGCGGGCCTGGGGGCGGTTCAGCTCGATCCCTTGGTCTTGATCCGCTCCTCCAGCCGCCGCGAACTCGTTAACCGCCTGCGCTGCCGCCACACGCAGCGACTTTCCCCAGACGGCTGCGTCGTCGTAAGTGCGGCCCTGATTGTCGGCCTGGAACCACGCGGCAATCTTGCCCAGGCGATCCAGATTTGGGCCGCAGCGCACGTTTCCGCCAAGGTTGGCGAAAAAGAAGCTCTCGCTCTTCTTCTCTTTGGCGATGGCGTCGTACCGTTGCCACAGCTCGAAGACGCGGTCATTGAACACGGCCCAATATGCAGGAGTGCCGGCAGCTGGCAGCTTGCTGCAGATCGCGCAGTGACATTCCGGCAGGCTTCCGATCGGCGGCCATCCGTTGGTATAAAAGCAGTCCACCTCGTAGAGCGAGTTGACCTCACGCATGACCGCGGGGACGTATTCGTCCATGTACGTAGAAAACATGCAGGTCTGAAACAGGCGCGGCTCTTCGTCGTTCAATTGCACCGAGCCATCCTTGTGGCGCATCGCCCACTCCGGATGGGCCGCAAGCGCATCCTCCCAGTTGAGATCGGGACTCATGCGCGCGACCACGCGCATGCCGCGCTTTTTCGCGGCGGCTACGCACTCTCCGAAAAAGTCGCGGCCGTTCAGAAACTTTCCGTGACGGTGGAATTTGACCTTCGAGGGATAAAACGCCAGGATGCCGGTCACGCTGATAAAAACGATGTCCGCGCCGGCGGAGTGCCAGTAGTCGGCCCACTCTTCGATGTTCATGACCGCCGGGTCGTGCTCGGTCATGTTGCTCTGCCCAACGCGGCGAATTTTCTGCTGCCATGGGAGGGATGAGGGCTCGACAGCCGCGAGGCGCTTTGGCAACGCGATGAGATTGGGAGCGTG
>Ga0137412_10001079_pt1 | contig 20606 bp, 22 predicted proteins | sample CZODoug2_1_16fun_FD_122160 | JGI IMG/M metagenome (GOLD analysis project Ga0137412, IMG submission 122160) | Vadose zone soil fungal communities from Angelo Coast Range Reserve, California, USA - CZODoug2_1_16fungal (Hybrid Assembly) | ecosystem: Environmental > Terrestrial > Soil > Vadose zone...
GGGCTGGGCGTCTCGGTATCCGTACGCTTGATCAAAGATCCGGTGACCACGATCTCTTGCAGTTCGGATGATGGCGCCGCGGTCTGCGCAGTGGCTGTCGCCGTTGCGCCGGCGACCAGCGCCGCGATCGCAAGACGTGTACTAAATACCCTGGTTTGCATGATCTGAATTCCCCTACAAAAGTTGTTGCTTGCACGTCGCAGCAGGGCAGCGGGACAAGCCCGCCGCACCCGGCGAAGTCGCCGTGCACCCAAACCGGCATTGCGGGCTACAGATTACAAACGCTCAGCGAACACGCAAATATCTAATGTATAACGGTTTTTCAGCGAGAACCGCTGCTGGGGACAGGGCCCTGGTATTGGGCGCCGGTCATGACCCGTCTTTGGCTTTGAAGCTAACTAAATATATTGAACGTTGCGCGGGAGCCACAAGTGCCGACCTATGCGTGCAACACTAGCAGCCGACTGATATATCTTGTGTGGATTATTGTTAAGGAGTGTCAAGACACCACCCTGCGGCGCGCGCCATTGCCGCGAGCGCAGTTTCAACTCCAAAGCCGAATTCTCGTTGCTCGGACGCGACGTGGGCGAGCGGTCGCCCAGAACTACGGGCGCGCTAAAATCGGGTACCATCCGCAATATTGACTGGTAACGCGATGTCCGAAGACAGCTCCCATCTCATCTGCCTGCATACGGCGAATTCAACCAACGCGACGGATTTGCGCCGCGTGGGCGCGCACCCGGACTATTGGTACCCTCTGGCCTGGTCCGGGGAGCTGAAGGCGGGCAAGACGCTCGCGCGCCGATTTGCGGAGCTGCCCATTGTGCTGTATCGCGGCAAAAGCGGGCAGGTGTTCGCGTTGGAGGACCGCTGCGCCCACCGCCAGGTGCCCTTGCATCTCGGCGTCGTGAGCGGCGATGAACTCAAGTGCCACTATCACGGCTGGACTTACAACCGCACCGGCAAGTGCGTGAACGTGCCCTATCTCGGCGCCGACCGCCTGCCCACCGGGGTGAAGAGCTATCCCGCGCGCGAGGTGGACGGCCTAATCTTCGTGTTTCCCGGCGATGCGGCGTTGGCGGAGGACCGCCTGCCCAAGGCCTTGGGTTCTTCGCAGCGCAAAGATTACAAGACCCGGCAGCTGAATCGTGAAGTGGCCTGCCACTACACTTTCATGCACGAGAACCTGTTCGACATGAACCATCAGTTCATGCATCGCAAGCAAATGGGCTCCATCATGGCCCGGTGTCTGGGCCGGCAGCACGGCGACGACTGGGCGCAGGTGGAGTACAGCTTCAGCCGCAGCGAGGGGAAGCAGTCCGTTGGCGAACATCTCATCGTCGATTTGATGCGCAAACGCAACGTCCCCAAGAAAGACTTTTCCGACCACATGCGGATCCGCACCGACTATCCGACTCAGAGCCTGAAAGTTTGGGTGGGGCGCGACATTCAACCCTCCGATGATCCCGTGCTCGATGTGTGGCTGGCTTACACGCCGCTGGACGCCGAGCAGCGCACCAACCGCACCTATGGCTATCTATCGGTGAAGAAACCGCGCGTGCCCGGAATCATCCAGGCCGTCTGGCCCTTCGTGACCTGGTTTACGGAAAACATCTTCCGCGAAGACAAAGAAATCGTGGAATACGAGCAGAGGGCCTATGACGCGCAGGGCGCCGATTGGAACAACGAAGTATTCCCGCCGATACGCGATCTTCGAAGCGTGCTGATTCGCTGCGGCAGACCCATCGAATAGATCCGAGCATGTCGACGCCAGACCATTTGTCTTACTCCGGTTCCGTGGTGCAGCGCCCCTGGGATGCGAGGCTGGCGCGGAGCTTGGTTGCACCGCTCAAGGACAGTTGGGTTACGCCCAATCATCTGACCACGGTTCGCCTCGGCGTAGGTCTTGCGGCCTCGGCGGCGTTTCTTCCCGGAACCTACGGCTGGTCGAATCTGGCCGCGCTGCTGCTGGTCCTGTCGAATTTTCTCGATCACACGGACGGTGAATTGGCGCGCTTGAGCGGCAAGAGCAGCCGGATCGGACATGTGTACGACCTGGCGAGCGACGCCGCGGTGACGATATTGGTGTTCATTGCGATGGGCGTGGGCGCCGCCACGGCTCCCGAGTCCTGGCTGCCCGTCCCGCCGCTGGCGCTCGGCCTGGTCGCCGGCTTTGCCATCGCCTTGATTTTCTTTCTGCGCATGCGCATCGAGGACTTGGCCGGCAAAGCCGGAAGCCAGCAAGCCGCGCTGGGCGGGTTCGAGACCGAAGATGTGCTGTATTTGCTGCCCCTGGTCACACTCAGCAATGCCGTGATGCCGTTTCTCACGGCCGCGGCTGCGTGCGCCCCGCTGTTCGCCCTCTGGGTGGTGCTCGATTATCGCCGAGCGTTGCGTCAGCGGACACCGCAGGCCGCGCGGTAAATGGCTGCGGCTCATTCAGGGAGCGACCGGCTCCCGCGCGGCATTGCTGCGTCCGCACCGACCGGTGCCGATCAGGCGGTGACCGCCCGTCTGCGTGACTTCGACCTGGAACCGTTGCGCCGCGATTTCATCGAGCAGGGCGCATTCATTTATCTGCGGGATTTTCTCGCTCCCGAAACCACCGCGCAATTGGTCGCAGCCGTTGCGGCGCTCACGGCATCGGTGAACCGCAACTATCTGCCGGGCCACAAGCAGGGCGGCAGCGTCAGCCGCCACACCATCGATCGGCTGGCGCCGGGTATTGCCGATCTCTACCGCTCGCCGGCCCTGATCGATTGGTTGGGACGGCTGTCGGGCGAATGCCTGCAGACCTCTCCGGCCGAGGATCCGCACGCCTACGCGCTGTATTTCTACACTCGGCCCGGCGACCATATCGGTTGGCACTACGACACCTCCTATTACGCCGGCCGCCGCTACACGCTGCTGTTCGGCGTGGTCGACGAGTCATCGTGCCGGCTCGACTATGAATTGCACACGCGCGAATCCGGCCGCGCCCGGGTGCCGGGCTCGCTGCAGATCCCACCGGGCGGCTTGGTGTTTTTCGACGGCGACAAGTTGCACCACCGCATCACGCCCCTGGCGGCGGGCGAAAGGCGTGTGTCGCTGACCTTCGAATACGTGACCGACCGGCGCATGCGGCCGTGGCGCCGTTTCATCTCCAATATGAAGGACGCGGTGGCGTATTTCGGCTTTCGCCAGGTATTTCGGCGCGGCAGCGGCGGCGCATGACGCGCGCGGCGACTTGGACCCTGTCGCTCGGCCTACTGCTGTTCATCGGTGTGCTGGTCTCGCAAGGGCTGCCGGCGGTCGTCGCCACCTTGGCGCTGGCCGGATGGGGTTTGCTGTTGGTCGCGCTGTTTCATCTCGTCCCGCTGGTGCTCGACGCGGCGGCGATTCGTGTGCTCTTCGACGGCGGCGCGGCGCGCGATTCGATGCGCGATGCCGTGCTCGCTCGCTGGGCGGGGGAATCCGCCAACAGTCTCATGCCGGCCGGGCAGATCGGCGGACCGGTGCTGATGGCCCGCCATCTGGCGCAGCGCGGCCAGGCGCTGCAGGACGCCGCCGCGGCGATCACGGTCAGCACCACGCTCCAGACCTTTGCGCAGATCGCGTTCGCTCTTCTCGGCGTTGCATTGCTGGGCTTGCAGGCAAGTCATATCTCGCAACTCGCACTGCGCACCTCGTCGTTGATCGCGAGCGCCCTGCTGGCGGTGCAAGTAGGGGGATTCTATTGGATGCAGCGGCGCGGCTTTTTCAGCAAGCTGATGCGCGCCGCCACCCGATTCGCCGGTAAGCGCGATTGGTCGCAATGGATGAGTCAGGCCGAAGCGATCGACATCGCCGTGCAGCTCACCTACGCGCGCAGCGGGCCGGTGGCAGCCAGTTTTCTACTGAGCTTGATCGGCTGGCTGGTCGGCACCGGCGAGGTATATTTGATTCTTCAGTTGATTCATCATCCGGTCGGATGGATCGATGCATTGTTGCTGGAAAGCCTGGGCCAAGCCATTCGCGGCGCAGCCTTCGCCATACCCGGTGCACTCGGCGTGCAGGAAGGCGGCTATCTGCTGCTCGCGCCCCTGGCAGGGTTGCCGCCGGATGCGGCATTGGCGCTGTCGCTCGCCAAGCGCACGCGCGAACTTCTGCTGGGCATACCCGGCCTGCTGTATCTTCACCTTTCTTCGCGCGTCAACGCCGCCGCCGTGTAAAATTCCGGCAATCTGATTGTCCGATTATCGACGGGATCCTATGCGCGCCATCATTCTCGCAGCCGGCCGCGGGCTGCGATTGCAACAATCCGACGATCGGCAGATGCCCAAGTGCCTGCTGCAATTCGGCGGCATGAGCCTGCTCGAGCGGCATTTGCGCCTGCTGAGAAACGCCGGCGTCGATGACATCGTATTGGCGCTCGGCTACCGTCACGAACGGGTCGAGGCGGAGCTCGATCGTCTGCGCTGGCAACCGCGTCCCGAGATCGTGCTGAACCCGCACTTCGAACTGGGCAGCATGCTGACGGTGCACAGCGTTGCCGAGGCGATGACGCGCAGCAGCGGCGTTCTGCTGATGGATGCCGACGTGTTGTACGACGGCCGCATCGCGGGCGCGCTGACGGCGGGCGAGCGGCCGGTCAACCGCGTGCTGATCGACCGTGATTTCGAAGGCGGCGACGAGCCCGTGAAACTCTGCCTGAGCGGCGGCGTGCCGGTCGAGTTGCGCAAGCAGCTGGCGGAGGATTTGAAATACGACACCATCGGCGAGTCGGTCGGATTCTTCCGCTTCGACCAAGCCGGCGCGCGCCGGCTGGCGGAACTCACGGCGGGCTATGTTGCCCGAGACTGTGCGCATTTGCCGCATGAAGAAGCGGTGCGCGATCTGCTGCGCGAAGGCAGCCATACTTTCGAAGTCGCCGATGTGACCGGAGCTCCCTGGATCGAGATCGATTTTCCCACTGACGTGGTGCGCGCCGCGCATGAAGTGCTGCCGCAACTTCAACCCCTGCCGGTGTAGCGCGATGCCGGCGGACAGCGGGCTGGCTGGCGTGGCGCGGTTGTCCGGGTGACTGCGCCGACCCGGTTGCTGCTGCTCGCCGCGATGCTGGCGAATGCCTCGTGGGCGGCTCCGGTCGCGGGCGACCAGCCGCAGTCGCAGGCGCCCGCGCCCGGGCCGCTCCCGCCGCCGCCTTTGCCCCCCACGGGACTGTGGAGGTGGTTCGATCCCGCGACTGCGCCGTTCATTCCGGTGCCGTTGATCGGCGTCGATCCGGACAGCGGCACGACATTGGGTCTCATTCCAACTTGGGTGCATACCAACGAGAATCACGAGATCAGCCGCATCATCGCGCCCGATGTGCTCTACAACCCCTATTTCGGCGTCGGAGTGCACGGACGCGTGTATGGCTACACGTCGGGAGACGAACAATGGTCGGTGGTCAGCGGCATCAAGGAGCGCGTCGAGCGCGAATTCGATGCCGAGTACCAGCGCGGACGCTTGCGCAACGAACGGTGGTCGGTCAACGCGGGTTTGGTCTACGATCGCAGCGGTGTGCCGCGCTTCTACGGCATCGGCAATGAAACCCCCTTGAGCGCGCAAACGAATTACACCAATCAGCAGGAACGATTGCAGGCGCAGGTCGGCCTGAACCTGACTCACGCCTGGCAGCTGCTCTACACCGCGCGTCTGCAGGTGGTCGACGTGCTGCCCGGGACTTTGCCGAAAATTCCGTCCATCGAGACCCGCTTCGACCACGTCCCGGGGCTGGGCACCAGCAAGCAGGTGCTCAATCGCCTGTCCATCGTCTATGACACCCGGGACGACCTGACGGTGCCCAGCCGCGGCGTGCAATTGATCGCCTATGGAGGCTTGGCGAGCCGCAACGGCTTGTTGAACGATTCGATGTACAGCGAAGCAGGGGGCGACGGGCGTGCGTTTTGGCCCATTGCACCACACATGATCCTGGCTGCGCACATGGCGCTCCGCTATCTGCCGACTGCGCACGACGTGCCGTTCTGGGCGCTCAGCGGTATTGGCGGCGGCGAAAGCGAGGTCGGCGGCGAACAGCCGCTGCGCGGCTTCGGCGTCGGACGGTTCTACGATCGCGATTCCTTCGCGGGCAGTTTGGAGCTGCGCCGCAAAGTCCTGACCTTCGATACCAGCTCGACGAATATCGACGTGGAATTGACTCCCTTCATCGATGTCGGCCGGGTGTTCGCGCGAACGGGCACGCTTCCTCTGGATCAGCTCCACCATGTCTACGGTGTGGGATTCCGCGGGATCGCGCGCCCCTTCGTGGTGGGCTACGTGGATATCGGCTACGGCAGCGAGGGCGTTGCCGCCTTCACGGGACTCAACTATCCGTTCTAGTCGGTGCAGAACTTGCGGATGCGCTCGGTGGGATGGCTCAGGTAATTGTCCATGTAGTAGCCGATGAGAGTTCTGGCATAGCTCGCGTCCCTGGAAGAGGCGAAGAGCGCCGACGCGTCGCCGATCCAGCCGTCGACGCACGCGTTCTTGCCCGCGTTGCCGGCCACGCACTCGAGCAGATTCGAGAACGCCTTACGGTAGGCCGTGAATTGCGCCTTGCGCATGGGCGCGCCGTGCCCGGGCACGAGCCAATCGAAAGGCGCCTTATCGAGGTGCGCGAGCGCAGCGCGCCAACGCGCGGGACATGCGCTTTCAAAAAAAGGCGCCGGCAAAGTCACGAGATCTCCCGCCAACAGCACGCGCGTCTGGGGATCGAACACCCAGAGGTCGCCGGCGGTGACGGCGTGCGATTCGAGATGCAGCTGCAACCTGCGTCCGGCAATGTCGACTGGACCGGATGACTTGATGGGGTCGGTCGGGCCGAGCTCCGCCCCCTGGTCGATCAGCGCGATTTCCGCGCGCATGGAGTCCTGCGCCTCGGGTTGCTTCGCGGCGGCGGCCAATTCCGTCGCCAACTGCGCGCGGTAATCGGGGAGAAATCCCTTGCGGGCGGCATCGATCGCCGAGCTCGCGTAGACACGAATGTCGGGAAACGCTGCGCGCAGCCGCGGATTGCCGCCGACGTGATCCAAGTGCCAGTGCGAATTGATGATGGCTGCGATGGGGAGATTCTGCGCGCGCGCGAAGTCCAGCAGTTGCTGGGCATGTTCCTTGTGCCTGCCGGTGTCGAACACGATCAAGCCTTGCGGCGCGACCATGATAATGCTGTTGCCGTCGGGCTGGCGGTTCGGCGTGGCCTCACCCTCGACGAGATAAGTGCCGGGCGCAATCAGCGACGCGGCACAGGCGCAGGCACCGTAAAGAATGCCCGCCAATGCCAGGATTCGAATGAACATGGAAGTGTGCCTTCGCGCTCGGCGATTCATGCGGAACCGAATTCTAACCGGTGTAGACCTGAACCGACAGCTGCAAGGGGATGTTATGGCAGCTTTGCCGGCAAGCCGGCGTTCGTCGACTGAGCGCCGCGCCGCGGACGCTCATAGGGTGTGCTCAAAGATACTGCGTGCTCATCGCGGGGCGTGCTCATCGGAGGCGTGCTCATAGACGGCGACCGCGGTGCGCAGCGCCGCGGCATCCTCGGTCGCGCTGCCTTCGATTCGGCGCAGGACGCGGCCGCCCGCATCGGCGATGAGGACGGTCGGCACGTCGTTCACGCGAAATGTTCGGAACACTTCGCCCGATGCGTCCAAGGTGAGCGGTATGGTCACCTGGTACTTCGCGCGATACTGCCGCAGATCCTCGGAATTCGCCCACAGGCCGGAAGCGATTCCGAGCCAACGCAGCTGCGGATCGCCGCTCAAGGCGCTGACCTGCTCACGAGCGCTGCGGCAGGTTGCGGAAACTTCCGGCCGTGTGGTTGCGAGGTAGGACTCGCACCACGGCGACAGAAAGACCAACACGGTCAGCTTGCGCTGCGGGGCGCCGTGCGCCAATTCGCCCTGCGGCGACCCGCCGTGCTGAAACTCGCCGTGCTGCAACTCGAAGCGCTGCCCATCGAGGGTGCGCAAGGACTGCCGAGGCAAGAGATCGCCCACGGCGATGGGAGCTGGATCGCTGTTCGCACTCGCGTGGTTCGCGCTCGTGCGGCCGGCGTGCGCAGCGCTGTGTTCGCCGCGGCCGATAGGTGCGCCCGTCGCGGCTGCCCCCGCTGTCCGCGCCGCCATCAACGCGTCGTCGAGTTCCTTGTCGGCGAAATGACCGACGTACTGTATCCGGCCGTCTCGTCCGATAACGACGTGCGTAGGCGTGACTCTGACATGGAACGCCGCGTCCAGGCTGCCGTCGTCGAATACGATGGGCATGGTGATCCCGAGCTTCTTGCGGTATGCCCGGACCGCCTCGATGGAGTCGTTGAACCCGACGTCGATCCCGATGACGGCCAGATCCGGCCCCGCGGTCTCGTAGGCGTGCTCGAAATGCGGCATTTGCTGCCGACAGGGCACGCACCAGGTCGCCCAAAACTTGAGATACACGGCTTTCTTGCCGTAGAGACTGCCGAGATCGATCACTTCGCCGTCGATGGTCTTGAGCGTCAGCCGCGGCGCGGGCGATTCCAAGATCGCGCGGCCCGCGGCCTGCGCGCGTTGTTGACCGGTGGCTTCGCCGCGTGCCGGGACGGCGGCCGCCGATCCCAAGAACAGGGCGAGACAACAGATCGCTTTCGCGATGCTCATGTCGTCTCCTTCGTGGGAACGCCGCGCGATACCGGCGCGCCCTTGTCCTTCACGATGAACACGAGAATCTTCGCCGGCGCCGTCTTGCTGGCGTTGGCAGAGACCAAGTGCACGTCGCTGGGATTCTCATAGAAGGTCCCGCCCGGCCGCAGCGTGACCGGGGGTTTGCCCGCGATCTGCATGGTGAGTTCACCCTGCAGCACATACACGAAAACCTGGGCGTCGTGCCGGTGCGGCAACGACGCGCCGCCGGGCAGGTACTCCACCGTCAGCATCAGAAGTTCCTTCCCGGGCACACCCGCCAGGCTTTCATTCATCAATTGTTCGACAGCCGCCGCCGGCGGGGCCGGCGGCGGGTCGGCAGCGGGCGTGCAGATGGGCCATAAAACGAGACCGGCGATGCATGCTGCTGTCTTCAACTGGTTTTGATTCATGGTCGATCGCATTGGTGGCCGCCGCCGAAGTTCCGTAACATACGCCGGTCAGTGGTATGACAGAAGTACCACTTTTGAGGATTGTTATGGGACCATTGATGTCTCTGCCGATCAGCCTTCCGCAGCATGGCTCGCGCCTGTTGCTGCGCGATCTGCACCGTCAGCTGCGTGCCGCCATCACCAATGGCCGGCTGCGCCCCGGCGCGCGCCTGCCGTCGACGCGCGCGCTCGCGGCGAACTGCGGCGTCTCGCGCAATACGGCTGTGGCGGCCTATGAGTTGCTGCTCAGCGAGGGTTATGTGGCCGCGCGGAGCGGGTCGGGAACCCGGGTCGCCGATTCGCTCCCACTGCCGCCCAGGACAAAGGCGGCCGCGAGCCCGTCCGGAAACGACCGCCGCCTCAACCGGGTTTGGCGCGGACGCACGCTGGCGCCGCGCTCGAATCAACCTGCCGCGCTGCCGTATTGCTTTCAGATCGGCATACCGGATCCGCGCAGTTTTCCTGCCGACGTATGGCGGCGGTTGTCCGGCCGCGTGCTGCGCAGCATCCGCTTGCAGTCGCCGCTTGCCGTCGACGCGCAAGGTCAGGCGCCGCTGCGCTGCGAGATCGCAAGGTATGTGTCGTACACGCGCGCCGTATCCTGTGAGGCGGATGATGTCGTCGTCACCGCCGGCGCGCAGCAGGCGTTCGATCTGCTGGCACGCGTCCTGGTGACGCCGGGTCGCACCACCGTGGCGTTGGAGGATCCCGGCTATCCGCCCCTGCGCGGGTCATTTCTTGCCGCGGGCGCCAAGGTGAGTGCGGTGCCGGTCGATGCCGAAGGATTGGCCGTGGACCGCTTGCCGTCGCAGACGCGCGTGATCTGCGTGACGCCATCACATCAATTTCCGCTCGGCAGTGTCATGTCGGCGCGGAGGCGCGGCGAGCTACTGGATTTTGCCCAGGCTCGCGGGGCGGTCGTCATCGAAGATGACTACGACGGCGAATTCCGCTTCGGCGATCGGCCCTTGGACGCGTTGCAGACGCTGGACCGGGCCGCGTGCGTGTTTTACGTCGGTACGTTCTCCAAAAGTCTTCTACCGGGCATACGTTTGGCATACATAGTCGCACCGCCTTGGGCGCGGCCCGCGTTGGTCGCCGCCAAGGCGCTGGCCGACGGGCACTGCTGCACCTTCATCCAAGATACCTTGGCAGCATTGCTCGCCGAAGGACATCTGGCGCGGCATGTCCGCAAGATGCAACGCATCTACGCGGGGCGGCGCGAGCGGCTGCTCGATTGCCTGAAGAGCGATTGCGCGGAATGGCTCGATCCGATTCCCTCCGCCGCCGGATTGCATATTGCGGCCGTATCCAGGAAGGTGGTTGACGATGTCGCGCTGGTCGCCGAGGCACGCAAGCTCGGAGTCCGCGTGCACGCTCTTGGTGCTCACTACGTGCGCCGCCCGGTCAAGCGCGGCCTGCTGTTCGGATATGGTGCGATCGAGGAGAACGCCATCGCGGAGGGGTTGAGGCGGTTGCGTCGCGTCTTGCGCCTCGTCAATACCCGGCTGTAGATTGTAGCCCCACTTGGCCCGGACCCTGGAGGAACGTGACATGGATACCATCATCACCAAAGACGGCACGGAGATTTATTTCAAAGATTGGGGCAGCGGACAGCCGGTCGTATTCAGCCACGGTTGGCCTTTGTCCGCAGATGCGTTCGAGGATCAGATGTTCTATCTCGCCTCGCGCGGTTATCGATGCATCGCTCACGATCGGCGCGGTCACGGCCGTTCGAGTCAGCCCTGGAACGGCAACGACCTCGATACCTATGCCGATGACCTGGCGGAGCTGGTCACGGCGCTCGATTTGAAGAATGCGGTGCACGTGGGTCATTCCACCGGCGGCGGCGAGGTTGCACGCTACATTGGCCGGCATGGCACGAAGCGGGTATCGAAAGCGGTGTTGATCGGCGCAATTCCGCCGCTCATGCTGAAGACGCAAGCCAATCCGCTCGGGTTACCGATCGAAGTATTCGACGGCCTGCGAGCCGGCGTCGCCGCCGATCGCGCTGCGTTTTGGAGGGATCTCAGCCTGCCGTTCTACGGCTACAACCGGCCGGGCGCCAAGATCTCGGAGGGCGTGCGCGAATCGTTCTGGCTGCAAAGTATGATGGCGGGATTCCCGGCATCGTATTTTTGCATCAAGGCGTTTTCTGAAACGGATCTCACCGAGGACTTGAAGAAATTCGACGTTCCCACCTTGGTGCTGCACGGAGACGATGATCAAATCGTGCCGATCGTGGCGTCGGCCCTGCTATCATCTAAAATCATCAAGAACGCGACCTTGAAGGTCGTCAAGGGAGCGCCCCACGGCATGTGCACCACTCACAAGAATGAAGTGAACGAATATCTCATGGGATTCCTCAAGGCGTGAGTACGGAACCACGAGCAGGGCGTTCCCGGTTGCGACCCGCGGGCACGATGATCGTGACGCGGGTCAGACCGGCTGCGGTGCGCACCGCTCAGGCCACCGTGCTGTTCGCCGATCTGCGCGGCTACACGGGAATGGCGGAGCGCCTTCCGGCGGCGCGCATCGTGCCGCTGTTGGATGAATTTTGCCGAACGCTGTCGATCGCCACCGAGACTTACGGCGGATCGGTGTTCCACATGGCGGGCGATGGAATGATGGCCGGATTCGGCGTCTATGCCGAGCAAGACGGCAACGGCGCCCGCGAAGCTCTGGCCGCCGGCCATGCGATGCTGCAGGACTTCGCACCGATCGCGGCACGATGGCGCGGCGAGCTGTCAGTCGAGGCGGGCATCGGCGTTGGCCTGCATCTGGGAGAAGTCGCCGTCGGTGTCCTTGGACCGCCTCGCCATCGAGCGACCACGCTGGTCGGCGATACGGTCAATGTGGCTGCGCGCCTCTGCAGCCGCGCGCGCGCCGGCGAGGTTCTGTTCTCTTGCACGGTCGCCGCGGCCCTCAATGGCCACGGAGGGACCGCGGGCACCGCCGCGGGGTCGACGCCGTTTCTGCAATTGCCGCAATTCGAATTGCGAGGACGCCGCCGTCCGATCGACATTTGGTGCGTTCCTGCCGCGGAGCGCCTCACACTGTAAGCGGCTGTCGAAGCTGCTAAACTTTCGCCGCTTGAGCCCTCGTGGCGGAATCGGTAGACGCAACGGACTTAAAATCCGTCGGTTAACAGCCATCCCGGTTCGAGTCCGGGCGAGGGCACCATTAACTTAATGAAGCAGACAGCGCTCAATCAACGGTTTGCGCCGCGGTGCCGCGGTTGATGAGAAGATATTTCCCGAGGAATAGTCCCGCCAGCGCTCCACACAGTTGGGAGGCAATAAATGCCGGCACGTGGGCCGGTGCGATGCCGGCGAAGGTATCACTGAGTGAGCGCGCGATGGTGATTGCGGGATTCGCGAACGAGGTCGAGGCAGTAAACCAATAGGCGGCGCCGATCCAGGCGGCCACCCGCCAGGCCGCCTCGTTGGGGCCGGAAGATCCCATCACGACGAGGATTAATCCGCCCGTGGCAACGCCTTCAGAGAGCCATTGCGCGGGACCCGTGCGCAGATGCAAAGAAGCTTGTACTAGCGGCATCTCGAACATCGCATGCGCAAGCAGAGCGCCCAAGGAGCAGCCTGCGATTTGCACGATAACGTAGCCGACGGCTTGCGGCACGCTGAGTTTTCCGCGGAGCGCCTCCACGATCGTGACCGCCGGATTGAAGTGTGCGCCGCTGATGGGACCTAGGAGCGCGATGAGCGTCGCGAGCACCGCGACCGTGGCGGCGGTGTTCGCCAGCAACGCGACAGCCAGATTCCCGCCCGCGAGACGCTGCGCCATAATGCCAGAGCCGATCACTGTGGCGGCCAGAAGCATCGATCCCAAGCCTTCGGCGACCAGCGCCCGGCGCGGCATGTTAGGCTGACTGGGTAGCGGTACCGATCTTTCCGATCTCACGGAACCTCGCCTGCAACGTCTTGCGATCGAGCGAGTCGATCGGAAGACTCGTCAGGAGTTTAATTCGAGTTTCAAGCTCTTCGAGCGCCTTGCGGAACGCAAGCGCCTTTTCGGCATCAGTACCTTCAACCGCCGCGGGGTCGGCGATTCCCCAGTGCGCCGTCATGGGCTTGCCCGGCCAGACGGGGCAGACTTCACCGGCCGCGTTGTCGCAGACGGTGAAAATAAAATCGATCGACGGCGCTCCCGGCGCCGCGAACTCATCCCAGCTCTTGCTTCGAAGACTATCCGTTGGCAGATTCGTGCGCTTGAGCAGTTCGACGGCCATCGGATGTACTTGGCCTTTGGGGAAGCTTCCTGCGCTCGAGGCGCGGAACCTGCCATGGCCCCAGTGATTAAGGAGTGACTCGGCGAGGATGCTCCGCGCCGAGTTGCCCGTGCATAAGAAAAGGACCCTGTAGATCCGCTCGGTAGTCATTTTGCGCAACTGCTCGCGCGGGCTTAAGACCTTTGCGCCGGAACGCAGCATGCAGCCGCCGGGTTCTCGACCGGGACAACCGACTCGCCGTGGTCGAAGACGCGCGTATCCTCGCCGTAGACCGGGATGCTGCCGAGCGTGTGGAAGGTTTCCCACGCGATTCCTGTCGGATCAGTCACCCAGTACTTGTCTGATTTGGCGTAGCAGCAGGGCTGCTCGCTTTCCGCAACCATGCGAGCATCCGCCGCTTCTAGTTGCGCTCTCATGCCATGCAGTTCCTCATCGGTATCTACCTGGAAGCCCAGGTGATTGATGCCTACTGGTTGACGCTGCGTCGAGATCGCAAAGTTCACTCGCGGATCCTCGAGCATCCACTTCGCATAATCCGGCTTTGTCACCACCGGCTCCGCCGCAAACAGGGTCCGATAGAAGCGGATCGAGGCGGGAAGATCCTTGACGCTGACATGCACGTGGAGTCGTTTCATGGTTCACCTATCGGGTTAAAGGCGCTTGATCATGAACGCCGAGCTCGACGGGCAAAGACTGGCAAACTCGACGGTTGTTTGGATCGCCTGGGGCGCTTCGGTGCGATCGACACGCCGATAGCCGCGACGCTCGAAGAAGGTCTCAGCCGTGGTTGTTAAGAGATACATCGCACCGACGGAGCACGAGGCCGCGTAGTCCTCGGCGTGCTGGACCAGGGCCGACCCGAGGCCTTGGTCTCTGGCTGCCTCGGCGACTACCAGCGAACGCAGCAGCGCATCGGCGCCATAGATCTCAACGCCCACCAGTCCCGCCGGCGAGCCGGCAGAACCCATGAAGAAAAAGTGCTCTAGGTGCTCGTCCGTGATATCGGAAGCGGGCAATCCTTGCGCCTGAAGCAGCGCCACCGCAGTCGATCGAGGCGGTCGTCCACGAATCATGAGTGGTTCGGTCATCAGAGGGGGCCTCAAGCGACTTTGGCCGCGTGTCTGGCCGGTTTCGCCGCCCGGGCTGGTGCGTAAGTCGGCGCGCACGCCGCGCCGCGGTTACCGCAACAGTTCTCGGTCAAGTAGCCGACTAGGCCGTTCATCACGGTGAAGTCGGCCGAGTAAATGAGCTGGCGACTTTCGCGGCGCTGCGCAATCAGTCCAGCGCGCTGAAGATTCTGCAGGTGGAACGTCAGCGATGACGGTAAAAGTCCAACGCGTTGCCCGATGGCGCCCGCCGGCAGTCCCTCGGGACCGCGTTGGACGAGCAACCGATAAATCGCCAGTCGGTGTTCGTGCGCAAGGGCGCTGAGTGCCTCGATGACCTCTGGAGTCTTCATAGAGATACGATATTACGAGTATTCTCGTATTGTCAAGAATTGGCGCGCACCCGGGCCATTTTTTGTCACGGCGGTGATCGCTGGCAACGCGGCACGCCTGGATTGGCACCGGAAGGTCCCGAGCGCATTCCATACATTGAATGCTGTAGTGGCTGCAAAGCTGGGTCGGCGAATCAGGACTAACCATTGAGCAGACGGAATGACCAAGCTCCGACTTCGCTGCGCCAAGGCAACGGACTACAATCGGCTCCATTGGCAACCAAGGAGCTTCGCAATGCGCTCTGCAATTCGTCTTGCCTTGCCGGTGGCGGCCACCTTCATCATCGTGACCGCGACGGCACAATCGGCGATCCCCGCGCCGCATGACGATGCCTGTGCGCTCCTCACTGACGCCCAAGTGAGCGCTGCCCTGAGCGTTCCGGTGGGTGCCGGTTCATACCAGATTCCAACGTTCAAGAAGACCTGCAGTTGGAATTCGACCGGCAACTCCACGAAAGGCGCTACATCCGTCGTCCTCATGCTCGAGGGACTGGACGCGTATCAGGCCGGGAAGGCGACGCGCCAGTCGAAGACGACTTCCGTCAAGCCGATCAGCGGCATCGGGGATGATGCCTATTGCTTGGCCGTGGGCAGTAACGTCGGCCTCATCGTCAAGAAGCGCAATGTCGCGTTCAAGATTGCCGTGTTCGGTACCCTACCTATTGAAAAGAAACAGGCCATGGAGAAGGCGCTCGCCCAGCAGATCGTTTCCAGGCTCTGATGAGTCCTCAGTCGGGTATTTTCTATGATCGACGCGGCAATGTCGTAACCCCTGATGCCCAATCGATCATCAAGCCGCGCCGCGGCGTATTTGCGCTGGCGGTCGCCATCAGCGACGCCGCGGTCATGCTTTCAGCCGAGGCCTGTGCGCCCGAGGTGCCGGAACTTCCCGGCGGCGGCATCGAAGAGGGTGAAACGCTCGATGAGGCAACAAAGCGCGAATGGGCCGAGGAAGTCGGCATTGTTTTCAACGTCGAGGGACCTTTTCGGCAGTTTCAGCAAGTACGCGGCTTTTACGCCGATGATCGCAACGAGTTCTGGATCTATGACCAAACCTTCCGGCTCTATCATTTTCTCGACCGGGTGCAGATTGGAGAAAAATGGCGCAATCCCGAGGGCGGCACGGCCGGTTGGGAAACGATAGCGTCCCTGCCGGGACTGTCCATCAACCGCGCGCATTGGTGCGCCATCCCTGCTTTGTTATCCAGCCTCACACCCCCGTAATGGGGCAAGCCCCCGTCAGTTGTTTGGAATCGAATAAATCTTGCCGCGGTAGGGAGACTTGTCGAGCTGATCGAGCGCCGTCACGTAGACGGTCTTCTCGTCGGGGCTGAATGCGAGGTTGGGCACACCCGGCGACGGCAGCGTCAGCTTGCGAAGCAGCTGTCCGTCGGCGTTGACCACGAAGATGGTGCCGGCGAGGGGAGCGTGCACGTCGCGGGGATTCTGCCCGATATAAATCTGGCCTTTCGAATCGATCTTGACGCCGTCCGGGTAGATATGGACGACATTGCCGGTCAGGTCGTCGAGGTTCACGAATACGCGCCGATCGGACAACGACGCTCCCGGCCCGATCTTGAACTGAAGCAGCCGATGCACCTCGGTTTCCACGACGTACAGAATCTTGCCGTCCTTCGAGACCGCCAGACCGTTGGCGCTGTGTATGTTCACGGCCTGTTGCGCGATCGTGCCGTCCGGCGCGATGTAAAACACTTTGCCATTGATCACGGGGCCCGGATCTCCCGAGGCCGTGAAGTACATGCCGCCGTGGCCGTCAGGCGCGAAGTCGTTCGGACCGACGAACGGATTGCCGTCCTTGTCTTTGGTATACGCGGACAGCGCTTTCCCGTCGGGCGACATGCGGCCGATCGTACCGTTGTCGTAGCAGGTCGTGACGAAATCGCCGCGAGCCGTGGGTGCCACGGCGGAGGGTCCGCAGCCCTTCTGAGACCAGAATATCGTGTTCTTCGCGCCGTCCCAGACGGTCACGGTGTTGCGGTCGTACTCCACGTAATACAGCTTGCCGTGATGCCAAACAGGCCCTTCCGGAAAGTGTGCGTCGTCGTTCACGACTCGGAGACCGTCGGCGCGGACGCCGGCGCACAGGCCCAATGCGAAGATCAGGCTGAACAAATACCTATTCAAATTCACCCCTCGACGACGAGCCGCTCCCGGTAGCCCATTCTCCCATTGATGCCGCGGGCTAGAGCGCGAGCCTGCGTACCTGGCTCAGTCGTTTCACCAGGGCAGCAAGCCGCAACACGGGTCCGGCGACGGCCAGAGTCAAGAATGGCACGTAGGCAATGAAATTTGCGAACCCGCCCTGAAATGGATTCTTGTCGAAATCGACCAAGAAAGCCAACGCAATGTACTCGACCCCGACGATGCGTAGGGCACGCCAAAGTCTCGGGTTCAATGCGGCGGAAAGACGCTTGATGGAAAAAATCGCCAACGTGTAGGTCCAGATGACGGCAATGCCGAAGAAGATGAGCGTGGACCGCTCGGGTGGGTTTGATGAGGAGAAATAGATCCAGGCAACGACGCCGAGGTGAGCCAGATGCGCCGATGCGAACGCGAGTCCGAAATTCCGGGCCTGCCGCGCCAGGGCTTGAAACCGCGAACCGTACAATGTCACCAGAGCGCTGCCCGAGGTTGCGAGCCAGAACAGCAGGAACGACCAGCGCGCCGTCGCGCGCAGCGCCATGGTGACTTTCTCGCCGGGTGCCGCAACGCCGCGGGCGATCAACACGATCACCAACCCCACGGCAAATGACGCGGCCATCCATTCTCTCGTCGTCGGCTTCTTCATACCGCAAATCCCGTACATACAAAGAAGGTTGCTCAACGGGCTCGTGTATGGTACGCGCCTTTCGCACCGACGGCATGGCAGGATTGTGGCGCGCCGCCCGGCAATGCCGCTGCGGGAGCGCACCGGCGCGACACTCGGTGTGCACCGCGGTAAGATTCTCCGCCTATCCCAAGCCGGACCTGCTGATGTTCCGCTATTTCGAGAACCTCGTTTCGCCCTATCCGAACGCGCCGCCGCCGGCACTGCCGCACGGATTTTTTGCCTTCCTTTGGGCCTGTGCCCGCGGTGTGCGGCGCCACATCGCGGCCATGACCCTGTTCACCGCCGTGATCGGGGTGTTCGAGGCCTTGCTATTCAGCGTTCTGGGTCGCGTGGTCGACTGGCTCGCCAAGGTGGAGCCGTCGCGGTTGTGGACCGAGCAGCGCGGACATCTGCTGCTGCTGGCCGCGATTCTCGCCGGCAGCGTGGTGCTGATCGGCCTGCAGAGCCTGCTCAAGCAGCAAACGCTTGCCGGCAATTTTGCCATGCGGTTGCGTTGGAACTTCCATCGCAACATGCTCGCTCAGAGCTTGAGCTTCTATCATGACGAATTCGCCGGCCGAGTCGCGGCCAAGCTCATGCAGACCGCGCTCGCGGTTCGCGATACCTGGATGATACTCGCCGACATCCTGGTCTTCGTGGTCATTTATTTCGTGACGATTGCGCTGGTCGTCGGCAATTTCCATCTCTGGCTGCTGGCGCCCTTCATGGGGTGGTTGGCCATCTACCTGCTCGCCATCTGGTATTTCGTGCCGCGCCTGGGTGCGGTCGCCATGGCGCAGGCCGATGCGCGTTCGATGATGACGGGCCGCATCACCGACGCCTACACCAACATCACCACCGTCAAGCTGTTCTCGCATACTCAACGTGAAGCGAGCTACGTGCAGGGTGCGATGGCCGAGTTCCTGCGCACCGTGTATCGGCAGATGCGCATGGTGACGGCCTTCGAGATCGTCAATCACGCCTTGAGCATGGGATTGATCGGGAGCACCGCCGGGGTCACCTTGTGGCTTTGGACTCAAGGCCGGGTCGGAGTCGGCGCCGTTGCGGCGGCGACCGCCATGGCTCTGCGGCTCAACGGTATCTCACACTGGGTCATGTGGGAAATGGCGTCCTTGTTCGAACAAATCGGCACGGTGCAGGACGGCATCACCACGCTGGCGCGGTCCCCCACCGTGTTGGACCGGCCCGGTGCGCAGCCGCTGAGCGTCACGCGCGGCGACATACGTTTCGAAGGAGTGAGTTTCGCCTATGGCGCCGTCTCGAATCCGGCCGGTCCCGTGATCGACAATCTCAATCTGCATATCCGTCCGGGCGAGAAAATCGGTCTCGTCGGGCGTTCCGGCGCCGGCAAGAGCACCATCGTCAATTTGCTGCTGCGCTTCTACGACATACCGCAGGGACGGGTGCTGATCGACGGCCAGGACATCGCGCTCGCAACGCAGGATAGTCTGCGCGCCCAAATCGGGATGGTGACTCAGGACACCTCGCTTCTGCACCGATCCGTGAGCGACAATATCCGCTATGGCCGGCCCGATGCCGGGGATGCCGAGATGGAGACCGCGGCGAAGCGCGCCGAGGCGCACGATTTCATCGTCCTGCTGAGCGACGCGATGGGGCGCACCGGCTACGCCGCCCACGTCGGCGAGCGCGGAGTCAAGCTGAGCGGCGGCCAGCGGCAGCGTATCGCGATCGCGCGAGTGATGCTCAAGGACGCTCCCATCCTGCTGCTCGACGAAGCCACCAGCGCGCTCGACAGTGAAGTGGAAGCGGCGATCCAACACAGCCTCAATCGATTGATGGAGGGCAAGACCGTGGTGGCCATCGCACACCGGCTATCGACCATCGCCGCCATGGACCGGCTAGTCGTACTCGACAAGGGCCGCATCGTCGAGGAAGGCAATCACTATTCGCTGTTGGCCGAAGGGGGGTTGTACGCGCGGCTCTGGGCTCATCAAAGCGGCGGTTTTCTGGGGGAGGATGTCGACGACTCGCGGTTTCCCCGGCATCAAATCTCCGAAGCCACCTTCAGCCCTTCGTAGACCGCTTCCTCGGCCGTGCGCGGCGACGCCGCGTCGCCGATGAGGTGCACGTCGACGTCGAGGCCGTCCAGCGCATCGGAGAGCTCGTCCACCGGCGTATGGCCCGTGCACAGCACCAGTGTGTCGACCTTGTCGATGACGACTGCCTCGCCGCTGCTGAGGTGCTGCAGATAGACGCTGTCCGAATCGCTGCCGTACAGGCGCATGTACGTGAGCACCGTGACCCCGAGCTTGTGCAGTCCGGCCGCTGAATGGTCGCGCACATAGAGCGGCAGGGTTTCTCCGGCAGCAATCCCGCTGACGGCAAGCCGCACCGATCTTCCCTGTTGCGCCAAGTGTTCGGCGATGCCGATGCCGATCCAATCTGCGCGCCAGTCGATGACCACCACCGATTGGCCGACCGTCGCTTGACCGCGCAGCACCTGCCAGGCATCCACGATCTGCAAAGCTCCTTCCTGCGGAAAATCCGGCCGGTAGGGTTTGGCGCCCGTGGCGATGAGCACCACGTCCGGCGCCGCGGCCAGCACCGCGGTCCGATCAACGCGGGCGCTGCGGCGGATGTGCACGCCGGCCAACGCCAACTCGTGCTCGAGATTGGTGATGAGGCCGCCGAATTCCGCTCGCCCGGGCAGCATCTGCGCGAGCAGCGCTTGACCGCCGAGGCGCCGCTCCGCTTCGAATAGCGTGGTGTGATGCCCGCGTTGCGCCGCGATCACCGCCGCCTTCATGCCGGCCGGACCGCCGCCGACGACCATGACTTTCCTGCGGCGCGAGGCAGGGGGCAGAGTCCCGAAGCGCAGCTCCCGTCCGCTCACCGGATTCTGGATACAGGAGATGGGATATCCCTTGTGGAAGTGGCC
>Ga0137412_10001081_pt1 | contig 20584 bp, 16 predicted proteins | sample CZODoug2_1_16fun_FD_122160 | JGI IMG/M metagenome (GOLD analysis project Ga0137412, IMG submission 122160) | Vadose zone soil fungal communities from Angelo Coast Range Reserve, California, USA - CZODoug2_1_16fungal (Hybrid Assembly) | ecosystem: Environmental > Terrestrial > Soil > Vadose zone...
TTGTGGTTGGTGTCCACTCCAAACAGCATTTAGTCGGTCAGATAGTGCCTGTGACGGTAGCGATGGCCCCCGAGGTCCATGTGCATCTCATCGTCCCAGCGAAGCCAGAGTGTTGCGTTCGAGGCCGAAAAATTCACTAGACCATAGTCGACCACCAGATGATCGCGTGTCAGGCCGAGGATTTGGACCGGCTCCAGGAGATCGGTTTCGATCCGCAGCACATCGAAGCTCGCGGAAGAAAGCCAGATGCGTCCTTTGATGGCAATCGGATAGATTTTGCCCTCGCGCTGCCACTCCCGCACTGCCGTCGTGGAGTTCTTGCTTTCCTGAAACCGGATTTGCCAGGTCGCCTTTCCCCGGATGCTGGCCAAACCTTCGCATTGATAGCTGAACTCGCCTCGGACTACAGGCTGCAGTATCGAAACGCCGAGATTGTTCAGCCCGGTAGTCGCGAGCGATGTCGGAAAACTGGAGCCACCCCCGGTGGATTGCCTGTCCTCGTCCAGGAAAAAGGAATCGTCGGCGAAACGATTCACAAAAACGATGTAGGAAAAATCGCGCGATTTCACAGGGCCTGGCCGGCCGAGGCGGTCGATTTCCTGATGTTCGATGTGTTCCGTCGCCGTGAATTTCTCGAAATTCTTTAGTTGTGCTCTCATGCGATTTTCCGCCTGCGGCAGAATTTCGTCTGAGCTGCAGCTGGTGTCCTTCGCCAACGGGTACTCGCGGCTGTCAATGTCCGGCGGGGCCCACGGGCGCTCGTTGGCGGGCAATAACTCAATCGCCGGAGTTGTCGGGACTGGCAGGTTCGCCAACGCAGCCGCCTCTGAAGATACTGATACGACGGTCTGCGGCGCGGAAAGCGATGCAATCCGTTTCTTGGCTTCTGCCGCACTCGGGTCGCCGGGAAACTTCGTCACAATTTCCTGCCATGTGAGTTTCGCTTCCCGCAGTTTTCCTTCTGCCCGCTGAATTTCTCCAAGCAGCAGGCGCGCACCTGCCCCTTTCTCACGGCCCAGTTCCGCCGCGCGGCGAGCGTGCGTTTCCGCATCGGGCAATCGGCCGGCCTTGGCATAAGCGGTCGCTAGCAGCAGATGGGTCCGCCACCCGGCGCCGTTCTTGAGGAACGCCTTTTCCAGAGTGGCGACAGCCGCTGCAGTTTCGCCGTTCCGGAGTTGCAATTCGCCTAGAGCGAGTAAAGATCGCTCGTGAGTGGGGTCAAGCGTCAATGCATGCTCGAAATTCTGTCGCGCAAGCTCGATATGGTTTAATCCGAGCTCTGCCGCGCCGACCAGGTAGCTTAGGTCGGGGTTCCCCGGGGCCAGCAAAAGTCCTTTACTGAAATGCGTGTGCGCCACCTCAAATTTCCGTTTGCGCATGGCTTCCAGGCCCTTGTCAATCTCCGCCTGAAGTTTCGGGGACACCACAATGCCTTTGGCCGAAGGTCCCGGCGAATTCTTGGCGGATTCCGGGATCATGTATAGGTATACCTGCATGGTCGACCCGAGCGCGTTCACAGTGATGTGTTCGGCCGCGTTCTGATAGCCGGGGTAGGTTGCCTCAACATCGTAATCACCCGGAGAAAGCCCGTCGAAGGTGGCGGTGGAGGCATCGCGTGTGGTGACCGTCTGATTGTAACTGCCAACGCTTGCGACGAGTGTCACGAGGGTAGCGCCGTCCATGGGAACCCCGCTGGCATTCCGGACGTTCACCGCTAGGCTGACAGTCGAAGGCGAGAAACTTGGCTGTCCTCCGCGGCCTCCGCCTGTCGGACGCTGCGCAAATGCAGAATCGCTGCAAAACAGCACAAGGCACCCAATGGCAATGGAAACCCTGGGGAGCGTAAATAGACTGGGCCTGAGGTGGACCATGAAGACCTTAGCGCGCCGGAAGATGTACTGCTACAGTACGCACGAGAAGCATCGTCGTCAAGGCGTTGGACGGGGCAGATGTAAAGGAGTTATCAGGAAAATACCGATTGCTGGGGCACTAATCGGAGGTTGGGTTAGTGCTTTCCTTGCTTTGGGTTAATTGGGTTTGCACACGGCTGAGTCACGCTCTACATCCCCCAAAGACCCCGCCACTCCCATGGCTAAGCCCTAAGGTACCTTGCATTAACCTTGCTCCCGGAATATACTCATTCTTCGCTCTGAATCGGGTCGCACCATGAAGTGGGCGCAAGCCCACTTTTTTGTTGCCGCCGGCGGTACTGAGCTTTCGACCGGCTTAGGCCGTGGAGTCTTCGCGTGAATTTGGAAAAGGTCCGCGAGGCCGCCGAGCGGGTTGCCCGTTCGGAAGGCCTGGAAGTCGTGGATGTCGAATGGAAGATCGGCAAGCAAAGGTTTCTAAGGGTGTACATCGACCGAGTGCCCCTTGCAAAACCTGCCGAGGCGATTGAGGGTGAAGAGGCGCCGAGTCCTTACCCGAAAGTCAGCCACGCCGATTGTGAGCGCGTGAGTCAGCAACTCAGCGTGATTCTGGATGTGGAAGAATTGATTCCGGGACCGGGGTACGTCCTGGAAATCAGTTCACCGGGAATGGACCGCGCGCTGACGAAGGCGGCGGATTTCGAGCGCTTCACGGGCCGGCTGGCGAAGATTTCGACCAGCGAGGCGATCGGCGAGGCGAAGTTTTTTGAAGGAAGGCTGCGGGGATTCGCGGACGGAAATGTCCGCATGGAGTTGAAAGGAAAAGACGCGCGAATCGTTGAAATACCGCTCGGCGCGATTCGGAAGGCGAACCTGGTTGTGGAGTTTTAGGAAAGAGAAATGGCGAATCTGCTCTATCAACAAATCGAGATGCTGAGCCGGGAGAAGCACATCGAACCGGAAGTGGTGATTTCCGCCATCGAAGACGCCATGGTGGTGGCTGCCCGGAAATTTTACAAGACGGAAGAGGACCTGCGCGGGAAGTTCAATGCGGAAAGCGGGCAGGTGGACGTGCACGCAGTGCACACCGTCGTGGAAGAAGTAACGGACCCGAAGCGGGAAATCAGCCTGGCCGACGCCAAGAAGAAGAATCCGAGCGCCGAAATTGGGACGGAGATACTGACGGCCAAGCCGACCGACGTCCTGGGACGCATCGCCGCGCAGACCGCGAAGCAGGTGATTCTGCAGAAGGTGCGCGAGGCCGAGCGGGACACGATTTATAACGAGTATCACACTCGCGCGGGCGAACTGGTGACCGTGATCGTGAAGCGCGCGGAAGGGCCCGACCTGATCGTGGACATGGGCCGGACGGAAGCGCGGCTGCCGAAGCGCGAGCAGTCCAAACTGGAAACTTACAATATCGGCGAGCGTTTGCGCGTGGTGATCAAGGCCGTGGACCGCGCAGCCAAAGGGCCGCAAGTGATCGTGTCGCGTGCGGATGCTTCGCTGGTGCAGCGTCTATTTGAGATGGAAGTGCCGGAGATTTACGACGGCACCGTGCAGATTCGCGCGGCGGCGCGCGAAGCCGGCGAACGCACGAAGGTGGCGGTGGCAAGCCGCGACAAGGACGTGGATCCCGTGGGCGCCTGCGTTGGCATGAAGGGAATGCGCGTGCAGTCCATCATCCGGGAACTGCGCGGCGAGAAAATCGACATCATTCCCTACAACGAAGAGACAGTGGCGTTCGCGCAAAAGGCGCTGAGCCCGGCGAAAGTCACCCGGGTGCAGATCACGGACCCGGAGAACAGAAAGCTGGAAGTAATCGTGGAAGATTCTCAGCTTTCGCTGGCGATCGGGAAAAAGGGACAAAACGTGCGCCTGGCCAGCAAGCTGATTGGCTGGGACATCGACATCAAGAGCGAAGAAGAGAAGCGGCGCGAGATTGAAGAGCAGATGACCGCGCTGACGGCGCCGACGACTCCGCTGACGGTGTTGGCGGGTGTTGGGCCCAAGACGATCGAGAAGATCGAAGCCGCCGGAATTTTGAACCTGGAAAAACTCGCCAGCATGACGCCGGAACAGCTGATGGAAATTCCGGGCATCGGCGAAAAAATGGTGGACAAGATTTATCAGGCCGTGAACCGCTTTTATGAAGGCGGCGACGCCGCAGCTACGCCGGTGGAAACCACGGACGAAAACGGGGAAGAGACCCCCGCCGCCGAAGCTTCAGCCGAAACAGCCACGGAAACGGGAGCGGCGGCATCAGGCGAAAGCCCGGCCGAAGCCGCAAGCGAGCCGGAAACTTCAGCAACAACGGAATCCGCTTCGGAGACTAACTCTGAAGCCGCTGCATCCACGGAAACGGAAACTCCGGCGGAGCAGCAGGAAGAGAAAAGTTCCTAAGAAGCATGAGCGACGCAAATCAAGTCCGCATTAATGAGCTCGCGCGCGAACTCGAAGTCAAGGCGAAGGCCATCATTGACCTATTGCCCGGTTTTGGCGTCACCGAAAAGAAAACGCACTCCAGTTCGATTCCGGAAGATGTCGCGGAAAAAGTTAAGGACCATCTGAAGGGCGTAGCGGACGCGGAAACCGCCGCGGAAGCCGACCGTTCAGCGAAAGAAGCGGCTGCAAAGGCAGCTCTCAGAAGGCCGCCGGCTCCAGTGGCGGCTCCTGCTGCTCCTCCGGTTGCTCCGGCACACCCGCCGGTTGCGGCGAAGCCTGCGGCTCCAGCGCCAACGGCAGCACCACCTGCTCCTGGACCTGTGGCTGTCAAGCCCGCGCCTGCAGCGCCTCCGCCAGGCGCAACTCCGTCCCCGGTGGCTCCCGTTGCGAAACCCGCTGCACCGGCACCGGCTGTGACAACTCCGCCAGCCGCACCCGCCGCGGAACGGCCCGCTGCGCCTGCAACACCCCCGACTTCCGGCGCGCCGCGCCCTGCGCCACAGCAACCTTTACGGCCTACGCATCCTACGACTCGTGCGCCAGGCCAGCAGCCGGGAACACGCCCCGGCGGAGCACCGCCTTCGCAATCGCGTCCGCAGCAACCGGGCACGCAGCCGCAAGCCGCGCGTTCTGGGTCGCCGGCAAGTGCGCCGCGCCCACAGCAACCTCTTCGTCCCATGCCTACGGGAAACCGCGGGCCCGTGCCCGGAACAGCGCCGGGAGACCGTGATCGCCGGCCAAGCGGCCCGCGTCCGGGTCAGCCGATGCGCCCACAACAATCTGGCGGGCAGGGCGGGCGTCCGTTTACACCGCGCCCCTCAGGGCCGGGAGGTCCAGGTGGACCTGGCGGTGCTGGACGAACTTTTAGCCAGCGTCCAGGAGCGGCGCCTTCGGGCGCGCGTCCGGGACCACGCACACCCGGTGCTCGTCCTGGAATGTTGCCCTCGCCGTTCTCCGAAAAGCCGTCCAAGGCGGAGCCAGGCAAGCCGCTTTATGCGCGCAAGCCCCAGCAGCGCCAGCGTCCGATGGCGGACAAGCGGGAGATGGAAGGCGAGCGGAAGCTGCACCCGACGCGGCAGCGCCCCGGAGCAGGCGGCCGCGGAGTGGCAGCGGCTGCAATCGCGCCGCCCGAGCCGCGCGCACCGCGAGACATCACGCTCACGGAAGGCATCACAATCCGCGAACTAGCCGAAAAACTGGACGTTCGCGCGAAAGATCTTTTGAAGACGCTTCTGGATCGCGGCGTGTTCGCCAGCATCAATCAGGCGCTGGACGTGCAAACGGCAACCGATCTGGCGCAATCGTTTAACGGCGTGGTAAGCGTCGTGTCCCTCGAAGAAGAAATGGTTCTCGAGGTTGCCAAGGAAGAGACCAAGGAAAATCTGAAGCCTCGGCCGCCGGTGGTTACGGTGATGGGCCACGTAGACCACGGAAAGACCAGCTTGCTCGACGGGATCCGCCTGGCGGATGTGGCGGCGGGCGAAGCCGGAGGCATCACGCAGCACATCGGCGCGTACAAAGTGCAGGTGGGCGAAAAGAGCGTGGTGTTTGTGGATACGCCGGGCCACGAAGCATTCACGCGGATGCGTGCGCGAGGCGCGAAAGTCACGGACATTGTTGTGCTGGTGGTCGCCGCAGACGACGGCGTGATGCCGCAGACAAGGGAAGCGATTGACCACGCGAAAGCGGCGAATGTGCCGATCATCGTGGCGATCAACAAAATTGACAAGCCGGAGGCACAGCCAGAACGTGTGAAGCGGCAGTTGTCGGATCTCGGCTTGATGCCCGCGGAATGGGGCGGCGAGACCGAATTCGTGGAAGTCTCCGCGAAACAGAAGAAGAACCTCGACAAGCTGCTGGAAATCATTCTGCTGGTGGCGGACTTGCGGGAATTGAAAGCGAACCCGGATGCGCCGGCCAGCGGAACGGTGCTGGAATCGCGGGTGGACAAGGGCCGCGGCCCGGTGGCCACTGTGCTGGTGCAGAACGGCACGCTCAACAACGGCGACTTTTTCATTGTCGGTTCGGTATTCGGCAAGGTGCGCGCCATGTTCGACGATCGCGGGCGCCCGGTGAAAACCGCGCCCCCGTCCACGCCGGTGGAAGTTCTCGGCTTGCAGGGTGTTCCGGAAGCCGGTGACCATTTCCAGGTTACGGATGAAGCGAAGGCGCGGCACGTGGTGGAATTCCGGCAGTCCAAGCAGCGCGACGCGGCATTGCGCGCCAGCGCGGGCAGCCGAATCACGCTGGACCAGTTGCACGAGCAGTTGAAGGCCGGGGAAGTGAAAGAGCTTCCGATCGTGATCAAGGCCGACGTGCAGGGTTCGGCGGAAGTCCTGGAAGAAATGCTGCCGAAGCTTTCGACGGATCAGGTGAAGCTGAAGATCATCAATGCCGGCGTCGGGACGGTCACGGAAAACGATATCCTTTTCGCTTCCGCTTCGGGAGCCATTATCATCGCGTTCGGCGTGCGCCCGGACCGCAAGGCTCAGGACCTTGCGCAGCAGGAAAAGGTAGATATCCGCACGCACAACATCATTTACGAGGTTTCGGACGAAATTAAGAAAGCCATGGAAGGCCTGCTGGAACCTGTCTTCCAGGAAACGTACGTGGGCCGCGCGGAAGTGCGCAACACGTTCCGCATCAAGGGGTCGGGCACGGTGGCCGGCTGCTATGTTGTGGACGGCGTGATCAGGCGCGACTCGCAGATTCGCGTAGTGCGCGATGGCGCGGTGATTTACACATCGAAGCTCAGCTCGCTGAAGCGCTTCAAGGACGACGCCAGCGAAGTGCGCACGGGATTTGAGTGCGGCCTGGGAATCGCGAACTTCAACGACGTCAAGGTTGGCGACATTCTGGAATGCTTCCAGGTGACCAAGCTGTCCGCCGCCGAAGCCGCTGCCCAGGGAACTTCCGCCGCACGCAAATAGGAGCGCTGCATCAGGCTCAGGCTTCCCCGGGCCTGAGGGTGGCTTGCCATGCCCGTCGGACTACTCACATTGGAGTTGCATATCGCGGAGGCGCAATCGCTGAAGGACAAGCGCCAGGTGCTGCGCAGCCTCAAGGATCGCTTGCGGGCACATTTTAATGTGGCGGTGGCGGAACTGGATTTCGAGGATACCTGGCAGCGATCAGTCGTCGGCGTCGTGACGTTGTCGAATGAAGAGCATCATGTGGAAGAGGCCCTGCAGAAGGTTTTGGCGGAGGCCGACCGGATCCTGGGGCCCATGGTGGTGAGTCATGCGGTGGAGATACTTTGAATAGCCGTAAGCCGATAGCCGGGTATCAAGATCTAAGAGCTAATGGCTTAAGGCTTATGGCTGAAGGCTAATACATCGCAAACAGCATCAAACACAGAGGCGGAGTAGAGGGAAAGCAAAGAAATGAGCCCTGATCATCATCGACATCTGCGGGTGGGCGAAGAAATCGCACATGAACTGAACGCCATGCTGGTAGGCGAATTGAAAGATCCCCGTCTGGAAGGGAATGTTTGCGTCAGCGAAGTGCGCGTGCAGCCGGATATGAAGCACGCGCGGGTGTATGTCAGCGTGCGGACGGAAAATTCCAGGGAGCAGACGGACGCGATCAAGGCGCTGGAGCATGCGTCGGGATACATCAAGCATGAACTGGTGGAGAGGCTGCAGTTGCGGCGAGTCCCGGATTTACATTTCACGCTCGATCTTTCGCAGGAGCACGTGGAACGCATCGAGCAGCTTCTGAAACAAATGAAGCTGGACAAGGCCGATAAGCCGGAACCAACCCCTGAGCAATGAGCGGCGTGCCCACCCTTCCTTCCGCCAAACCGCATGCCTTTGTAGCGGCCGCCTTCCGAGGCGGGCGCCTTTTCGCCAAAGCCACCGTCCAATTTCTTTCGCCGCGGCCATCACCATATACGAACATTGAGTTAGAACGAGTTCAACCAGCACCCGGATCGCCAAGATTTGATCGCAGAGCAGCATCATATGCCGCGTAAACCACAACCCGCCCCGTTTGACGGCGCACTAGTCGTCAACAAACCCAAGGGCAAGACTTCCCACGACATCGTCGACGCGGTGCGGCATCTTGCGGGATTCCGGCAGATCGGGCATCTGGGCACCCTCGATCCGCTGGCGACCGGCGTTCTGGTTTTGCTGTTGGGAAAAGCCACTCGCTTTGTGCGGTTTTATACCGGGCGGCGCAAGCGCTACACCGCGGGTTTCCGCTTTGGCTATGCCACGAACACGTTTGACTCGGAAGGGCAGGCGGCGGGACCGGATGCGGCGCCGGTGCTGGAGCGCGAAACGCTGGAGCGGCTGGCGGCGGAATCCTCGGGGCGTTTCGAGCAGATGCCGCCGATTTTTTCCGCCAAGAAAATCCACGGGCGGCCGGCGTATGAACTGGCGCGCAAGAATCAGGTTGTGGAGCTGAAAGCGGTGCCAGTGGAGATCTTCGAATACCGCCTGACGGGAATAGAAGGGCCAATCGCGCGATTTTCGATTGAGTGCTCTTCGGGAACTTACATCCGGTCGCTGGCGCACGACATGGGACAGAAGCTGGGCTGCGGCGCGCATCTGGCGGAAATCTGCCGCACAGCGGTGGGAGAATTCTCGCTGGAGCAGGCCATCGGTCTCGAAGAACTGTCGCAGGCAAAGAAGGATGGAAAATTCGAGTCTTGCCTGATCCCGCTCGAGCACCTGCTGCCGAATTTTCCGCGAACCAATGTGCTGCCCGTACTGGAAAAGAAGATTCGCCACGGGGCGAAATTCAACGTGATGCCTTCGCAGTTGAAGCCGGGTCGCGTGGAGTTGCCGCCGGGCGCCACGACGCATCTGGATACCGAAGAAGTTCAGCCGCCGCGGTTACGCGTGTTCAGCCAGGAAAATAAACTGATCGCCATCGCCGAAGCGGTGGTGCCGCGGACTTACCAGCCGGTTGTTGTGTTTGATCCGCTCCCTTGATCTGCCTTCCCATATAACTTCGAAGTCATCCAACGTTCCGTCCTGCCATCTTATATGTTGGTTCACCTTAAAAAGTAACCTTGCACGCCAAACGCACCTCGGGTGGTTCCAAGCGCAAGGCAGCTCTAACCCGCAGGCAGGAGCCTCGAAGGTACGAACTCAGAAGTGTCTTTGGGCTCGATCTTGGAGAACCCGGAAGGGACATGCGTGAACCTCTGTTTCAATCGCAGGAACGGGGTCTCCAACCATTTAAAAGAAGCGGCAGCCATCAGAAATGTAAGCACAAGGCTAAAAAGCACCGAGAGCGTGTAGCTATAATTGTGCCTATGAGCGTAATAGGGGGCGAAAACGCGTCTCGATATTTGCCAGCCTAAATAGTGATACGCGTACAGACCGTAGGCGATATTGCCGAGATACACGAGCCCGGAATTCTTCAGGAAAGAGGTCCCCTCACGCGCAGCTCCGAAGAAGGCCAGGAAGATTGCAACACCTGCGAGCGACATAAGCGGATACCCGATCATGCCGCCGGCCAGCGTTGGCACGGGATCAAGCAATCCGCAGAACTTGGCAATGACAACCCACGCCGACCCTCCCAATAGAAGCAACATCAGCCTCTTGGGAATTCCAAGCAGGGGTGGCTCGCGTCTATGAAAAGTCAAAGCAAGCAGAATTCCACAGGCGATTGAGTCGACCCGAACGAAGCTGTTGAACCACAACGCCGATGCTGTGGCATGTTGAGAGAGCAGAATCAGGCGAGCCAAGGCGGCCACCCCCAGCAGGCCAATAGCGGTTCCGCAGATAAACTTCCTCGAAGCGCGGCGCATCACCAGCGGCCACAAAAGATAATATTGCTCCTCGAACGACACACTCCATAGAGGCGGCAGAATCACTGCATGCGTCCAATGTCCCAACGCCGGGCCCCAATTCCCCAGGAAGAGTAGAAAGGAAAGCAAATCCATCCATCCCAAAGCCTGACTCCGGTCGAACGCAGACAGAAGGATGGCAATGCCGATTACAAAAAAGTAAAGCGGCCAAATCCGCAGGAGGCGTCGAACATAAAACGCCTTCAGGTCTACCGTGCCATTCAAGTCTCGTTCTCGCAAAAGCAGTTGTGTGATTAAGAATCCGCTGATGATGAAAAATACATCGAGGCTGCACATCATCGCGTTGATTACGCTCGTGGCCGCGGTTGTGAGCCACATGGGAACGTGATGTGCGGAGTAAGAAGTAAGATTCGTTGGCAGGACATGCCTGCCCCAGACGCAGCAGAAGAGGAAAAAGCGGATCGAGTCCAGTTCAGGGTGATAAAACCGCCCTGGTGGCTTGGCCACGGGCGGCGCCTCTGCGATGCTAGGAGGTCCTGCACCCTTCGTTGGAGGGAACTCTAACACAGCCGAGGGCTCAACCCAGGCTCCCCCGTTGGTTGGAACCCACTCCTTCAGAATTACTCATCATAGCCATTGGACCGGTTGATCTGACGACTTCGAGTCGCACCATGTTGCAACACTCTTCTATTTTCAACAGGTGAGCGGCCTGGTCAATCAGGTGTAGTTTGGATTTTCAGTGGGGGTATTTACCGGACTAATGGGAAGTGCCGATTCCATAAGGGGGGGAGACTCTTGCATTGGACTCGATTGGATACTTAAGCGACTTGAGAACCGCCAACGCTTTCAATTGGAATGTTCGCCGGCTCCGCCATTACAAACTTTTCCTGTTAAGGAATTAAAGATTTTCCCTGAGTAAATTTCCATAGTTCACCCAATTGCTAAGTCGCACTTGTTTGCTACCGTGTGGGCCGTCCTATGGGTATGAAAGTTCTAATTGCCGACGATGAACGAGGCCCTCGTGATTCCCTCCAGGACCTTGTGGGGCAGAACCAAAATGTCCAGGTGTCCGGAGTAGCGGTAGAGGCGGACAATTCTCCAGAATGTGTCGTTGCCCGGGAGCTTCGCCGCATTCTCGACGGCTGTCCCATTTGCCAGGCCGGTTTTCGCGATCACACGTATTGCGTACTCGCCACCATGGTCATGAATGAAAAGCCCGATTGCGTGGCACGCTTAGCCCAATTCCTCCAGTACATACGCGACTGCCGCTGGAGGGACGTTCTGGGCTTTCGGCAATGGAATGCGTCCGCAGACACTATGGTTGCATTCGCGTTCCGCTGCGATAAAGGACGAATGGGAATCGTAACTGTTTTCAGTCCCGCAGACTCGCAATCGCCAGACGAGCCTCAGCATTTCACGATACTCTCCGTGGAAGAAGGCAAGAAGCTCCTGGCGGTCGTTGAGCCCGGAAAGTGGATGCATCTCCGCCCGACGCTTCATTCCCCACATTAATCCCCCGCAGTTTCGTTCCAATCCGATGGCATTTTTCTATTGCTGCCTTGAAGAAACGGCACGGTTGGTTTTCGGCGGGCCTGGTGTTATCCGGGAGGCTGCTGCAGCGGAACCTCTGGCTGAGCTGGCGGCGGTTGATTTTGTGGCGGCGGATTCGCGGGCGGCTGCTGTGCGGGCGGAGGAGTAGGCTGCGATGGTGCAGGCTGCGGGGGCGTTGCCGGCGGCGTCGCGGGTGCCGGAGCAGGCGTTTCTACCGGAGGCTGAACGGGCGCGGGAGTTAGCTCCTGATCTGGCCGCGGACCGGCGGGGGCAGGCGCGGCGCCCTGGTGGCCGGTGGGCTCGCCTGTGCCGGCGTAGATCGTTTTTGATTCGTGGAAAGGCGAACGGACGCGACGCGGGGTTATCAGGAAAAGCAATTCGTCGTCAGTGAAGGAATTATTGCGAGTGCCAAAGGCGTAGCCGACGCCGGGCAGGCGAACTAGCCCCGGAATGCCGGAGATGGACTTGGCTTCGTTGTCGCTGAGCACGCCGGTGACGAGCGAAGTTTCATCTTCCTTGAGGCGCACGGTTTGCGTGACGGTGCGATTCGAAATCACCGGAATGCCGTTGATGTTGCTTCCCGAGAGAGCCTTAATCTCAAATTCCAGCTGCAGCGTGACCTCTTTGGTGTCGTGCAATTGCGGCGTGGCTTTGATCTTTATGCCTACATCCTCGTATTCGGAGCCGGGATACGGCGTCTGGCTGATGGCGGGATTGGAAATGAGGCTGGCGGGGCTTTCGATCAGCGTGACTTGACCGGCTGCGTTCGCAATATTGTTCGTGACGACGACGTCCGGAAAGGCGCTGTTGCTGAAATTGCCCGCGAGGATAGCGTCGGGACTTGTGCCGGCTCCGGGTTCAATCGCGCTGGCGAAGAGGCCGCTGCCGAGATCGGCGAAAACGGTGACGGTCCCGACCGCCGTATTGGTCACTGCGATGCCGCCAGTCGTGGACTGGGCGAGGTCGGCAATCACCACCCCGCTGGGAGTGGTGTCGGTGGCCAAGGGAGATTGCGATGCCGCGACGAAAGTGCCGTCGCCGTTTCCGAGATAGACGGAGAGCGAATTGTCCTGCTGGTTCACGATGGCGAGCGCCGGGCCGTTGCTGCCGTCAAGGGTCCCCGACGCGATAGCCACGGGGAAATTGCCGACGGCCAGCGGAGAGTTGGGGAATTGCGTGAAGGTGCCATCGCCATTGCCCTTCAAAATAGTGACGTTGTTGGTGGCCTGATTGACGATCGCCAGGTCCGGATCGCCGTCGCCGTTAAAGTCGGCCACGGTCATCGCCACTGGCCCGGCCCCGGTGGTAGGCAAGGCAAAGGGTGAGCCGGTTACCTGGGTGAACGTGCCGTCGCCATTGCCGTTGAATACCGAATAGGTGTTGTCGCCGAAATTGGTGACCACGAACCCGAGGTTGGAATCTCCATTTTTCGAATTAAAAGTGCCGACGGCGATGGCTCTGGGGTCAGTGCCAACTGGAATGGGAGCGGCAGGTGTTTTGAAGGTACCATCCCCGTCGCCAAGAAGCACGATGACAGTGTTTCCTACCGGATCGGTCACCAGCAAATCCGCAAAGTTGTCGTTATTCGTCGCACCTGACGCAGCGTTGAGGCTGCCCGTGGCCAAAGCCGGAGCCGGTGTGGAACTGGTCCAACTGGTTCCGAGCGCAACGGGGGATACCAATCCGATGCCACTCGTGGGCTGCGCAAATTGGGGCACCGCTCCGGTTCCTTGATTCAGCAGGATCGTCAGCGTGTTATCGGTTTGATTCACGACAGCAAGATCCTGCGTGCCGGCGCTGCGGAAATCCGCCGTGACCATGGCCACGGGATTTTTTCCGACCGTGAATTGTTGCGTGGGAATCGTGACCCCGGTTCCGCCAGGGTTGGGCGTGAAGCCGCCGGAGCCGAGGCTTCCCGAAAGCAGAGAAAGAGTGATGGGCACGCGGTCGCCGACGAAGAAGGTAGCGGGCTTGCCGTCCTGCGCGCGAAGCAATACTTGCCTGCCACTGTGCACCAGGGAGAGTGCTTGCGAAAATTGCGCCGAATAAGTTGGCAGAACCAGGAGAAAGGTACTTTTACCGCCACCGACAGCGGCTACGGCCGGAATCGAAGAGGCCAGGCTGGAAATGCCGCCTGCCGCAAGTCCAGCTGCAGGGCCGCCGAAAACCTGGGCCAGAAGCGTAAGCAACGAAGTTAAATCGGGAGCGGACCGCAAGGAGTTTGCCAGATTGCCCGGGACCGGTACGAGTCGCTGGCTTGTGGGCGGCACGAGTCCGAGGTTGGTGGCATTCGTGCGATCCACTTCCAGAAGATCGATCTCCAGGAGAACTTCGCCTGGGCCGTGTTCCAGATTGCGGACAATTTCTTCGGCGAGATGCACGCGTTGCACTGTTCCGCGAACGGTAATGGCATGATTGGAATTGGATTGGCTGACGCGCGTGATGCCGGTGAGTTCGCGGATGGCGCGAACCACTTCGCTCACTTCGGTGGGAGTCACCGAGGAGGTCAGCGGAATGCTCTCTTCAATTTCGGGATCAAACAAACGGCGTTTCTCGGCTGTGTCGGCCGCGATAAAAAATTGCTTCCGGTCCACTGCCTTCCAGAAAGTGCCGGTTTCCATGCCCATGACTTTCATCGCGGTGTAAAAATCGACGTCCTGAAGATGCAGGCGAGTCGCGCGCGCCTGTAAGTCTGGATCGAAGGAAGCCTTAAGGCCGAAAGCCTGTGCAACCTGCTCGTAAGCTGATTTCACATCGGTCTGAAGATTGAAACTCTTGTTGGTCTTGTCCGGAGCAAGCTGTGGCAGACCTTCGGGGGGCTCCGCGCGCCGCTCGCCCGTGGGCGTCTCCTTCATGGAGCCAATCTGCTGCAGGCGTTCGAGTATCGCGGGATTGCCGGGATCGATCTCCAGCGCGATGGCGAGTTGCTCCGTGGCGCCATCAATATTGCCTTCCACAGCCATGCGTTCCGCGCCGTCCAGATGCTCGCGCAATAAACGTGAGCGAAGCGCTGCGCCTTTGCCAACGATGGTTACATCAAAAGGTGCGTAGCGGGCGGCATCTTCGTAATCGCTCAGGGCACGAATGTAATCTCCGGCAGCTTCTTCCTTGGCGGCCTGCTCCACAAGTTTTTTGGCGAGCTTGGGATCGGGTTTCACGAAGGAGCGCTCGGCCTCGCGCTTCGCGGCGGGGCCCTGTGGGTCTTGTGCCGGAAGACTCTGGCAGACGAGGGCCCAGGAGAGAAGGAGGGCAGTGGTGGCGGAAAGGGGCAGTCTTCTCATTCTAGTAGATAGACGCAAGCCACCATTCTACCGTGTCGCAGGAAAGGGCGTGTGCACTTGACGGATTGGAGAGGGTGGCGTTACACTGGGATCGTTGTTGCAAATCATTTTCAACTAGAGTGAGCCCTCGTGCTTTCTGCCTTCCTTATTGCCCTCCGTGAGGGCGTCGAAGCTTCCCTGATTGTAGGGATTATCCTTGTCTATCTATCAAGAACCAATAGGACTCATCTGGTCCGATTTGTTTGGGGAGGCGTTGCGGCGGCCGTGGCCTTGAGCCTGGGCGTAGCCATCGCGCTGGAGCGCTTCAATATCAGCGAGGACGGATTTGAAGGGCTGTTATTGCTGGTGGCGGCTTTTTTTGTGGTCACCATGATCATCTGGATGAACCGCATCGCGCGCCATCTGAAAAAAGAAATTGAAGAGAAGGTGGAATCCTACGCCTCGCGAGCGGGTTCGGCCGCGGGCTGGGGCCTGGGCCTGTTCGTTTTTCTGATGGTGGTGAGGGAAGGAGCGGAGTTGGCGCTGATCTTGCGCGCGGTGGAGCTTTCGACGGAAGGCTTGCAGACCTGGATTGGGACAATCGCGGGCATCGGAGCCGCCGTCGCGGTAGGACTCTTCTTCTTCAAGGGCACGCTCAAGGTGCCCCTGCACCGGTTCTTCGCGGTGACCAGTTGGATTCTGATGCTGGTGGCGGTGCAACTGGCGGTGACCGGGTTGCACGAATTGAGCGAGGCGCAGTGGCTGCCTTCGAGCAAGACGGAGATGGCCGTACTCGGCCCAATCGTGGCCAATGAGCTTTTCTTTTTTGTTTTTGTGTTCGGAGCAGCCGCGTTGATGATTGTTCGCGAGTGGCAAGCGGCCTCGCACAACAAGGCGACCACCGCTGTGACGAATGACGCTGAACGCCGCCTGATGGAATCGCAGAATCGTCGACAACGCCGGTGGATGATCGCCGCGGCGAGCATGAGCCTGGCGGTGATCCTGGCGCTGACGGCCGATTTTATTTACGCGAAGGTGAATTCCGCGCCGCCGCAAGCGAGGGCAGTGGAAGCCGTGAATGGGATCGTCAAGGTTCCTGTCGCCGAGGTGCAGGATGGCAATTTGCATCTCTTCACGCTGAAGGCCAACGGGCAGACCATCCGGTTCATGGTCATCAAGAAGCCCAACGGCTATGGAACGGCTCTGGATGCCTGCCTGATCTGCGGGGCCGAAGGCTATCGCCAGGACGGCCAGAACGTGATCTGCCGGCACTGCGCATCGGCGATTTATATCCCTTCAATCGGGCAAAAGGGCGGATGCAATCCAATCGGGTTTACGTCGCAGGTAAATGGCGACGACGTGGTTATTGACGTTTCGTCGGTGACCAAAGCTGCGGAAGAGATTCCGCGATAGGAGATTTGGCGCGCTCACCAATCCGCATAAATGTTCCTCCGACTCGTAGCCGACTCGTTCACGCGCCGGCCAAAACGCAAAATGCTGACCCTGGCCGCGCTGGCTCTGGGGATGGCTGTGGCCACCGCCGCACTGAGCGTGTCTTTGGATGTCGGCGACCGGTTGGCGCAGGAATTTCGCAGCCTGGGCGCGAACCTGCTAGTGACGCCGGAGGCGGACTCGCTGCCTCTCGAAATTGGCGGCGTGGATTACCGCCCGGCAAACGCGGGCGCGTACCTTCCTGAAGCAGACCTCGGTAAACTGAAAACGATTTTCTGGCGCCACAACATCAAGGCGTTTGCACCGATTCTGGAAGCGCCAGTTCTTGTTTCAAAGGCCGGAAGTGATCCCCGCAACGAAAAGGTGGAGTTGATTGGGACGTGGGTCAACCACGACGTAAGGATCCCAGATGGAACGGTCTACACCACAGGCGTGGAGAAAACCAATCCGTGGTGGCACGTAGACGGCCGGTGGTTCGCTGAAAATGCGAACGAAGTAGTGATTGGAGCGAATCTGGCAAAGCGGGCCAATCTGGGGATCGGTAGCCAAATCGTCTTAAGTTCTGACAAGCCCGGATTTGGCACGCCGTGGTTCGCGATGGTGGTGGGAATCTTGTCATCGGGCGGGACCGAAGACGGTACCGTGTTGGCTTCCCTGAAAGACGCGCAGGATTTCGCTGGCAAGCCGGGTCAATATCGACGCCTCTACGTGAGCGCACTGACCAAGCCGGAAGATGCGTTTGGGCGCAAGGACCCGAAGAGCATGACGCCGGCGGAGTTCGACCGGTGGTACTGCTCCCCGTACATTTCGGCGATCGCTTTGCAAATCAGCCAGGAATTAAAAGGGACGGACGTGCGCGTGATTCGCCGCGTGGCGGAGGGCGAAGGCACGATTCTGACACGTGTGCGCACGCTTCTGTGGCTGGTGACGTTAGCCGCATTGCTGGCGGCGGCGCTGGCGGTGGGGGCGTCGGCGGCGGCTTCGGTGATCGAGCGGCGCACCGAAATTGGCTTGATGAAGGCGCTCGGAGCGGGCTCCGGCCTGGTGGGTGTGCTGCTGGCGGCAGAGCAGTTGCTCGTTGCGTTTGTCGGCGGAGGAATGGGCTACGCAGTGGGCATTCTGTTGGCGCGCCTGCTCGGCGAAAAGATATTCGGGTTCACGCCGGAGCCGAAACTTTTCTTGCTATTCATCGTGCTGGTGCTCGCATCATTGATCACGCTGCTCGGAAGCGCATATCCACTGCGCCGCGCTTCGCAGTATGACCCCGCGCCCATCCTGAGGGGCGAGTGATGAGCGATTCCCCCATGTTCTGGCGCATCGTTCGCAGGCTGATTACTGCGAATTACGGCCGCCTGTTTGTGATTCTGCTTGCGCTCGGAGCGGGCGCGGCGATCACCGCGGCATTGCTGAATCTGCGGATTGATGCCAAGCGTCGGCTGACCACGGAATTTCGTGCGCTGGGAGCGAACGTGATCGTGGCCCCGCCCGATGCGAACGCAAGTTTTGGCGGTGCAACGTTGGAGCAAGGTTTGCTCGCCGAATTGCCGTCGGAGAATGCCGGAAAGCCTGTGCCTGCCGTGGCGTTTCTCTATGTGATTGGCGAGGTTGCCAAGGCCGGCGAGATTCATCACCAACCCGCCGTGATTGCGGGCACTGAAGGACGCGGATTGACGCAAGTGCGGCCCGGGCGGCGCACAGAATATTCTGCCGAACTTGAGAAAGATGCGGCGGGGTGCGAAATCGGCGCAAAGGCAGCAGCACAGTTCAAGGTGCATGCCGGGGATTCGCTGCACCTGCGCAACCTGGGTAGGGAAGCGGCTTGCAAGGTGTTCGCGGTTGTTGCCACGGGCGGCGCGGAAGACACACAGATTTTCACAAAACTTGCTGTCGCCCAGGCGCTGGCGGACTTACCGGGGCGTATCAGCCTGGTGCAACTCAGCGTGACCGGCACGCCGGATTCGATTCAGCGCTTCATCGCCGCGCTTTCACAACGGTTGCCAGGTGTGGATGTGCACGGCATCAAACAACTCGCCGAGGCGGAAGGAAGACTTTACAACCGTATCAGCGGGCTGCTTACGACCACCGTGATCATCGTGTTGCTTCTCACTTCGCTTTGCGTAATGGCGGGCATGAGCAACGTTGCGATGGAGCGTAAAAATGATGTCGGCTTGATGAAAGCCATCGGGGGAAGCGTTCGCCGCGTCGTCCGGCTATTCCTGGCGGAAGCGATTCTGATGGGCATCGTGGGCGGGCTGATTGGCTCGGCCTTCGGCATTTTGGGCTCGATCTGGCTGGGGAAGACGGTGTTTGGCGTCGCTGCGCAGCCTCGCTGGATTGTGTATCCTGTTTCAGTAGGCATCACCATCATCGTTTCGATTGCCAGCGCATTCCCCCTGCGCCGACTGGCGAGCATACGGCCTGCAAACGTGTTTCGAGGTGAAGCGTGAACGCGCAAGTGCGCATTGAATCGCTGGTGAAGGAGTACGGCACCCTGCGCGCCTTGAACGGCATCTCCTTCCACATTCAGGCGGGCGAATGGGTGGCGCTGATGGGGCCGTCCGGCTCCGGGAAGACCACGCTGATCAATATTCTGGGCGGGCTGGACACGCTGACGTCCGGCCACGCGATCGTGGATGGCGTGGACCTGGCCAAACTTTCCGAAAACGACCTGGTGCGCTACCGAGCGGAGAAAATTGGCTTCGTCTTTCAGCAGTTCCACCTGGTGCCGTACCTGAGCGCCATCGAGAACGTAATGCTGGCGCAGTATTTTCACAGCGTCACGGACGAGTCGCAGGCAGCGGAAGCGTTGAAGCGCGTTGGACTGGGCCACCGGCTGACGCATCTGCCTGCGCATCTTTCGGGCGGCGAGCAGCAGCGTGTGGCGATTGCGAGGGCGTTGATCAACCAGCCGAAACTAATTTTGGCCGATGAGCCGACCGGCAACCTGGACGAGGCCAACGAAGAGATTGTGCTGGGACTTTTTCGCGAGTTGCACAGCGCCGGGCACACCATATTGATGGTGACGCACGATCCGGATATCGCCCAGCAAGCCGACCGCCGCATCGAACTAGCCCACGGGCATCTTTCTTTTGACACTACGTTGCACGGGCCGAATCATCCGATGGCCTGCCCGCTCGCCAATACCGCCGATTGTTGCACGCCGGTTTCGAGTGACGACGAAATTCGCTTCGATCACCTGCTCGAGCAGATCTGGATTTGCGGCGAAGACGGCAAGCCCGCGCAGAAGGAGCTGCTGCGCTCCGAAGGGCCCGCGGGCCAGCTTCCGGTGATCGCAGCCGAGCCGGTTTCACGTTTGCTCGCGCGCATGTCGGATTTGCGCTTGATCGAAATGCAGAACGGCGACGTGCGCCTCACGCAAACAGGAACGCAGCGCGCGCGGGATGTGGTGCGACGGCACCGACTGGCCGAGCGTCTCTTCAAGGACACCTTCCGCATCGAAGATCAGGAAGTGCACAGCGAGGCCTGCAAGTTTGAACACATCATCAGCCCGGAGCTGGACCAGAAGATCTGCTCGTTCCTGGGACATCCGACGACGTGCCCGCATGGCAACCCGATTCCGCCGGGCGAATGCTGCGATCACAAGAAGGGAACGGGCGGATAAGGGCCGCAGCGTAAAGTGGAACGCCTTTTCCGATTCAGGTTGCAGCGTTAAGCCGCAAAATTCAAATTTTTTCGAAAGAATTTCTTCCCATGCCGATACCCATTGACCAGCGCAAGAAACCGACTGCGGTAAAAATTCACGTAAAGACCGGCGCGGGTGTGGACATCACCTGGGCCGACGGTCATTCCAGCCATTTTGAGTTTGCCTACCTGCGCGAACAGTGCCCGTGTGCGACGTGCAACGACGAGCGAGGCAAAAAGGAAGTCCTCACCACAATGAATCTGCCATCTTCGCCGCTCCTGCCGATGTACAAGCCCAAGCCCCGCGCGCAAGGCGCCACCCAGGTCGGAAATTACGCCGTGCAGATCAGTTTCACGGACGGGCACTCCACCGGAATCTTCAGTTACGATTACCTGCGCACGCTTTGCCCCTGCGAAGAATGCGGGCGTGCCTTTCGCGAAACTCCAGAGAAAACACAGCAAAAAATCGTTTAGGCAGGCGCCGTTTGCTGGACTTGTCTCTCGAAAAATGGGAGCATTGGAATCTGCAGGTTTAACTACCCATAAATGAGCAGCACTCCCCAAAGCCCGGCTGCCAAGGGCAGCCAGAGCAGCGGTATTCCGCG
>Ga0137412_10001082_pt1 | contig 20572 bp, 16 predicted proteins | sample CZODoug2_1_16fun_FD_122160 | JGI IMG/M metagenome (GOLD analysis project Ga0137412, IMG submission 122160) | Vadose zone soil fungal communities from Angelo Coast Range Reserve, California, USA - CZODoug2_1_16fungal (Hybrid Assembly) | ecosystem: Environmental > Terrestrial > Soil > Vadose zone...
AGAATCTCTTGAAGAATAGGCGTGCGATGCTTGGGATCGCCGTTGTCGTCGTAGCTGATGGTCAAGGCCGCAGCCTGGCTGGGCTGGAAGCCGAGATCGACATCTAGAACGTGGAGAAAGCTGCGGAGGAGCAAGCCGGCGCCGACCAGCAGGACGCAGGCAAGCGCGACTTCACCGATGACGAGGAGCGAGCGGAGACCGTGAAAGTGCTTGCCTTCGGTCGAGCCGCGGCTGGAGCTGGCAAGGCCAGCGCGCAGATTCGCGGAGGCGATGAGGAATCCAGGCGCGAGACCGAAGAGGACTGCAGCGACGGCGGTGATGAGCGCAGCCCAGAGAAGCGTGGCGCCGTCAATTTTCATGGAGCTGAGAAGCGGAAGCGCGAGGGAGCCTTGTCTGGAGACGAAGCTGACGATGCCATAAGCGAAAACCAAGCCGAGTAAAGCGCCTGCCGCGGAGAGAACGACACTTTCCGTGAGGAGTTGGCCAACGATGCGTGAACGGCCGGCACCGAGCGCGGTGCGCGTGGCAAATTCCTTGGAACGCGCAGCCGAGCGAGCAAAGAGCAAGTTTGCGAGATTGACGCAGACGATGAGAAGAATGAGCCCGACGGCGGACCACAGAACGATGAGAGAAGAGCGCAGTTTGCCGCGGACGTGATCGCTCAAGCTGGAAACGCGAGTGGCATAGTCGCTGTACCACTCTTTGTGGGTGGCGCGCATTTGCGGCATAAGCAGGTCTACTTCGCTTTGCACGCTTTGGATGGTGGCGCCGGGCTTCAGTCGGCCAATGATGAAAATGGTGTTGCCCCATTGACGGATGTCGTCCCAGGGATAGGGCTCGAAGAGTTCAATGCGCTGCCCGGGCGCGAATGCAGCTCCGAAATCGAATGAGGGCGGGAGAATACCTACGACGGTGTAGGGCTGTCGATTGATTGTGACGACCGTGTTGAGAACGGATCGGTCCGAATTGAAATGCTGGCGCCAGAATGCGTTATCGAGAATGGCAACATGGGCGGCGCCTTTGGCCGTTTCGCCGGGAAGAAACGCGCGGCCGTAGAGCGGCTTTACGCCGAGCGTTTGAAAGAAATTTGAGTCCACCATGACGCCGGTGAGCGCGCGAGGCTCTCCTTTGCCGGTGAGGGAATATCCGCCGCTTCCGAAGAAGGGCATGTAGGCGGTGACTTGTTGGAAGGAACGATTTTGCTTCGCGTATTCGTCGTAGACGTCGATCTTGTATGTGAGGGAAGAGAGGCCCCCGAGGCCGCGATTGGAATCGAGCCACGCGAGTTCGTTCGAATTGGCGAAGGGAAGCGGGCGGAGCAAGAGTGTATTAATGATGCTGAAGACGGCGATGTTGGCGCCGATGCCGAGCGCGAGGATCAGGATGGCAATGGCGGCGAAGGCGCGGTCCCGCCAAAGAGTGCGAAACGTGTAGCGAATGTCGCGGAGAAGCGTGTCCAGAAATGGCAGGCCGCGGGATTCGCGATGTGTTTCCTTTGATTGTTGTGGACCGCCAAAACTGATGCGGGCCTGGCGCTCGGCTTCCTGCGGCGGCATTCCGTTTTGAATATTCTCTTCGATGGCGAATTGAAGATGAGACGCCATTTCTTCGGCGAGGTCCTGGTCGAGCGGCTTCTTGCGCGCGAAGGATTGGAGACGGAACAGCGATTCGCGGAACGAGAAGGTCATTAGTTTTCTCCTTCGTCTTGCATTGCGAGAACGCGTCCGATGACGCCGGTGAGTCGCTGCCAATAGGACATGTCGGTGGAAAGCTGTTTGCGGCCGCTTTTGGTAATCGAATAAAACTTGGCTTTGCGATTGTTGTCCGAGGTGCCCCATTCGGCGGCGATCCAGCCGCGCTGCTGGAGGCGGACAAGAGACGCGTAGATGGTGCCTTGATTGAGAAGGATGGCGTCGCCGCTGACCTGCTCGATGCGGCGAGCGATGCCGTAGCCGTGTTGCGGGCCGAGGGTGGCCAGGGTTTGGAGGACCATAAGGTCAAGAGTGCCCTGGAGAAGGTCGAGTTTTTGTTCAGCGGGTGCCATATTGTGTCACTCCTGTGGGATTACCACAGCAAGATACCAGTACTCCTGTGCGAACGCCACAGGAAACGTGTTGCCATCCCACAGGTAAAGACGAAGGGAGGGGCGAAAAAGTTTGACGAAATTTGAAGAAATTATTCATAGCGGAGGGCCACGATGGGGTCGACTTTGGAGGCGCGGCGGGCGGGGAAGTAACAGGCTACCAGACCGACGGAAAAGAGGAAGGTGGCGGTTCCAAGGAGAATCGATGGATCTACTGGGGGGAACTCGATCAGGCGGCCGCGCAAAAGTCTTGACGTGAACACAGTTAGAACGCCGCCGAGAAGGAGCCCGCCGAGGACGCGCGTTGCGCCCCACCAGATTGTGGTTCGCAAAATGGCAGAGCTGGATGCGCCGAGGGCGATGCGAATGCCGAATTCTTGCGTGCGCAACGAAACAGTGTAGGCCATAACGCTGAAGATGCCGATTGCAGACAACAGGAGCGCGGCGCACGAGAACGCCGAGAGCGTGAACAGTTCGAAACGAGGCTCGCGGTAGTAGTTGTTCAATACGTCGGCGATGACTCCGGAGGACCACTCGCCGAGTCCGGGAGAAATGGCGCGAACTTCACGCTGGACTTCGGCGAGGACTTGGTGGGAATCGTTCGACGTCTTGGCGAAGAAAATGCGGTGACTGAATCCCTGAATGCTATAGGGGATGAAGGCCTGAGGCGCGGACTCCCACGACAGGTTTCGATCGTCGCGCGATTTAATTCCAGTGACGACGCCGACGATTTCGAAATAGATGTTGTGGGGCACGTCTAGGAAAGAGCGATCGAGGACTTGCAGCTTGAAGCTTTGGCCGATGGGATTCTGTGACGGGAAGTATGTTTTGACAAAGACGTGGTTAACGACGGCAACGCGTCGTCCGGCTTGCACATCGGCGGAGGAAAAGGCTCGTCCTAGAATTGGGCGCAGGTCGAAAGTCTGGAAGAAACCTTCGCTGCAGATCGTGTACTTGGTGGTCCAGCGTTCCGTGTGGGGCCTTCCGGGAATAATTGTGTCGCTCCAATCCCAATTGAGCGGCGGAATTAACATTGATTCAGCGACGGACGTAACTCCCGGGAGGGAAGAGATTCGTTGCAATAAATCTTGCGTGAATGCGTTTTGCATTTCACGGGAGGCGAATTGTGGGCGCGGCAAATAGGGCCGCACGTAGAGAATGTTCTTGGCGTCGAATCCAAAATCGGTTTTCGTGAGGGAATTGAAGCTGGTGAAAAGCATGCCGGAGCCGATGAGAAGAAGAAAAGAAAAAGCCACTTCTAGCACCACGAGGATAGAGCGAACCAGTGCAAAGCGTGCATTGTCGCGAGCGCCCTTCACGCTGTTAGCGAGGCGCGCGCGTATGCCAGAGCCGAACGTGTGAAGCGCCGGCGAAAGGCCGATGAGGAGGGCGCAGAGGAAGCTCAAGAAAATCGCGACGAGCAACACGGGCACGTTGATGCGATATCGCGACTCGGCCAAGGCGATCGTCGACGGAGTCAGAGCGGAAATCAGCCGGAGGCCGAGATAGGCCAATGCGCAGCCGGCGATGCAGGCGGCGCAGGCCAGCAGGACGTTTTCCAGGAAGAGCTGCCGTACGAGACGAGTCCGAGTTGCGCCGAGAGCGGAGCGAGTGGCCATTTCCGCTTCTCGAACGGTGGTGCGGGCCAAAAACAGGCTGGCGACGTTGCAGCAGGCTGCCAAAAGGAATAGGAAGGATGCCGCGAGAAGCGTATAGAGAATTTTCTTGAAGTTGCCGAGAGCGACGTCCCGCGACGATTCGAGACGAATGACGAATTGGTCGGGATAGATATCGGACGGACTCGATTTTTGGACCCGGTGCGCGATGACGTCCAAGTCCACGGCGGCCATCTGCAACGTTACGCCGGGCTTCAATCGGCCCGTGAGACCGCCGGCTGAAGCGTCGGGATCAGAGGAGAGCCATAGGTCGGCTCCGTCGGGATGGAACCGGGGCGGCATAATGCCGATCAGCGTGCGTGGAATTCCATCGAGGAGGAGCGTTTTGTTGAGAATTTCTGCGTTGCCGCCGAATTCGGTTCGCCAGAACTGATAGCTAATTACAAGAACTTCGTTAGTGCGAGACGCCGTGTCGCGCGGCGTGAAAACGCGTCCGGAGAGCGCGGGAATTCCGTAGAAGTCAAAGAAATTGGGCGCGACCGTCGCGGCCTGAATGACGCGCGCGATTCTTCCATTATCGAAAAGGACCGAGTGGTTTTCCGAAGCGACGATATCTTCCAGAACAGTGCTCTGGCGGCGAAAAGCATCGAGTTCGCTGGGAGAAAAGAAATCGCGGCCCTTCCAGCCGCCGGAGTTCGAAACTCCTTCGATGCGCAATGCGACGGCACGATCGAAATCTTTGTACGGAAATGCAGCAAAAAGGGCGTCGTAGTACACGCTGAATACAATCGTGGTCGCGGCGATACCGAGGGCGAGCGTGAGCAGTGCAATCGCGAAGAAGCGCGGCTCCTTTCTTATTTGCCGGACAGTGAACCGGGCATCTTGAACAAGTGAATCCACTGTGGCAAAAAGGGCGCCGTCCCGGATCGCTTCCTTAGTCTGTTGAGCGCCGCCGAGTTTCAGGACCGCGTCGCGGCGTGCCGCGGCGGGAGACATGCCCGCACGAAGATTGTCTTCGATGTGAAGTTGAAGATGGCTTTCGAGTTCGGCGGAGAGTTCGCGGTCGAGTTGATCTTTGCGGAAAAGGCCGCGGATTCGAAGGAGCATGGATCGAATTGTGGCTGCGATGGACATGGTCATTCATAGCGGAGGGAAACCATAGGGTCTACTTTTGCGGCCCGCCGCGCGGGAATGTAGCTTGCAAGCAGGGCCACGGCGAGTAGGAGTGCGGGAACGGTGATGAACGCTATAGGGTCACGCGGGCCGAGACCGAAAAGCATGCTTGAGAGCATCCAAGACACGGCGGCACATCCAACCACGCCGGTAAGTCCTCCGATCACCACTGGGCGCATAGCTTGCAAGAGCACTAGGCTTTTGACTTCGGCACTATCAGCGCCGAGAGCCATGCGGATGCCGATTTCGCGAACACGTTGGTTTACGGTGTAGGACACCATCGCATACACGCCAATCGAAGCGAGCAGTAGGGCCAGAGCCCCTAATGCTGCGGAGAGCGCGACAACAATGCGCGAAGGCGAACGCCACACTTCGAGGTAGTCTTCAAGTTTGGTCACCTCGACGGGCATTTCAACGTCGAGCGACAGCACGGCATCATGAATGCCTTTGGCGGTCGCGACGAAGCTTCCGGCGAAACGAACCAGCACGTAAGTGCGCAGGTTGTCTTCTGACCCGGAAGGAAAGTAGAGATAGTTCGTATTGAGATCGCCGAGATGCGAGACTTGGGCGTCCTTCGCTACTCCAATAACCGAATATTCGCGGCCGGTGGCTTCGCGCAGGGTTTTCCCCAACGGGTCTACGCCGGGCCAGAGGCGCTGCGCGGTCGATTCCGTCACAATAATCACCGGCGCGTCGTGGCTTTCCCCTGGCCGAAAGCTGCGGCCCCGCACAATAGGAATGCCGACCACGGGAAAATACTCTGGGGAAACATGGTTGTATTCGATCGCAACTTTATCGGCTCGCCCGGGAACTGTGAAGTTGTCAGCGCTGAAGTCGTGGCTTAAGGGCGCGCACTCCGCTTGTGCAACTTCGGTCACGCCGGGAAGGCCCGCGATGCGTTCTCGCAAGCTTCGCGTAAACGCCGTTGCGCGGTTTTCGTCATAGCCCTGTGACATGAGATTCAGAAACGTCGTCGTAACGCCCTTCATCTGAAATCCGAGATCGACCGTCTGTGCGTGGTATAAGCCGCGCAGCAACAATCCAGCTGCCAAGAGTAGAATCATGCACACCGCTATCTGCGCGCCCACCAAAACGTTTCGCAAAAATTGACCACTCTTTCCGCCCCTCCCTGAACGTGCTCCGTCTCCTTTCAATGCCGTGTTCAAGTCAAGCCGCGAACTCTGCAACGCCGGTATGAGGCCAAACGCAATTCCCGTGAAGAAGGTTAGGGCCAGGGCGTAAGCGAGGACGCGCATATCTGGCGCAACATTGACAGCAAGCGTGGAAAATGTACGAGGCAGATGAGACGTGACAAACTGCATGATGCTCGTGAAAGACCAGAACGCGAGTAGTGATCCCAGCACGCCACCAAACAAGGAAAGAAGAAGGCTTTCCGTCAACAATTGCCGCACCAAACGCCACCGGCTCGCACCGATGGATAGCCGCATCGCGATTTCCTTACGGCGTATGGAAGCGCGGACGAGCAGAAGATTGGCCACGTTCGCGCACGCGATCAACAGCACTAGTCCAAAGGCCGCAAGGACTACCGAAGCGACAGGAAGAAGGAACTCCCTCTCTTCTGGGCTCCCGAAAAATGTTGCCGTGCGAATTGCCAGTGAAGTTGCGCGCCCAGGATTCTGTTGATCGATGCGCCCCGCGATGACTTCGAGGTCCGCCCGTACTCTCTTTATCGAAACGCCCGGCCGCGTGCGCCCGAGCAACGCCAGCCAGCTCAAATTCTTGTCTGCCAAGCGGTCGCGCCCCGGCTCCAGTGATTCTTGCATGGTTACTGGCACCCAGAATGTGTTGGGGATCGGTTCTGTGCCAGTGAATTCCGGGCGGGCAATGCCGACCACGGTAAACGCTGTCCGGTTCAGGACGATTCTCTTGCCAACGAGCGAGCTGTCACTCGCAAACGTGTCCCGCCACAAGCCGTCGCTAACCACTATCACGGCGCTTTCGCCTGGAGCTGCGCAATCGGTATCAACAAAGCCGCGCCCTTGTGCAGGATGCTCGCTCAAAACGTCGAAGTAATTGCAAGAGGTTGCCGCTCCCAAAAGCTGCCGTGTTTTGCCGCCAGCGAGAGTGGCTTCGAGGAAGGGCTCATAGGCCGCAAGTCCCGTGAAAACATGGTTTTGATCGCGATAGTCGACGTATTCCGCATACGAGAACATACTTGTTTCGCCGTGAGTGTTTCTAATAGTTCGCCTGTGAAAGATCTGGTTCACGCTAACCACTTGCTCGGCCCGGGGAATCGGTAGCAGACGCAGGGTGGCCCCGTTCAACACCGAAAAAATTCCAACGTTTAATCCTACGCCGAGGGCAGTGGCCAGCACGGAGGCCACGGTGAACGGCAGGCTCTTGCTGAGCATGCGGAGGGCGAAGCGGATGTCCTGGATGATGGATTCAAGGAAAGGGAAGCCGCGGTGGTCGCGGTAATTTTCCTTTGTGGGTTCGAGGCCGCCGAGTTTCAGCAGCGCGCGGCGCCGCGCTTCGACTGCCAACATTCCCGCCCGGAGATTGTCTTCGATGTGGAACTGGAGATGAGCATCGAGTTCGGCTGAGAGTTCGTGGTCAAGTTTCTGCTTGCGGAAAAGATTGATGAAGCGAAGAAACGCGGCGCGGAAAAAGACGAGCGGCGTGGACATTATCGTTCCTCGCTTGCCGCCAGGAAGCGCTGCAGGATGGCGGCAGTTTCGTGCCACTCGCGAGTCTCACGCTCAAGCTCGCGATGGCCGGCGCGAGTGAGTTTGTAATATTTGGCTTTGCGATTGTTGTCCGAGACGCCCCATTCGGCGGAGATAGAGCCTTCCTGTTCGAGCTTGAGGAGCGCGGGATAAAGCGTGCCGTAATTGAGGGACAACAGGTCGCCGCTGGTTTGCTCGATGCGGCGGGCGATGCCGTAACCGTGGAGCGGGCCGAGAGCCTCCAGCGTCTTGAGGATCATGAGGGCGAGGGTGCCTTGCAGCACGTCCTTCTTTTCAGCCATGAGCCAGGCACCCCTAAGATTCCTATGGGAATCCCATAGTAATGTGGCATAGGGCCCTATGGGAAAGCAATAGGAAAATTTCCCCTATTTGGCGAGCAAAGCTTGGACATCCATGCCCGCCCAACTCGGAACTTTTGCGCCGCATCCAACGGAAGACGTGATAGAGAGCATTTGGAAAAATACGGTGAATCGGTTTTGACCGGGTTTGGGGTGCGTGGGATAATTTTTAGTTCAAGGACAATATGGCACTCAAACAGAAAAGAGCAGTTTTCGCGGCGAGCGTAGGGCTGGCAGCCGCCGGGCTGATGACGGGATTTACGGGCATTGCGGCCGGGCAAACGGCGTTTGCGTCGGCGGGGCAGGCACAGAGCCCGCCGGGAAGCGCGACTCAGAGCGGCGACGAAGTTCGAGCGACCACGACTTCACGCGCCGATGCGTACTTCAACTACACGATGGGCCACATCGCGGAGCAGCAGTACGAGCAGACGAGCCGCAGCGAGTACGCGACCCAGGCAATCGAATATTACAAGAAGGCTTATGCGCTGGACCCGAAGTCGCCGGTGATTGGCGAACGGCTGGCGGAAATGTATTGGAAGGCGCAGCGAGTCCATGAAGCCGAAGCCGAGGCGCAAGGATTACTGAAGCGCGATCCGAACGACGTGCAGACGAGGCGGCTGCTTGGACATATTTATTTGCGCAGCCTGGGCGAATCGAATGGAAACGGTCAATCGGAAGCTGTGACGCGCGCTGTCGAGCAGTTTAAGGAAGTTGTGAAGCTGGACCCATCCGACACCGAGTCGGCGTTGTGGCTGGCGCGGCTTTACCGGTTGCAGAACCGGCACGAGCAGGCGGAGGGAGTGCTCCGCGGAATTTTGAAAAGCGACCCGGACAACGAAGCGGGCGTGGAGCAGTTGACGCAGTTGTTGCTCGACCAGGGAAAGTCCGCCGACGCGGTGGCGTTGCTGGAGAGCGTGACCGGCAAAACTTCTTCGCCGACGCTGCTCGATTTGCTGGGGGATGCGTACACACAAACGAAAGATTTGGCGAAGGCGGAAACGGCCTACCGCAAAGCGGTCGAGATTGATCCGAGCGAAGTGAGCCACCAGCGCGGCCTGGGGCAGACTCTTTTGTCCGAAGAAAAATATCCGGAAGCGTTGAAAGTCTATCAACGGCTGGCGGATTTGATGCCGGACGATTCAGACGTCTATTTGCGGATTGCGCAGATTTACCGCGAGCTGCATCAGCTGGACAAAGCGGAAGAGACGCTGACGAAGGCACGGCAATTCGCGCCGGGAAGCCTGGACGTGATGTACAACGAAGCGATGCTCTATCAGGCGCAGGGAAGAAATGAAGACGCAATTCGCGTGTTGAGCGACGCCGTTACGGGAGTGAAGAATCAGTCCGAAGTGCTGCCGACACGGCGACGGACTCTGGCGGTACTTTACCAACAGCTTGGGCAGCTGTATCGCACGACAGAAAATTTTCAAGCGGCGGTTTATACCTACGAGGAACTTGGTAGGCTCGGCGAAGACGAAGACCGGCGCGCGCGATTGTTGCTGATGGAAACTTTCCGTACGGCAAAAGATTTACCGCGCGCGGTGCAAACCGGCAAGGAAGCGCTCGCGAAATATTCGACGGACAGTGCGATCAAGAGCAGTTACGCGCTGCTCCTGGGAGAAGCGGGAAAAACAGACGAAGCGCTCGCGCTGCTGAAGCCGCAGCTGAAGGGGACGGACGCGGATCGCGAAGTGTTTCTGAATATCGCGCAAGTGTACGAGCGCGGACGGCGATACAAGGAAGCGGAGCAATTTGCGCGGACGGCGGAAGCGCTGCCCGGCTTGCCGCGTGAAAATGAGATGACCTGGTTTTTGCTCGGTGCGATTTACGAACGGCAAAAATTCTACGACCGCGCCGAAGGGGAATTCAAGAAAGTGCTGGCCGTTGATCCGCAGAATGCGGCGGCGCTGAATTATTACGGCTATATGCTCGGCGATCTGGGGATTCGTTTGGACGAAGCGGAAACAATGGTGAAGAAGGCGCTATCCGATGACGCTTACAATGGCGCGTATCTGGACAGCCTGGGTTGGATCTATTACAAGCAGGGAAAGTACGCCGAAGCGGAGGCGACGTTGCGCAAAGCGGTCGAGCGCGAGAGGCACGACCCGACGATTCATTCGCACCTCGGTGACGTCTATGCGAAAACTGGACAGACGGATTTGGCGGCCGCGCAGTGGGAAAAGTCGCTGGAAGAATGGCGCCGCGTCCTGCCCGCGGACGTGGAAACCGAGAAGATTGCGGAAGTAGAAAAGAAATTCAACCAGTCGAAACATCGTGTGGCGCAGAAAACGGTGCCAAACGCCCCGCAGCCGAAGTAAGCCGGATGCGCGAAGTCAAAATCCCCGCCTTTGCAAAAATAAATCTGCGGCTGGAGATATTGGGAAAACGCCCGGACGGTTACCACGAGCTTCGGACGATTTTTCAAACTGTTTCACTCCATGACGATTTGAAATTGAAGCGCGCCGCGAAATCCGGAATCGCTTTGTCCGTGGAAGGGAACTCGGCGCTCTCCGGCGAGCCTGCGGAAAAGAATCTCGTCTATCGTGCGGTGGTAGCGCTGCAAGCGGAAGTAAAAGACGACGGCGGCGTCGAGATCGAACTGAAAAAAAGAATCCCGGCGGGGCGTGGATTGGGCGGCGGATCAAGCGACGCAGCGGCCGCGATGATCGGGTACCTGCGGTTGAGCGGGAAAAAAGTGGCGACGGACCGGCTGATGGAGATCGGTGCTTCGCTTGGAGCGGACGTTCCGTTCTTTTTGCAAGGCGGCCGTGCGCTTGGGATCGGGCGCGGAGACGAGATTTACCCGTTGCCGGATATCAAAACCCTGGCCGTTTTGATTGTTTCCCCCTCGGATATTCATGTACCGACGCCGGACGCCTATCGCTGGCTGAATGCGCCGGAATTGACAAAAACGGCGGAAAACTCTAAACTCTGGAAGTTCTGTGCCTTGTCCTGGAGCGAGCAGGGAACCGGCCTTTTGAACGATTTCGAAGGCGCCGTTTTCCGGCATCATCCGCGGCTTGATTCCATCAAGCGGGATTTGCTTCGAAGAGGGGCATCAGAAGCCTTGCTGGCGGGTAGCGGTTCGGCGGTGATTGGAGTTTTCCCGAGCCCAGCTAAGGCGCGCCGAGCCGCTGTTGGGTTTACTCACGACCAGACGTTCGTTTGCGAGACTCTCTCTCGCGCGAAGTATGTCCGTCTGACGCAGGGCCGTTCCGTTCGCGGAGCGAGCCGGGTCTAACCGCAGCGACTAGCCGAAAAACAAGTTATCAGTCGTCAGTTTCAGTACGAGCGGGATCGTGTGTGTTTTTGAGATGTTCTCGCTACAAGATTGCTGGTCGTTTTTTGCGGGCCAAGTTCGCATTTTGGGCGTGAAATTTCTGGCAGGGACTGTCGCGCCGAGCTGAACGAAAAGAGATTTCGCTAATCGCGACGAGAGCACAGCCTTGAACGACGAGCGATTCAAGATTTTTTCGGGGACCGCGAATCCGATCCTGGCGGAATCGATCTGCCGTCATTTGGACGTACCGCTGGGCAAGTCCGTGCTGGGGCGGTTCAGCGACGGAGAAATTTATTTTCAGATTTTGGAGAATGTGCGCGGCGCCGACGTTTTTGTTGTGCAGCCATGCCACGCTCCGGTGGATAACCACCTGCTCGAGTTGTTGTTGATGATTGACGCGTTCAAGCGCGCGTCGGCTTGGCGGATTACGGCGGTGTTGCCGTACTACTGCTATGCGAGACAGGACCGCAAAGACAAGCCGCGCGTCCCGATCTCAGCCAAGCTTGTGGCGGATTTGCTGGAAACGGCGGGAGCAAGCCGGGCGCTGACGCTCGATTTGCATGCGCCGCAGATTCAGGGCTATTTCGACGTGCCCGTGGATCATTTGTATGCGTCGCCGGTGCTGGTGGATTACTTCCGGCACAAGAATTTGCCGAACGTCACGGTGGTTTCGCCGGACGCGGGTGGCGTTGAGCGCGCACGGTTTTTTGCAAAGAAGTTGGACGCGCCGCTGGCCATTGTGGACAAGCGCCGCGTGGACGTGGACGTAAGCGAAGTGATGCACCTGATCGGCGAGGTACGTGGCCGCACGGCGCTGATTGTGGACGACATCATTGATACGGCGGGAACACTGGTGAAAACGGCGGAGGCGCTATTGAAGGAAGGCGCGCTGGATGTCTATGCGGCATGCACGCATCCGGTGCTTTCCGGGCCGGCCGTCGACCGTATTACGAAGTCGAAGATTAAAGAAGTTGTAGCGACTGATTCGGTGCCGTTGTCGGAAGCAGCCGTCGCGATGGGCAAGATCAAGATTTTGAGCGTGGCGGATTTGCTGGCGCGAGGAATTCGCTCGATTCATGAAGAGACGTCGATCAGCGAGTTGTTTATTTAGCAGGGTGTGCGGCTGGGAGGTTTTCAACGGCCGCACTACCTTCGGCACAGGCTTTAGGTTTTGAACTTAAAACTGAGAACTGAGAACTTGTAAGAAGGGACGAAGGCAATGGCAGAAAAGATTGTAGTGGAAGCAGCACCGCGCGAATCGCGCGGGAAGAATGAAGCGCGGCGGTTGCGCGTGACCGGCAAGGTGCCGGCGATTTTGTACGGCGCAAAGGGCGAAGCGCTTTCGCTCGCCGTGAGCGCGAAGCAACTCGGACAGATTCTGCGTTCCACGACGGGCCACAACACACTGTTTCAAGTGGCGCTCGCCGGCAAAGAGCAGCCCGCCATCGTGAAGGATTGGCAGGTGGACCCCGTAAGCGGAAATCTGCTGCACGTGGATCTGCTGCGCGTGGCGATGGACGTCCGCATGCGCGTGAAAGTTCCTGTGCACACATTTGGCGAGGCGCAGGGCGTTAAGGTGCAGGGCGGCGTGTTCGAGACCGTCACTCGCGAAGTGGAAATCGAATGCTTGCCCGCGGAAATTCCGACGGAGTTTCGTCTTGACGTGACGAACCTGATGATCGGAATGGCGCTTCGTGCCAGCGATATTCAGTTCGACGCGACGAAGATGAAGCTTGTCACTGAAACCGAGCGCGTGATTGCGCACGTCGTTGCGCTGCGCGTCGAAGAAGAGAAGCCTGCGGATGCGGTCGCGGCGGAAGCGGCAACGCCGGCCGAACCGGAAGTCATCAAGAAGGGCAAGAAGGAAGTGGAAGGCGAAGAAGGGGCCGAAGCCGAGAAGCCGGAGAAGAAGAAGTAATCGTCTTGCGCGAATCCGGGTTTCAGGGTTTGTACTTACAAACCCTGAGGTGAAAAAGTTATGTGGCTCATTGTTGGGCTTGGCAATCCAGACCCGGAGTATCAGTGGACGCCGCATAACCTGGGATTTCTCGCGGTGGATGAACTGGCGAACCGCGGCGGGATTCGCGTCGAGCGGCCGGAAGGTAAGGCGCTGGTCGGTCGAGGGAAGCTGGCGGGGCAGGAAGTGCTGCTCGCCAAGCCGCAGACGTACATGAACCTGAGCGGTGTTTCGGTTCGAGAGCTGCTCGCGAAGTACGAATTGACGCCGGACGATTTGCTCGTGATGTGGGATGAAGTGCAATTGCCCTGGGGCATCATCCGGCTCGCGCCGGAGGGAAGCGCCGGGAGCCACAACGGAGCGAAGTCGGTTATCGGTTCGATCGAGACGCAGAAATTTGCAAGGCTGCGGCTGGGTTGCGGACCAGATCATCCGCTGGACAGCAGGAAAGAATATGTCCTGCGGCCGATGAAGAAAGCGCAGCTGGAAGTAGCAGCGGAAGAAGTAGCGCAAGCAGGCGATGCCGTGGAAATGTGGTTGACGAACGGGATCGACGCGGCGATGAACAAGTTTAACCGGCGGGCGGAAATCATCACGGAAGACGACGCCGGAAAGTAAGTTGAGAAGAAAAAAGATTCGCGGCTGCTGCGAAAGCGGAGCCGGATTAGGAAGAGAAACGAGGCAATCATGGAAGAGCGTTTGTACGATTTGATTTTTATCGTGCGTCCGGCGACGCCGGAAGATGAGATTAAGAAGGTCGTAAGCTCGGTCGAACACGCCTGCACCGAAAAAGGCGGCAAGATCGAGAAGGCGGAACACTGGGGAACGCGGAAGCTGGCGTACAAAGTCGCCAAGCACCGCGAAGGAATGTATTACTACCACCAGATTCGCACGAATCACGGCGAGTTGATCACCGAACTCGAGCGCCGCCTGCGCGTGCAGGACTCCGTCATCAAGTACATGACGATCCGCCTCGACGAAGATTTGAAGCGCCAGAAGAAGCTGACCGATAAGCGCGAGAAGCGCGCGGCACGCCGCCCGCGTCGTCCTGCGGCAACGCCTGCGCCTGCGGCACCCATAGCGGCAGCGCCCGCTCCGGAGCAACAGGCAGCGAGTTAATCGGTCAAGACTGAGATAAGAACGATTTTCGGAAATTGTTGAAAGGATGAACGAGATGGCAGAGGAACAGAAGCAAGGGCAAACAACGCCGGCGGCACCGCCGCGCGCAGAAGGCGCGCCAAGCGGCGCACCAAGCAGTGGTCATGGCGGCGGTCATAGCGGTCACGCTGGCCAGGGCGGTCACAGTGGGCCACCGCGTCGCGAAGGCGGACGCGAAGGCGGTCCGCGCCGCGAAGGCGGACCAGGCGGCGGTCCCGGCGGACCTCGCCGCGGCAAGCGCCAATATTTCCGCAAAAAGAAAGTTTGCAAGTTCTGTGTCGAAAAAATGGATCTCATCGACTACAAACGCGCGGACATTCTTTCGCAATTTGTCCAGGAGCGCGGCAAGATTCTCCCGCGCCGCATGACGGGCGTTTGCGCGCGGCATCAGCGCTGGCTCGGCGTGGCCATCAAGCGCGCCCGCAATATCGCTTTGCTTCCGTTTGCAGGAAGCGCGGCGGGTTCAACGGCCCCCAAAGCAGTGGAAGCTCCCAAGAGCTAAACGAATTCAGGACGCCCGAAATCAGAACGAAGGGATACGAGGATGCAGATCATTCTTCAAGAAGATATCGATAAGTTGGGCCACCGCGGCGACGTGGTGACGGTAAAGCCAGGCTACGCGCGCAACTATTTGCTGCCGCGCAGCCTCGCGATTGAAGCGACAGCAGGCAACATGAATGCGCTCGAACGCATTCGCACTTCGCTCGCGAAAAAGACGGCCACCGAACTCGAAGCCGCAAAGAAGCAGGCGGAATTGCTCACCGGCGTTTCGCTCAACTTCAAGCGCAAGACCGGCGAGAACGATCAGATGTTCGGATCGGTCACTACAGGCGACATCGCCGAAGGACTCTCGGCGCAGGGCTTCAAGATCGACAAGCGCCAGGTGCAACTCGCCGAGCCAATCAAAACGATCGGCGAGCACGACGTCACAATCAAAGTGTTTCGCGACGTCGTCGCCCACATCCGCGCCATCGTCGAAAAAGAAGCGTAAGAAAGAAAACTTGTCTCACGTTTTACGTTTTGCCAAGATGAGGCACAGCATGCTGTGCCTCTACTTGTTTTCAAACGCTTCACCCAGCGACTGCACTTCCTCGCCCTTCCAGCTCTCGCCGTCATAATTGCAAACAAAAGCGACGACCAGACGCGCATCGGGATAAACGATGAGGTCGGACGTACCTCCCACAGAGCCGCCGCTGTGCTCGAAAATCCGCTTTCCAGACTTTGATTTGCCGATGAACCACCCCATTCCGTAGTTCGTCTCTTTGCCGTCTTTAGTCTTTTGAGAAGTGAAGAGAAGCTTGAGCGATCCCGCCTTCAAATAGCCGGGTTGCAACAATGCGGAACCGAAGCGCACGAGATCTTCAGAAGTGGAAATGAATCCCCCGCCGGCCCATTTGTAGCTGTTATCCACAAACATGGCGTTCTGCGTTGATTTTCCCTTCGTGCCGGAATAGAAGCGCGCTCTTTGCGGAATGATGTCGGCTGGCTGATCGGCAGTCGTGTTGAGCAGGCCGAGCGGCGTGAAAACTTGCTCCTGCTCGAAATCGAGAAAGCGTTGGCCGGCGGCGGCTTCGATAGCGGCGCTCAGCAAATTGTAGCCAAAACTGGAATAGCTGAATTTCGTTCCGGGCGGAACAACGAGTGGATCGTCTTTGAAGCGCTCGAGACCATCCACGACCGAGTCATAGTGCTTTTGACTGTCTGGCTCGCCATCCTTGTAATGGCGAATTCCTCCGAGATGTCCAGCCAACATTCGCGGAGTGATCAGCGCGCCTTTGTCTGGAAACGTGGGAACGTATTTTTGAATTGGAGCGTCCAGGTCGATCTTGCCTTGTTCAACCAACCTCATTAGAGCGGCGGAAGTAAGGGGTTTGGAGACGCTGCCAATACGAAATTTGGTGATTTGCCAGGCAGGAACCCTTTGCTCCAGATCCGCGTAACCGAATGCTTCGGAGTAGATGATTTTGCCGTTGATGGCGACGGCCACGTTGAAACCGGGAATGCCGTGCGCGAGCCATTCTTTGGCGATGGAGCGGGCGTGTTCGCGTGCGCTCGCGTAAGAAGCCGGTTTGTCTTGTGCAACAGCCGTCGCTGGCGCAGCCTGCGCGCCGATTTTCGAAGCAGTCGCCAGCGAGCAGGCAAAGACTAGCAATACCGCAAGCAATCTACGTTGAGTCAGAAAATATTTCTTCATCAAGCGCATGGGAACCCTCGGCTGAAACTTGAAAACGACAGGGATTTTACGCGCTTCCGCCATCACAAACGAGTGCAAAAAAAGTTTTGCAACGATTTCCGAAACCATGCACAGCTAATCGGATTGACGCCGCGCCAACACGCACGCACAATACGAAAATCCAATTTCGAAAAAAGGTGCGCAAAACCCAGCAGCGAACGGAAGTCTTGCATTGGCCGGGGCAGCGTGCTATAAAGCGAATAAAAGGCGAATAGCTTAAAGCTGCCAATGTCTGCCGACACAACACTCGAACGCCCGCTCCCCAGCAATCTCGACGCAGAGCGCTCCATCCTCGGCGCTATTTTGCTCGATAACCACGCGCTGAATACCGCCATTGAAAATGTCCGTCCGGAAGATTTCTTCCTCGATCAGCACCGCCGCGTTTACGTGCAAATGATCGCCCTCGGCGAGAGCCAGCAGGCCATCGACTTGATAACGCTCACCGAAGAGCTGCACCGCCGCGGCGAACTGGAGGCCTCCGGCGGCGCGCCGTATCTTTCCGCCCTGGCCGACGGCATGCCGCGCGTTTCGAACGTCGAACATTACGCGCGCATTGTCAAAGAAAAGGCCCTGCTGCGCAACCTGATTCACGCCACGCACAACATTCAGCAGCGCGCGCTCGAAGGCGAAGACGGCGCGGACATGATTCTCGACAACGCCGAGTCATCCATTTTTGCGCTGGCGGAAGACCGCGTGAAGGCCGGGCTCATTCCAATCAAGGACATCGTTCGCGACAATTTCGAACGCCTCGAAAGAATTTTCCGCGAGGGCAAAAGTATCACGGGAATCGCAACCGGCTACACCGAACTCGACAAGCTCTTGAGCGGCCTGCAGAACTCCGAATTGCTGATTCTTGCCGCGCGGCCGTCGCAAGGCAAAACGGCGCTGGCGCTGAACCTCGCGGAAAATATCGCCATTCGCGGTGGCAGGCCGGTGGCGGTATTCAGCCTTGAAATGTCGAAGGAGTCGCTGCTCCAGCGCCTCGTCGCGTCGGTCGCGCAGGTCGACGCGCACAAATTCCGCTCCGGGCATCTGAACCGCGAGGATTGGCGCCGCATGACGGAAGCGCTCGGTACAATTTCCTCTGCCCCACTGTGGATTGACGACGCCGGCTCGACCAGCGTGATGGAAATCGGCGCAAAAGCTCGGCGCCTCAAGCGCGACAAGGGTTTGTCCCTGCTCGTCGTGGATTACTTGCAGTTGATTACCGGGCGCGGCCGCTTCAACAGCCGCCAGGAAGAAGTAGCAAGCATTTCCCGCGGTCTGAAGGGCCTTGCAAAAGAACTGCAAATCCCGGTCCTCGTCCTCAGCCAGTTGACGCGTGCGCCCGAACGCGAAGAGCGCGGCCCGCAACTTTCCGACTTGCGCGAATCGGGCGCCATCGAACAGGACGCTGACGTCGTCATGTTCATCTACCGGCCGAACTGGGGCAAGATGGATCTCTCGCCGGAAGAACGTGACCAGGCGGAAATCGTCGTCGCCAAGCAGCGCAACGGCCCCACCGATAAAGTGAAATTCGTATTCCGCAGCAGGCTCACGCGCTTCGAAGAAGCCGCGCCCGACGCCTTCTCCCAATTCGCCCCGGACGACATGTAAGGAAAGCCACAGCGCGGCAGTTTGGCCACGCCAGACCAACTGGTTTCCTTCTCGGCCGGCCCGCCCAAAATGGCTGTAACTGGTTGCAACGAATCGCTTTATTCTTGACTGAGCCTCATCTCGCGCAAGCCCTCCCAGCGGCGATTTGCGTGCATATCTACCTGTTGTCTTTCACGCGCCACAGTTTTGGCGCGCACGTTCAATGTGTCGGGATGTCGTAAAATTAAATGCTCTGGGATTCGCATGGCGACCAAACGCAATAACAAAATTGATTTCGAACGCAGGCCAGTCTGGGCGGAAGTCTCGCTCGGCGCGTTGCAATACAACTTGAACGCGATTCGTGCATTCGTGAATCCGCCGGGCGAAAAGCGCGCGACGCCGCGAAAAGTGTTGTGCATCGTGAAGGGCAATGGCTACGGCCACGGTGGGCCGCAAGTCGCCAAAGCGCTCGAAAAATTCGGCGCCGACTGGTTCGGCGTCACTTGCACCGAAGAGGGAATCGCCGTCAGGAAGGCCGGCGTAAAAGGCCCCGTGCTGATTCTCACCAGTTTCGTCGCAGGCGAAGAGCCGCATCTTCTCAAACACAATTTGACGCCCGTCGTGCACCGCATCGAACAACTCGACGAATTAAACCGCGCCGCTCTTCGCCACGCAAAAAAGAAGCCCGCGATTTTTCATCTGAAAGTGGACACCGGCATGAACCGCCTGGGCATCGCACTCGATGACACCGGGCGTTTCGCCGCCCAGCTTTCGAAATGTAAGAACTTGAAGTTGGGCGGCCTCTTCACTCATTTTGCTTCGTCGGGAGTATTTCTGGATTCGATTGCCGGGCGCCAGACCATTGAGCAGGAAGAGCGGTTTTATTCGGCGCTGGAACGTCTGAAGAAACTCGGCATCGATCCCGGCATCGTCCATCTTGCGAACAGCGCCGCGATCGCTTCTCGTCCGGAAACCTGGGCGGACATGGTCCGGCCGGGTGCGATTCTGTATGGCTACCACCCGGGCTACGATCCGGCGGAGCTGCGCGAAGAGTCTGAGCGCAAGTTGCCGTTGAAGCCGGTGATGAGTTTGCGCACGCGAATCATCAGCCTGCGCAACGTTCCGGCTGGGCGGGGCGTGGGATACGATTCGCAATTCGTTACGTCGCGGCCTTCCATGATTGCTTTGCTCGCGGCCGGCTATGGCGACGGCATTCATCGCTCGCTCGGCAACAAGGGAAACGTTCTTGTTCGCGGAACGATCGCGCCAATCGTGGGCATCGTCTCCATGGACGTGACGATGGTCGACGTAACCGACGTGCCCGGCGTCGCCATCGGCGACGAAGTCACCATCTATGGCACTGCCGGCAAAGACGTCTTGCCTGCGAACCGCGCCGCCCGCGGAATCGGCACCGTAACTTCCGATTTGCTTTGCGCGGTCGCTGCCAGGGTGCCGCGCTTCTACGTTCCTTAGACCACGCTTACCACGCTGTAACTTTAAGCTGCCGGCCGCCTATCGGATAGTGGGTCAGCTTCCGATTACGCGACTCACCAGGCACAAGCGAAAAATGTGATATACAATTCTTCTAGTCACATTACGTCTATGCTTCAAAGCGACCCCTCGCAGGTGTTTCTCCTCAAATTTTGGCCTCTAATTCTCTTTGTTGGCTTTACGATCCTGTTCTGGAAGACACGATTCCATTGGGCCCTATTGCTTGTTCTTCTCAATGCTTTTCTCTTGTCCATGTTCCGCGCATCGCTCGCGGTAATTGAAATTTCTGACGGCACCATCCGCTATCGGCGCTTATTCAACTGGAGAGAATTACCCTGGGAAGAAATCGAAAGATGTGGGGTTTCCAGGACGGGTGTCGGAATTGGTTACATTAGCCTCACGCGTTTCTTGTGGCCTTGGGGAAAGCTATATTTCATCTTGGGCGAGGGAGGACGCGGAAGGGAACCCCTTCTCACTTTCATTCAGAACGCATTGGAGAATCCATCAGCCCAAAGCTTTGAGTAGCTCCTGATTAACGCTGCGGTAACCGGAAACTGACCCACCATAGCTTTTATGAGGATTGTTGACACTCGTCGCAGCAGTCGGCACACTATCTGCGAGCAGTTCTCTCCGTGAAACACGCGGACCCCGAGAGGAGCCAGCATTGCGAGTAGATGGACGCGCAGCCGATGATTTGCGCCCGGTAAAAATCATTCCTGACTTCATTCCCAACGCCGAGGGCAGCGTACTGATCGAAGAAGGCAACACGCGCGTGATCATCACTGCCACGATCGAAGATGGAGTGCCTTCTTTTCGCAAAGGTTCCGGCAAAGGCTGGGTCACCGGTGAATACGGAATGCTGCCGCGTTCCACGGAAGAGCGCACTCCGCGCGAATCCGCGCGAGGCCGTCAATCAGGACGCACGCTCGAAATTCAGCGCATGATCGGCAGAGCGCTTCG
>Ga0137412_10001084_pt1 | contig 20560 bp, 19 predicted proteins | sample CZODoug2_1_16fun_FD_122160 | JGI IMG/M metagenome (GOLD analysis project Ga0137412, IMG submission 122160) | Vadose zone soil fungal communities from Angelo Coast Range Reserve, California, USA - CZODoug2_1_16fungal (Hybrid Assembly) | ecosystem: Environmental > Terrestrial > Soil > Vadose zone...
GGCTCTGCGCGTGGTGGAACCGGCCCGCGCTGGCCCAGCCGTAGGAGCCGCCGTAGATCGCGGCGTTGCCGTATCGCTCGCGCACCCGGCCCAGCTCGGCGGCGAGCAGGTCAAGCGCGGTGTCCCAGTCGACCTCGACGAACTCGTCGGCGCCGCGCAACGGGTCGGGGCCGGGCCCGCGCTCGAGCCAGCCGCGCCGGACCGCCGGGCGGGCGACCCGGGCGCGGTGGCTCACCGCGTCGGTCAGGTTGGCCAGCAGCGGCGACGGGTCGGGGTCGAGCGGGTGTGGCTCGATCCGCAGCCGGTCGCCGTCGGCGGCGGCGGTGAACGCACCCCAGTGCGAGCTGTTCGGTACCGGACGCGAGCGACCCACCTGGCAGACCCCATTCCCCCGCGCACACCGCGGCGCCGTCCCCAGCCTACGAGTCGGCGAGCGGATGTGGGCGAGGTCGCGGCGGCGGCGGGGTCGATCGCGTACGGTGGGTATTGACGCATCAACCCCCCTCTTCCGCGAGGGCTTAGCTACTCGGAGAGCGTAGGAGATGACCGATCACAATGCTGGCCCTTTCACGCTGAACCGGCGCACGTTCGTCGGGGCGTCGGCCGCGGTGGGTGGCATCGTCGCCGCCGAGTCGCTGCTGTCCTGTTCCGCGCCCCCGGCGGAGGCGGCGACGACCGTGACGTTGACGATCAACGGCGCCGAACGCACCGTCGAGGTGGACAACCGCACGTCACTGCTGGATCTGCTGCGCGAACGGGTCAAGCTGCCCGGCACCAAGAAGGGCTGCAACCAGGGTGCCTGCGGTGCGTGCACCGTGCTGCTGGACGGCCGCCGGGCCAACTCGTGCCTGACCCTCGCGGTGATGCACGACGGCGCCGAGCTCACCACCATCGAAGGCCTGGCCGACGGCGACCGGCTGCACCCGCTGCAACAGGCATTCATCGACCAGGACGCCTTCCAGTGCGGCTACTGCACCCCCGGCCAGATCATGTCCGGCATCGGCTGCATCGCGGAGAAACACTGCGGCTCGCGCGCGGAGATCCGGGAGTGGATGAGCGGCAACATCTGCCGCTGCGGCGCCTACACCAACATCGTCACCGCGGTCGAGCAGACCGCCCAGCAGACCTAGGGGCAGCCTTGTTCCCGTTCACATTCACCAAGGCCGCCGACGAACCCTCGGCACTGGCCGACGGTGCCAACGGCGGCCGCTACATCGCCGGCGGCACCACTCTGATCGACCTCATGCGGGAAACCGTCGAACGCCCACCCACCGTCATCGACATCAACGCCCTGCCCTACCGCGACATCGACATCAACCCCCAACGACTGCGATTCGGCGCACTCGTCCGCATGACCGACCTGGCCACCGACCCCCGCGTCCGCACCCAGTTCCCGGTCATCTCCGAAGCACTCGAACTCAGCGCCTCGGCACAACTGCGCAACATGGCCACCATCGGCGGCAACATCATGCAGCGGCCGCGATGTCTGTACTTCCGCGACGTCACCGCCGCCTGCAACCGGCGCGAACCCGGCTCGGGCTGCCCGGCGATCGGCGGCGAGAACCGCACCCACGCCGTGCTCGGCACCAGCGCCGAGTGCGTGGCCACCCACCCCTCCGACCTCTCCGTCGCGCTCGTCGCCCTCGACGCCACCGTCACGCTGCGCTCCACCCGGGGCGACCGGTCCATCCCGATCTCGCGGTTCTTCCGCCAGCCGGGCCAGACGCCGGATCAGGAACACGATCTGCGACCCGGCGAGCTCATCGTCGCCGTCGACGTACCCACCGGGGCGCACACCAGCCGCTCGGGCTACCTCAAGGTCCGCGACCGGCAGTCCTACGAGTTCGCGCTGACCTCGGCGGCGGTGGCCATGGACATCCAGGGCGGGCTGATCCGCGCGGCCCGGGTGGCCGTCGGCGGGGTCGGCACCGTGCCATGGCGGCTGCCCGAGGTGGAGCGGACGCTGGTCGGCCGGACGGCGTCTGACCCGGTGTGGACGGACGCCGCGGCGCGCGCGGCGGATGGCGCGACACCGCTGTCCGGCAACGCGTTCAAGGTCGAGCTGGTGAAACGCACGGTCGCTCGCCAGCTGGCCACAGTTGGGGCGCGGGTATGACCGAGAGCGCCGTCGGCCAGCCGATGTCCCGGGTGGACGGCCGGCTCAAGGTCACCGGGCGGGCCACCTACGCCGCCGAGCACCCGGTCCCCGACCTGATCCACGCGGTGATCGTGAACGGCACCGTCGGCCGGGCCAGGGTGGCCTCCATGGACACCACCCGCGCACTGGCCGAGCCGGGTGTGTTGCGGGTGCTGACCGACCTGAGCGGGGTCAACCTGGGATACCCGGCGGACCAGGTCAACTTCTTCGGGCAGTCACTGGCCATCGTCGTTGCCACCACGCTGGAGCAGGCCCAACACGGTGCGTCGCTGGTCGAGGTGCGGTACGCGACCCAGCCGGCGAGCATCGACCTGGACGCCCCGGACGCGGTGCCCCACCCCGCCCCGGAGACCCCCGACTACCGCCGGGGGGACCCGGACGGCGCCCTGCGGGGCGCGCACACCGTGCTCGACCACACCTTCACCATCGCCCGGAACTTCCACAACCCGATCGAGCTGCCCTCCACCATCGCCCGGTGGGACGGCGACCGGCTCACCCTCTGGGACAAGACGCAGTGGGTCCAGGGCAACGCCCGCAACGTGGCCACCGCGCTCGGCATTCCGCCGGAGAACATCCGGGTGATCTGCCCGTTCATCGGCGGGGCGTTCGGCAGCGCGGGCCGCACCTGGCCGCACGTCATCCTGGCCGCGCTCGCCGCCCGCGAGATGCGCCGGACGGTCAAGCTGGTCCTCACCCGCCGACAGATGTACACCGGCATCGGCTACCGACCGGCCAGCCGGCAGCGTCTCCGGCTCGGCGCCTCCTCGGACGGTCGGATCAGCGCGATCGTGCACGAGGGCAGTTCGGAGACCGCGCGGTACATGGACTACGACGACGCGGGCGTCGAGCTGTCGCAGTTTCTCTACCAGAGTCCGCACATGCGCTCCAGCTACCAGCTCGTTCCGCTCGACGTGCACGCCCCGACCTTCATGCGCGGTCCGGGCACGGTGACCGGCGCGTTCGCGCTCGAGTCGACTATGGACGATCTGGCACACCAGCTCGGCCTGGACCCGATTGAGCTGCGCCTGCGCAACGAGCCCACCGCGAACCAGTTCACCAACCTGCCCTTCACCACCCGGCGGCTGGCCGAGTGCTACCAGCTGGGCGCGCAACGGATCGGCTGGTCGCGGCGCAGCCCGACGCCTCGCGCCGGCAAGGAGGGCGACCTGCTCATCGGCATGGGCATGGCCGCCGCGGCGCACTCCAACAACCGCACCGCGGCCACCGCCATGGCCCGGATCAACGCCGACGGAACCGCCGTGGTGGCCAGCGCCACCTCCGACATGGGGCCCGGCACCTCCACGTCGATGATCCAGATTGCCGCTGACGCGCTGGGGCTGCCCACCAACCGGGTCACCTTCCAGCTGGGTGACTCCACGCTGCCCACCGCGCCCATGCACTCCGGCTCCAAGACGCTGGCCAGCGTCGGCTCCGCGGTGTTCACCGCCTGCAATGCGCTGCGGGACAGCGTGGTGCGCACCGCCGTGGTGGACCCGGCCTCCCCGCTCTACGGGGTGCCGCCGGAGGCGGTGACCGTCGCGGCCGGGTCCCTGGCCGGCCCGGTTGGCCGGGCGGAGACCTACCAGGACATCCTGCGCCGCCGGGGCCGGGACAGCATGGACACCCAGCAGAGCTGGTCACCCGGGGACGGCAACACCCGCTTCTCCTCCTACGCCTACGGAGCGGTGTTCGCCGAGGTCTCGGTGGACGAGCTGCTGGGCATGGCCAGGATCAGGCGGATCTTCGCCGCCTACGACATCGGGCGGGTGATCAACCCGAAGCTGGCGCACAGCCAGGCGTTGTCTGGCATGGTCGCGGGAATCGGTATGGCGCTGCTGGAGAGCGGGGTCACCGATCACCGCGACGGGCGCATCGTGAACGCCAACCTGGCCGATTACCTGGTCCCGATCAACGCTGACGTACCCGAGCTGGACACGGCCTTCGTCGGCGGCGAGGAACCGGCGGCGGACCCGATCGGCATCAAGGGATTGGCCGAGCTGGTCATGGTCGGGGTGCCGGCGGCGATCGCCAACGCGGTGTTCAACGCCACCGGCAGGCGGGTCACCGAGCTGCCCATCACGCTGGACAAGCTGCTGTGATCCGCACCTAGGAGCTAGCCTGCCTCGGACCCCGCTGAGGCTCGCGGTGGATGAAGTCGACCAGCGTGCCAGCCACTATTGCGGGCGCCTCCCGCCATGGCCAGTGGTGCTCGATCAGCAGCCGATGGCGGGGAATCCGATACCGCGTCAGGTAGTCCTGGGTGGCCGGCGTCGTCGTGGTGGACGCCCACAGATACAGCGTCGGCACGGGCAGGCGCCGGTACTGGTGCCCGAAGCCTCCCTTCGCGCCGCGGGCCAGCGCGTCCCGGCCGAGCGCCCACATGCACTCGGCATCCGCGGCCTCCACGGACTCCGCGTAGCTCGCCGGTGCCCGGTCGGCGGCGACGAGCTCCCGCACCTGCGCGGCAAAGGCCCGCTTGAACCCGGCCGGGTCGGCATAGTCGGCGGCCTGGCCGGAGAAGTACGCGTCATCGGCGGTCAGATTTCCCTCCAGGGACACCACCGCTCGGCAGCGCACGCCCAGCCGGTGGGCCGCTAGCACGGCGATCACCGAGCCGAGCGAATGACCCACCAGGGTGGCCGGCTCGGAGAACTCGTGCGCCACATACCGGGCGATCAGGTCGGCGTACCGCGGGATGGTGGCCGGGCTCGCCGAGGCCGAGGCGGCGCCGAAACCGGGCAGGTCCACCACCGCGACATGATGGCGCTGGTCGGCCAGCACCCGCAGCAGCGGCTGCCAGGACACCGCGCTGTCGGCGAACGCGGGGACACAGACCACCGGGTGCCCGCCGCCGGCTCGGGTCCACACCAGAGCCCCGGCCTCTCGCATGATCAGCGAGTTTGGCACGGTCTGCCGCTCGTGGTCGAGCGATATAACATGCGCTCGCCGAGGTCAGCCGGCCCCGACCAGCTCGGCGCTGGTCTCCCACAGGTCGGCGGCTTTGCCCAGGTCGTAGGAGTCGGCCGAGGACCGGATCTCCCGGGTGCCGGAGAAGTAGCGACCGGTGACGGCGGAGAGCTCGGGGTCGGTGACCAACCGAGCGAGGGCTGCCCCGGACCGCCGAGGGGTGTGCGCATTGAGCCCCGGCACCAGGGTGAGCGCCGGCAGCAGGTAGCGCCAGGCCAGCGCTTGCGCCGTCGGATAGTCCCTGGCCAGGCCGGTACCCGGCATGAGTCCCGGGTCGAAGGCGTTCACCGTGACCCCCGGCGACCCCGCCACCGAACCGGCGGCCAGCCGTCGCGCCAGCTCGTAGGCCATCAGTACGTTGCAGAGCTTCGACGTGGCGTACCGGCGCCGGCCCTCAACGCCGCCGCTCGCCCTGGTGTCGCCGGGGTAGGCGAGCGAGCGGGCGTCGGTGTAGGTCGGCGCCGGCGTGCCGGTGCGCTTGGCCGGATCGTGCGTGCCGCTGGCCACGAGCACGATCCGCCCGTGGCTGGCCAGGTGCGGCAACAGCTCGCGGACCAGCAGGAAATGCGCGAGGTGGTTGACCGCGAAGGTCTGCTCGAATCCGTCCGCGGTGACCGCCATGCGCGACACGGTCTGGGTCCCGGCGTTGCAGACGATCGCGTCCAGCGGCGGCAGCCCACGGGTGAGCAGCTCACCGGTGAAGCGGCGGACATCAGCCAGGGCGCCGAGGTCAAGTGGCATGCCGACGACCTCCGCGCCGGTCTCGCCGCTCAGCGCGGCGGCGGCCCGGCTGACCTCGGCGGGGCGGCGACCGGTGATCACCAGCACCCAGCCGCAGTCGGCGGCGATGGCCTTCGCGGCCTGGTAACCGAGGCTTCCGGTGCCGCCGGTGATCAGCGCGGTGCGTTGGTCGGTCATTCCGGGCCTCCGTGCTGGGTCATCGGGGGTTCCTGGTGGCGGGCTCTGGCGATCGCCATCGGCGCGAGTGCACGCAGCGCGGCAGCCAGGTCGGCATACATCCGCCTCGGCTCGGCCGATGACGGCTCGAGTTGGGTGGCGAAGAAGCAGCCGTCGGAGAAGGCCACCGCGAACTGGGCCAACTCCTCGGCGGCGGCGCGGGCGGGCTCGGGACCGTACTCACTGGTCAGCATGCCGGCGATGAAATCCCGGAAGTAGTTCGTGGCGTGTCCGCGAACCCGTTGGACCAGCTCCGCCGCGACCTCGTCGTTCGCGCCCTCCAGCACGAGCAGGTAGAACAGCCGCAGGAAGACCGGATGCTCGGCCACCGCGTCCGCGCCGCGGCGCAGGATCACCTCGGTCCGCTCGTCGCCATCGCCGGGGAGCTCCTCCCAGCGGGGCAGCGCGGCGAACCACCGCTGGGCGCCGCGCTCCATCACCGTCGCGAGCAGGCCTTCCTTGCTGCCGAAATGCCAGTACAGCGACGTCACCGCGACGCCGGCCGCTTTGCAGACCGCGGAGACCGGCGTTGCCGCGTAGCCCTTCTCGCTCATCAACCGCTCGGCCACATCCAGCAGCAAATCCCGGGACCGGGCGGTAGCCGCCTGGCCGGTTTCTCTCCCCCGCGCTCTCCGCACGCCTCGACTGTAGGGATCGCTACATACAGGCGTCAAGCTCGACGCGGCAGCCCTAGGCTTGGCACGAACCGATCTCGTGACTCCCGACCCCTGGAGGGCTTGATGGCCGCGCCGGTCCGCGTGGATTTCTATTTCGACCCGGTATGCCCGTTCGCCTGGATCACCTCGCGGTGGATCCTGGAGGTTGACCAGCACCGCGAGCTGGACCTGCGGTTCCGGGTGATGAGCCTGGCCGTGCTCAACGAAGGTCGGGAAGGTCACGTCCCGGAGGCGGACAAGGGACTCAACAGCGCGTGGCGCCCGGTCCGGGTGGCCGCCGCGCTGGCCGCGCAGCGCGGCGAGCGCGTGTTGCGCGACTACTACACGGCGTTCGGCGTTCGCTATCACAACCAGCGGCTTCGCGATCGCGACCTGGTGATCAAGGAAGTGCTCGAGGAAATGGGCGCCAGCGAGCTGGCGCCGGCCGCCGACTCGACCGAGTACGACGAGGCGGTACGCGCCTCCCACCACGAAGGCATGGACCCGGTGGGGTTGGACGTGGGCACGCCGACCCTGCACGTCGACGGCGTGGCCTTCTTCGGCCCGGTGCTCAGCTCGGTCCCGCGCGGCGAGGACGCGGTGAAGATATTCGATGGGGCCCGGCTGCTCGCCGGCTATCCCGACTTCTTCGAACTCAAGCGCACCCGCAAGGGAGACCTGAGCTTCGACTAGCGGTTCAGCGGGCGAGGGTGCACACCGGCATCGGGGTGACCAGCGGGGCGGCCACCGGGCTGAGCCCGCCGGTGGCTCGATCCACCACGAAGCTGGTCACCGTGTTGGACTTCTGGTTGGCGGAGAACAGGTATGCGCCGCTCGGGTCCAGGCCGATGTGCCGGGGGTACGAGCCGCCGCAGGATGGCGCGCCGACCAGGGTGAGCTCTCCGTCGGCGCCGACGCTGAACACCGCGACGTTGTCCGCGCCCCGGTTGGACACGTAGACGAACCGGCCGTCCGGGGAGACCAGGATTTCGGCCGGATAGTTGCGGGTCCCGGCCGGTGGCGCGGGCGTGGCCGGCTGCTCCCGCCCCGGCGTCAGCAGTCCGTCGGCGTACCCGCAGGTGATCACGGTGCTGCCCAGCTCGTTGGCCACGTAGGCGAACCTGCCGTTGGGATGGAACGCCAGGTGGCGGGGCCCGCTGCCGGGGCGCAGCCGGACCTGGTGGCGCAGCGCCAGCTTCCCGGTGGCCAGGTCCAGCTGGTAGGCGTAGATCGAGTCGGTGCCCAGGTCCACCGCGTGCAGGTAGGCACCGGTCGGGTCCGGCAGGATCTGGTGGGCGTGCGGCCCCTCCTGCCGGTCCGGATCGGGGCCGGTCCCGGCGTGCTGGGCCAGGTCGCTGGCCGGGCTGAGGCCTCCGTCGGCGCGTACCGGGAGCACCACCACGCTGCCCGAGTTGTAGTTCGCCGCCAGCACATACCGCCCGCTGGGGTGCACGCACAGGTGAGTGGGCCCGGCGCCCCCGCTGGGCTGCCGGTTGATCGTCCTCGGCGCGGCGCCGGTCAGATCCAGGGCGTTGACCCCGCCGTCCTCCTGCTCGTCCACCGTGTAGAGCGCCCGGCCGGAAGGGGCGATGGCCAGGAAGGACGGGTTCGCCACGGGCACCACATTGCGCACCGCCAGCTGGCCGCTGCCCGCGTCCCAGGTGCCGACGCCGAGGCCCTTGCCGGCGCCGTCACCATCGGTGTAGGTGCCCACGAAGAACGGCCGCTTGGCCGCGTCGGGTGCGGGGTTGGGCCCCGGGGTGGGCCCGGCTGACGGGGCAGGGGCGGGCGGTGCGCACCCGGCGGCCAACAGCGTGCCCAGTACACCGACGCCGAGCACACCGAGGAACATCCGTCGGTCCACCCCCGTCACCCCTCTGGTCCGGCGCCCAACCGTATCTCCCCCGCGCGCCGACACTCCCGAGCTTCCCCGCCAACACGCCACCGTATCGGGGCCCTCTGGATGTGCGGGCGGGTCCGAGGCGCCACTGGCCGCCGGCTTCGCCGCCCCCTGGGAACTCACCTGGGGACCGGACAACTTCCTGTGGGTGACCGAGAAGGTGGGCAAGCGGGTGGACCGGATCAACCCCGCCGACGGGTCCAAGACCACCGTGCTGACCATCGACCAGGTCTCCGCCAGCGGCGCCCAGGACGGGCTGCTCGGGCTGGCCTTCGCCGGTTCCTCGGCCTTCCTGGCCTATTCCTACGACACCGACCCCGGGCCGCCGACCACCCTGCGCGGCAAGATCGTCCGGTATCAGTACGACCGAGCCGCGGCGACCCTGACCAACCCGGTGGACATCCTGGACGGCTCGGTCCCGGCGGACAACCCGGTGATCCACGGCGTGCGCAGCCACGTCTTCACCTACGGCCATCGCAACCCGCAGGGCCTGGTGGTCGGACCGGGCGGGCGGATCTTCTCCGACGAACACGGCCCGAAGAGCGATGACGAGATCAACCTGCTGCGGGCCGGGAAGAACTACGGCTGGCCGTTCGTCGCCGGGTACCGGGACGGCCAGTCCTATCAGTACTCGAACTGGTCCGCGGCGGCCAACTGTGCCCAGCTGGAGTACAACGACTACGACGTGCCCGCCATAGTGCCCCGAGGTCCGCCGGAGTTGCGGTGGCAGGACCCGGACTACGCCGAGCCGCTCAAAACGATCTGTGAGTGTCGTTGCGGTGCTCCTGGATGGAGGACCACCAGGCTCGGTGCCGGTGACCCGACGTGACCCGAAAACGATCTGGCCGCTTCGGCGTGCCTTTCCGTAGACATGTCCGTTTGGTTGCCGGCACCGGCCTGGCCCACCAGTTGGCCTGATCAGAAGCCTGTCCGCGCGAGCGTGACCCCTCACAGATGTGCCACTCCGGTGACCCCATCCAGGCCGGTGCCGACGTTGACCGCGCCTTCAGGAAGGACAACCGGCCAGTGGCCATGCTGTCAGAGCTCGTCGATGCCGTCATCGGCGCCGACACCCACCGCGACACTCATCAAGTCGAGATCACCTATCCCAGCGGCGCGGTGATCCGAACCCGCACCTTCACCAACGACAGCACTGGCCACGCCGAGACCCTGACCTGGATCGTCGAGCACGCTCCGGGGCCGCGGCTGGTGATGTCAGTCGAAGGAACCCGTAGCTACGGCGCCGGGCTGGCACGGGCGGCCGCCGCGGCGGGGATCGCTGTGATCGAGGCCGAACAACCCAGCCGCAAGACCCGCCGAGGCAAGGGCAAGTCCGACCCGATCGACGCCCACTTGGCCGTGCTGTTCGCACTCGGCCTCGACGCCGACAAGCTGCCCACCCCGCGCGCCGACGGTGACCGCGAGGCCCTGCGGATCCTGCTCTGCGCACGCCAGGAGCTGACCACCACGGCCACCGGGCAGACCAACCGGCTACGTGCCCTGCTGCGAGACGGCGACGACGCCGAGCGCCGCGTCGCTCGCAGCGGCCTCACCGAGCCCATCCTGGCCGGCTTGGCTCGCCGACGGCCACCGCGGGACGCCGCCCGTGAGCAGGCGGTTCGCCATGGCGAGATCCGCCGGCTGGCCATGGCGTTGCGCGAGGCCGCCCGCGCGCTCAAGGCCAACCGCGCCGAGCTGGCCACAATCGTCGACGACGTGGTCCCCGGACTGACCGGCCAGCCCGGGATCGGCCCGGTCAGCGCCGCCCAAGCCATCGTGTCGTTCTCCCACGCCGGGCGCTGCCGCAGCGACGCCGCGTTCGCCAAGCTCGCCGGCACCAGCCCGCTCGAGGCCTCCAGCGGGCAAACCACCCGACACCGGCTCAACCGAGGCGGAGACCGAGCCCTCAACCGAGCCATCCACACCATCGCCAACACCCGAATGCGCTGCGACGCCACGACGCGGGCCTACGTCACCCGCCGCCGAGCGCAGGGCAAGAGCGACCGCGAGATCCGCCGCTGCATCAAGCGCTACATCGCCCGTCAGCTGTTCCGCACCCTGACCGCCGCCATGACTCCCACCGCCGTCACTGGCGGCTGAGCCCCGCGGAGTCACACGAGAGGAGCAACAAGCACAAACGATCTTGACACATATAGAAGCGTCTACACCGTGCCGACCGGACACAACTTCCAGGATCCGGCCTGCGGTGCGGCAATCGGCCTGTGCTGGCCGTCGATCGCCCCGTCCAGCATCGACTACCTGCCCGCCGAGAACGCGCCGAACCCGGCGCTGGCGAACGCCCTGCTGGTGCCCGCGCTGAAGACCGGCTCGCTGTTCGTGTTCAAGCTGACCGGGGACGGCGGCTCGGTGCAGGGCGACACGCGGCAGCTGTTCCGGACCCGCAACCGGTACCGGGACACGGCCATCAGCCCGGACCACACGAAGATCTACATTGCCACCGACAGCGAGGGAACGGCCGGTCCGCAGTCCGGGTCGAGGACCGGTGCGCTGGACAACCCGGGCGCAATCCTGGAGTTCGCCCTCACCACGGCGGCCGCCGGCGGATCCTGAGCGATCAGCTCGGTACCGCGGCAGGCTCGGCCGGCGTTGCCCCGCTGGCCGGGGCCGCGGCGCGCTGAGCTCGCAGCCGGCTCCACAGCCCCCGGCTGGGCCGCTGGGCCAGCGCGGCGGTGAACCGGTCCAGGAAGATCGCCACGATCACCACGGCGAGCCCACCCTCGAACCCGGTCGCCACGTCCAGCTGGGTCACCGCGCTGACCACTGTGCTGCCCAGCCCGCCGGCGCCGGCCAGCCCGGCCACCACCACCATGGACAACGCCAGCATGATCACCTGGTTGATCCCGGCCATGATCGACGGGAGTGCCATGGGCAGCTGCACCTCGCGCAGGATCTGTCGCGGGTGCGCGCCGAACGCATGGGCGGCCTCCACCACCTCGGGGTCCACCCCCCGGATGCCCAGCTCGGTCAGCCGCACCGCGGGCGGGATGGAGAAGATCGTGGTGGCCACCACCCCGGGCACCGCGCCGATACCGAAGAAGAACACCGCGGGGATCAGATAGACGAACACCGGAGTGGTCTGCATGAAGTCCAGGATCGGCCGCAACACCGCGCTGGTGGTGCGCCGCCGGGCCGCCCAGATGCCCAGCGGGACCCCGATCGCGGTGGCGATCACGGCGGCCACGATTACCACCCCGAGTGTCTCCATGGCCTCCTGCCACAGGTCCAGCGAGGAGATCAGCAGGAAGCCGACCAGGGTGAACACCGCCAGCCCCCAGCCGCGGACCAGCAGCGCGGCCACGGTCAGGATCGCCACCCAGACGTAGAACGGCGGCCCGGCCAGCACCGCGGTGAGCGCGTCCACCACGACGGTGACCACCGCGCTGATGCCGTCCAGCACGCCCGGGATGGTGCGCAGCAGCCAGGTGATGAACTGCTCGACGTAGCTGCCGAGTTGGATTCGAGGCATGATCAGCTCCTGCCCGGGACGGCGAGCGCGGCCAGCAGGGTCCCCCGGGGGACCACGCCGAGCAGCCGGTGCCGCTCGTCCACCACGGCCAGCGGGACGACGTGCCGGCCGACCTGGTCCACCAGGTCGATCAGCGGCCGGTCCGGCTGAGTTGTCCGGTACTCGTCGATAAGGGCACCGATGTCGATCGAGGTACCGCCCCGGCTCGCGGCGCCGGCCAGCCAGTCGTCGCGCACCACGCCCAGGATGCGGTCCTCCTCGTCGAGCACGTAGGCACCGGTCGCCTCGGCGGCACCGAGCCGGTGCAGCACGTCGGCGGGCCGCTCGTCCAACCGGACCACGATGCGAGGTTCGCGCAGCACGTCACGCGCGGTGAGCACTCGGCTGCGGTCCACGTCGGAGACGAAGTCGGCCACATAGTCGTCGGCCGGCGCGGCCAGGATCTCCGGACCGGTGCCGACCTGGACCAGGTGCCCGTCCTTGAGCAGCAGGATCCGGTCCCCGAGCAGCATCGCCTCGTTCAGGTCGTGGGTGATGAACACGATCGTCTTGTGCAGCTCGGACTGCAGGCGCATCAACAGGTTCTGCATGTCCCGGCGGATCAACGGGTCCAGCGCGGAGTATGGCTCGTCCATCAGCAGCACGTCGGTGTCGCTGGCCAGCGCGCGGGCCAGCCCGACCCGCTGCTGCATGCCGCCGGACAGCTGCCCGGGATGGGCGTCCGCCCGGTCGGCCAGCCCGACCTGCTCCAGTGCCCAGTCGGACTTCTCCCGCCGGGTGGCCGGATCGGTCCCCCGAATCTGCAGCCCGTACTCGGCGTTCTGCCGCACGGTCCGGTGTGGCAACAGCGCGAAATGCTGGAACACCATGGCGATCCGCCGATTGCGCAGCTCGCGCAGGGCGCCGTCGTCCAGCGCATTCAGGTCCCGCCCGTCGATGTGGATGCTGCCCGCGCTCGGTTCGATCAGCCGGTTGAGCAGCCGCACCATCGTCGACTTGCCCGACCCGGACAGCCCCATCACCACGAACAGCTCGCCGGGGCGCACCTCGAACGAGACATCGTGCACCGCCAGCGTCGCCCCGGTCCGCCGCTGAATCTCCGCGCGCCCAATGCCCTCGCCAGCCAGCGCCAACGCGTCCTGGACCGCCGCCCCAGACCCGAACACCTTGGTCAACCCCGCGCACCGAATCATCGCCCGTTCTCCCTGGTCACAGGCCGTGAGTGGTATTGGTCGCTATAGCGACCAATACCACTCACGGGTTCTGAGCTGCGCTTTGTCATGCGCGGAGCCAGCCGTCGACGAGGTCGGGGTGCGCGGCGACCCAGCGCTGGGCCACTACCTCGACCTTTTCCTTGTCCAGGTCGACGTTCTTGAGCATCGGTTCGATGTCGGCGATGGGCATCTCGAAGCGCCGCAGCAACGCCTGGAAGCGCGGCGCCCGCGCGGCCAGGTCGGTGCTGGCGGCGGTCCACGCGGCGTATGGCGCCATGGCGCAGGCCCCGTTTCCTGTGGTGAAGCAGTCCGGTGCGGGCGGATTGGGCTCGGCGAGCTGGGTCATCTGGAACTCTTGGAACACCCAGTGCGGGTGGTAGAGGTACACCAGGATCGGCTGGCGGCGTTCGTAGGCCCGGCGCAGTTCAGCCAGCTGGGCGGCCTCGCTGGAGGTCACCTGTTCCAGGCGCAGGCCGTACCCGGTGAGCCGCTTGGCGTTCTGCTGGGTGGTGATGAAGCTGGGGTCGGAGTCGATCAGCTTGCCGTCCAGCGCGGCCGCGTAGTCGTTGAGCTGGGTGACGCTGTGCAGGCCGGCGAGCGGCTGACCGGGCTGCACGGCGTAGGTGGGCACGAACCAGCCCTGCGCGGCGTTGCCGTAGGTCTGGTGCATCAGCTCGATGCGCTGCGCGGCCTTGGCGGCCAGCTTTCCCTGGTTGGGCATGGCCACCTCGGTGAGCAGGTCGACGTCACCACGCTGGGCGCCGGCCCACGCGGTGGCCGGGCCTACTTGGATGATCTTGAGCTTGGCCACCCCCAGCTCCGGGTGCCGGGCGACGATCTCGGCCAGGATCGCGTTGGTCAGCTTCGCCGCGGTCCACGGGAACTGCGCCGCCCGCACGGTGAACCCGGTGCTTCCGGTACCACCGGCGCACCCGGCTAGCGCGGCCGCGACCAGCACCAGGGCGACCACCAGCGCGACCAGGCGGCATCGCCCGGCGGTCAGCTGTGCGGGCATGATCGAGCCTCTCCACGGCGGCGGTTGGCGGCGCTGTGCGCGATAGTGTCCGGGCCAGCCGCCGGACGCCACCTGGAACCGCTCACCCCGAGCACCTGGACACCGACCGGGGCCGGGCAATCTTGACTGGATCTCCGCGCATCCCGCAAGCACTGAGGGCCACTCTCCGAGAGCGGGCCCCGATCTCCGCCGCGGTCCGGGTGGCCCCTCGCGGCGGGGTGGGGACGGACCCGTCTAGCCTTTGACGTCGTGTCTGAAGCGCCCAGTTCCCCGGCGGCCGGAGCTGCCGCCACGCCCCGTTCGGTGTATCTGGTCGCGCTCGCCGGATTCCCCAACTACGGCGACGAGCTGATCACCGCGGGCTGGCTGCGACAACTACTCGAGCAGTTGCCGGACGCGGACGTGTGGGTGGACTGCCCGAACCCTGGCCCGGCGGCCACGCTGCTGCACGGTGTGCACCCGAGGGCGCGGTTCGTGGACACCCTCTGGCGGCTGTGCTGGGCAGCCCCGTCCGAAGAGCCGTGGGAGCTGGCCGCCTGGGTGCAGAGCGCCATCCGTGACCCCGGGCTCGCCCCTCGCTGGGCGGCCGGCATCGAGCTGCTGCGGGATATGGACGTGGTGCACCTGGTGGGTGGTGGGTACATCCACAGCAGCTGGCCCCGACACGTCGGGGTGCTCGCCGGCGCGGCCGCGATGGCGCGTCAGTTCGGCACCCGCGCGGCGATGACCGGACACGGGCTGGTGCCCTCCGGTGAGGACTTGGCGGCGCTGCTGGCCACCCTCGCCGACCAGTTCGACACCGTCGACGTACGCGACGAAGCATCCGGCGACCTACTGCGTTCCGCCGGCCTGGACCGGGTGACGGTGAGCGCCGACGACGCGTTCCTGGCATTGCCCACCCATATCGCCCCGCCGCCCGAGGCCGGGCCGGCCCCCGAATTCATGCTCTGCGCGCAGTCCGACATGCTGGGCGTCGAGCGGGCACAGCTGGCCGGTCTGGTGATCCAGACGCTGCGGGCATGGCAGGTAGCTCCGGAGAACCTGGGCATCGTGGAGGGGGTCCCCCGGGTCGACCGGGAGGTCTACGCGCTGCTCGAGCACGAGCTGCCCGGCGCGCGGTTCTACCCGTTCTCCGAGGTGTGGCGAGACGGCCTTCCGGTCCGGCCGGGGCAGACCTGGCTGTCCACCCGGTTCCATCCGCACCTGGTCGCCGCCGCGGCGGGCGCCAGCGGGGTCGCCATCCCGGTGAGTCAGGACTACTACCTCACCAAGCACAACTCGCTGGTCGCACTCGGCTCGCGGTGGGCGGTCGCGGACAAGCTCGGCGTGCCGGAACGGCCTACCGCCGGCGGGTTCCCACCCGGGGTGATCCGCGCCTGCCACGCCGCGAAGACGCGGCTCGCGCAGACCATCTACGGCCGGCGCAAGCGCCCCCTCGATACCGTCCGGAAAAGCGAGGAGGCCCATGTCACGTCGGCCACAGCTGAGAACTCGGGCAACCCGTCCAACCGGCGCTGGATGCGCAGCCGCCGCTAAACTCCAGCCAAGCGGTTCCTCGGTGGCCGAGGACCTCCGATGACGCGGGCGGGCGATGGCGTCCTCGGCCGGCGAGAGGGGGATATGGCCATGTCCATGGTGAACAACTCGATCTATATCGACGGCAAGCGCGCGGTGCGGCCCGCCTCGCTGGATCAGACGGTCGACGAGCTGCGCAGGTGCCCCGACGCGGAGCACACGTTCTGCTGGATCGGCCTGCTGCACCCCTCCGACGACGAGATCCGCGCGGTCGCCAAGGAGTTCAACCTGCACCCGCTCGCGGTCGAGGACGCGATCGACGCCCACCAGCGACCCAAGCTGGAGCGCTACGACGACACGCTGTTCGTGGTGCTCCGCCCGGCCCGGTACGTCGATCCGGTGGAGGTTGTCGAGCTCGGCGAGGTGCACCTGTTCATCGGCCCGGACTTCGTTGTTGCGCTGCGCCACGCCGAGCAGCCCGACCTGGCCGAGGTGCGCCACCGGCTCGAGGACACGCCGGACCTGTTGCGCCTCGGCCCCTACTCGGTGCTCTATGCGGTGCTGGACAAGGTGGTGGACGACTACGGCCCGGTGCTGGACGGGCTGCAGAACGACATCGACGAGATCGAGGTGCAGGTCTTCGACGGAGACCCCAAGGCCTCCCGGCGCATCTACACCCTGTCCCGCGAGGTGATCGAGTTCCAGCGAGCCGTCGACCCCCTCCAGGACGTGCTCAGGCAACTGCGCAATGTGCTCAACAGCCGGGGCACAAACGCGGACCTCGAGCTGCGCCGCAGGCTGCGCGACGTGAACGATCACCTGGCCAGGGTGGTGGAGCGCACCGATGGCTTCCGCCAGCTGCTGACCAACATCCTGCAGGTGAACGCCGCCCTGGTCGGGCAGCGCCAGAACGACGAGATGACCCGCCTCACCGAGGCGAGCTATGAGCAGAACGAGCAGGTCAAGCGCATCTCATCGGTCGCGGCCATCCTGTTCGCGCCGACCCTCATCGCCGGTATTTACGGCATGAACTTCACCCACATGCCCGAACTACATTGGCTACTCGGCTATCCCTTCGCGATCGCGCTCATGGTGCTGCTCTCGGTGGCTCTCTACGTGATCTTCCGGTACCGCGGCTGGCTCTAATGGGAGGCCCCGTGTCACTGCTCGGCCAGTTGCACTCCGCGATCGCCACCGAAGCGGTCGAGATCGTCGACCTGACCGCCCCGCTGAGCGAGTCGACTCCAGTGTTGCAACTGCCCGAGCCGTTCACCAACACCAGCAACTTCCAGCTGGAGGAGATCAGCCGCTACGACGAGCGTGGGCCCCGGTGGTACTGGAACAACATCCACACCGGTGAGCACACCGGGACCCATGTGGACGCACCGAACCACTGGGTCACCGGGCGGGACGGCCACGATGTGGCGGGGCTGCCGCTGCGCACGCTGGTAGCGCCGGCGGTGGTGCTGGATGCCTCGGCGCGGGTGGCCGAGGATCCGGACTACCTGCTCAGCATCGACGACGTGCGCGCCTGGGAGAGCGAGCACGGCGCACTGCCCGAGGGTGGCTGGCTGCTCTACCGGACCGGGTGGGACGAGCGCTCCGCCGAGCAGAACAGCTTCCTGAACGTCGACGACACCGGTTCGCACACCCCCGGCGTGGCCGCGGACTGCGCGCGCTGGCTCGCCGAGCAGACCCCGATCGTCGGGTTGGGCGTGGAGACGGTGGGCACCGATGCGGGCCACGCGATGGAGCTGGAGCCGGCGTTCCCGTGTCACGAACTGATCCTGGGCGCCGGCAAGTGCGGCCTGACGCAGCTGCGGAACCTGGCCCGGCTGCCGGCCACCGGCGCACTGCTGATGGTCTGCCCACTGCCCATTGTCGGCGGGTCCGGCAGCCCGGCGCGGGTGCTGGCGCTGGTCGAACGGGGCTGACCGGCGTGAACGTCGCGCACCTGGTCGGTCGGACGCTGGCGCGACTGGGTGTGGGGCACGCGTTCGGCGTGGTGGGCAGCGGGAACTTCCAGGTCACCAATGCGCTGCGGGCCGCCGGCGTGCCGTACCTGGCGGCGCGGCACGAGGGCGGCGCGGCCACCATGGCGGACGGGTATGCCCGGATGAGCGGGCGGGTCGCGGTGCTGAGCACGCACCAGGGCTGCGGCCTCACCAACGCGCTGACCGGTATCACCGAGGCGGCGAAGTCCCGCACCCCGCTGCTGGTGGTCACCGCGGACAGCGCCGAGGCCGCCGTGCTGTCCAACTTCCGGGTCGATCAGGATGCGCTGGCGACCGCCGTGGGCGCGGTCCCGGAGCGGGTGCACGGCGCGGCCAGCGCGGTCGCGGACACCGTGCGCGCCTACCGCACCGCCTACCAGCAGCGCCGCACCGTGGTGCTCAACCTCCCGCTGGACGTGCAGGCCCGGCCCGCCCCCGAGGTGCTCGAGGTGGTCGGCCCGGTGGACCCACCTGCCGCGGTACGACCCGACGCGGCCTCGGTGGCCGCGCTGGCCGGGCTGATCGCCGAGGCCGACCGCCCGGTGTTCGTGGCCGGCCGGGGGGCGCGGGCCGCCGGCCGGCCACTGCGGGCACTGGCCGAGGCGTCCGGCGCGCTGCTGGCCACCTCGGCGGTCGCGCACGGGCTGTTCCACGACGAGCCGTGGTCGCTGGGCATCTCCGGCGGGTTCGCCTCCCCGCTGGCCGCCGAGCTGATCACCGCCGCCGACCTGATCGTGGGCTGGGGCTGCGCGCTGAATATGTGGACGATGCGGCATGGGACGCTGATCGGGTCGGGCGCGAAGGTCGCCCAGGTCGACGTGGAACAGTCCGCGCTCGGCGCACACCGCCCGGTCCACCTCGGGGTGTGCGGCGACGTGGGGCAGACCGCCACCGAGATCATCGCCGTACTCGACGGAACGCGGACCGGCTACCGGGACCCGATGCTGGCCGAGCGGATCGCCCGCCAGGGCCGATGGAACGACGTGCGACACACCGACCTGTCCACCGCCGACCGGATCGACCCGCGCACGCTGAGTGCCCGGCTCGACCAGCTGCTGCCCCGGGATCGGGTGGTGGCGGTCGACTCCGGGAACTTCATGGGTTACCCGAGCGCCTACCTGTCCGTGCCCGACGAGCACGGCTTCTGCTTCACCCAGGCATTCCAGTCCATCGGGCTCGGCCTGGCCACGGCGATCGGCGCCGCGCTCGCCCAACCCGACCGGCTGCCGGTGGCCGCGCTCGGCGACGGCGGCTTCCTGATGGGCATCAGCGAGCTGGAGACCGCCGCGCGCCTCGGCCTGCCGCTGGTCGTGATCGTCTACAACGACGCCGGGTACGGCGCCGAGGTACACCACTTCACCGAGGCCACCGACGCCGAGCTGGACACCGTGCGTTTCCCGGACACCGACCTGGCCGCGATCGCCCTCGGCTACGGCTGCACCGGACTCACCGTGCGCACCCCCGACGACCTGGGCGGCGTGACCGACTGGCTGGACGGCCCCCGCGCCACCCCGTTGGTGATCGACGCCAAGATCGCCGACGACGGCGGCTCGTGGTGGCTGGCCGAGGCGTTCCACACCCACTGAAAAGATCTTGAGCGAGGACCGATGAGTTAGCGACCCGGTACTTGTATATCCCACTGACCAACCAAGTGGGAAGGACTCACCATGACCACCACCATCGAGACCACGCCCATCCTCGACGTGCTGCACCGCATGTACGCCGCATGGACGGCCGCCGACGCCGACGCGTTCGCCGCCGAATACACCGATGACGCCACCGTCGTGCTGCCCGGCACGTTCCACCAGGGCCGCGCGGCGGTACGCGACTTCATGGCCAACGCGTTCACCGGTCGACTGAAGGACACGCGCGGGATCGACGAGCCGCAGGACATCCGCCTGGTCGGCAAGGACACCGCGATCGTGGTCAGCAAGACCGCCGTCCTGATGGTCGGCGAGCAGGACGTGCCGCCGGACCGCCAACGGATCGGCACCTGGGTCCTGACCAGGCAGGATGGCCGGTGGCTCGTGGCCGCCTTCGCCAACTCGCCCGCACACTGATACACCACCAAGGGGAGGCCGCCATGCCCGCGGTGATCGACTTCGACGGCCAGGCCGGCCGCTACCGACCGGAACTACTGGTGCACTGCTACCGGATGCTCGGCTCGGTGCACGAGGCGGAGGACCTGGTCCAGGAGACGATGCTGCGCGCATGGCGGGCCTGGGAGCGCTACGACGACGGCGTCGCGTCGATGCGCACGTGGCTCTACAAGATCGCGACCAACGCCTGCCTGACCGCGTTACGCGGCCGCGCAAGGCGCCCGTTGCCGTCGGGCCTGGGCAGGCCGAGCGACGACCCGGACGCACCGATGGTGCCGTCGTTCGAAACGCCGTGGCTGCAACCGTTTCCGGACAGCAGGCTCACCGATCCCGCCGCACAGCTGGTCCGGCGCGACAGCCTGCGGCTCGCGCTGATCGCCGCGATGCAGACCCTGCCGCCCAAACAACGCGCGGTCCTGATCCTGCGGGACGTCCTGGGGTTCAGCGCCGCCGAGGTGGCCGAGCAACTGGACACGTCGGTGGCCGCGGTGAACAGCGCGCTGCAACGGGCCAGGGCCGGCGTGTCCGCCGCCGACGAGATCGTCGAACCTGACGACAGCACCGTGAAGGACATGATCGACCGCTACATCAGGGCGTT
>Ga0137412_10001085_pt1 | contig 20556 bp, 17 predicted proteins | sample CZODoug2_1_16fun_FD_122160 | JGI IMG/M metagenome (GOLD analysis project Ga0137412, IMG submission 122160) | Vadose zone soil fungal communities from Angelo Coast Range Reserve, California, USA - CZODoug2_1_16fungal (Hybrid Assembly) | ecosystem: Environmental > Terrestrial > Soil > Vadose zone...
TCTTCAAAACGACGACATTATTTCCATGCCCGAGAAATGGGAGTATCCGTGGTATGCGGCATGGGACCTGGCGTTTCACTGCATTCCGCTGGCGCTTGTCGATCCGGATTTTGCAAAGGAACAGCTCATCCTTCTTTTGCGCGAATGGTACATGCATCCCAACGGGCAATTACCCGCCTACGAGTGGGCTTTTAGCGACGTGAATCCGCCGGTTCATGCGTGGGCAGCCTGGCGCGTCTACAAAATCGAGCGGCGCGTGCGTGGAGTCGCCGACCGCGGATTCCTCGAAAAAGTTTTTCACAAGCTGCTCCTGAATTTTACCTGGTGGGTGAACCGCAAGGACCCCGACGGCGCAAACATTTTTCAGGGCGGGTTTCTCGGCCTCGACAACATTGGAGTCTTTGACCGCTCCGCGCCACTCCCCACGGGAGGCCACCTCGAACAGTCTGACGGCACCAGTTGGATGGGTATGTATTGCCTGAACATGCTGGCCATAGCTCTGGAGCTGGCGAAAGAGGACCCTGCTTACGAAGACGTCGCCAGCAAATTCTTCGAGCATTTCGTTTATATCGCCCGCGCCATAAACGATTTAGGCGCCGGTGGGCAATCCCTTTGGGACGACGCAGACGGTTTTTTCTACGACGTCTTAAAGCTCCCCAACGGGGAGGAGCACTTTCTGAAAATCCGTTCGATGGTCGGACTGATTCCCCTGTTTGCTGTGGAAACGCTCGAGCCGGAAATCGTGGATTGTCTCCCGGGCTTCAAGCGCCGCATGCAATGGTTCATTGACAATCATCCCGACGTGCCCGAGCACATCGAAATGACGCAGCGTTCCGCGCGCGGCGTCCGCCGGCTTCTTTCCCTCGTGAATCGCAAACAGCTCAAGCGCGTCCTCAGCCGCATGCTGGACGAAACGGAGTTTTTTTCGCCCTACGGAGTGCGTGCTCTTTCTCGCTTCCATAAGGACCATCCTTACGAGGTTCAGGTGAACGGAAACACCAACCGCGTTGACTACGAACCCGCTGAATCCTCGACAGGCCTCTTTGGCGGAAATTCCAATTGGCGCGGGCCCATCTGGTTTCCCGTGAACTATCTGCTCGTGGAGTCTTTGCAGAAGTTTCACCACTACTACGGTGAAGATTTTAAAGTCGAGTGCCCCACGCATGCCAGCACGGAAGCCGATCTCTGGCAGGTAGCGGCGGAAATTTCCCGGCGGCTCATTCACATTTTCCTTCGCGATTCGAACGGCCGCCGTCCCGTAGCAGGCGGCATCGAGCTTTTTCAGAGCGACCCTCACTGGCGCAATCTCATTCTCTTCTACGAATATTTTCACGGCGATAATGGGAGCGGGATTGGCGCCAGCCATCAAACCGGCTGGACCGGTCTGGTAGCAAAACTGATCGAACAAAGCGGTGAATAGCGTGTCCGAACTTACGGCGCTTGGCCTTTACCGGTCGATTGGGTACGAGGATCACCATCGTCTACTGACAACTAATTGAGACTAGACTGAGGCAATGCCCATGAGTACGAAATTCGACGGGAAAATAGCCTTGGTGGCAGGAGGCACCGGCGGATTGGGACGCGCCGTGACACTGGCATTCCTTGAAGGAGGCGCCAAAGTCATCGTTAGCTATCGTGCGCAGAAAGAATTCGATGCCTTGAAGAGCGCCGCGGGAAAAAACGAGCCGAATATGGAAGGGCATGCGGTTGATGTCACGGATGAAGCTGCCGTCCGCCAGCTGGTCGAGAAAATTGTGGGGAAGTATCGCCGTTTGGACGCCATGGTCAACACCGTGGGTGGTTACACCGGCGGGACGAAGTTGTGGGAACTGGAGACGAAAGTCTTCGACCAAATGCTGGCGCTGAATTTGCGCTCGGGTTATGCGCTGGCACGAGCGGCGGTAAGAGCGATGCTCAAGGAGGGGCGTGGAGCCATCGTCAATGTCGCCGCAAAAGCGGCGGTCGATCACGCTGGCGGCGCAGCCGCTTACGCGGCTTCAAAATCCGCTGCGGTTGCACTGCTGGATTCTCTTGCAGCAGACCTGAAAGGCAGCGGCGTTCGCGTGAATTCGATTCTCCCCAGCATCATCGATACGGAAGCAAACCGAAAAGCGATGCCCACGGCTGACTTCTCGAAGTGGCCGAAGCCCGAGGATATCGCACGCGTCATCTTGTTCTTATGCAGTGATGACGCCAAAGTTATTCACGGCGCAGCGATCCCGGTCTACGGGGATAGTTGAGAGTTTCGATCGAGAAACGAAACCGACTTAACGACATTGGATCGCAGGACCGGGTGCAAGCCACAGTCACCAAGGAGCGGCTGGTGTCAGAACAAGCAGAAATCCAGTTTGGCCGCGAGATTTGTGGCGATCTCACCGCCGCCGAATCGCGCGAGTGGCTCGTCACCAATGGAATCGGTGGATACGCCTCCGGCACCATTGCGGGAAACCAGACTCGGCGTTACCACGGGCTGCTCGTTGCCGCGCTACAGCCGCCGGTGGGTCGCACGCAGCTGGTCTCCGCCATCGACGAAATCGTCCACTATACCGGAGCGGATTTTTCCTTGGCCACGCATCGCTGGGCCAGTGGGGCTGTCGAACCGCAAGGCTTTCTCCTCGTCGAGGATTTCCACCTGGAAGGATCCACGCCTGTTTGGACTTATGCACTAGCCGACGCGCTCCTGGAAAAGCGCATCTGGATGCGCCAGGGCGAAAACACCACTTACATTCAGTACACGCTGGTTCGAGGAAGCGGCGCGCTTGAAATGGAATTGAAAGCGCTCGTGAACTATCGCGACTTCCATTCGCTGACGCATGCCGGCGACTGGCGCATGAATATCACGCCGATAGATCGCGGTGTAAAGGTGCAGGCCTATGACAGCGCAACCCCTATTTATTTGAAGAGTAGCGCTGCCGGCTGCGAGCCGCGGCACGAATGGTATCTTGGTTGCTATTTCGCCGCAGAAACTGAGCGGGGCCTGAGCGACCAGGAGGATCGCCTTTTTGCCGCGCTGTTCCGCACAAAACTCGAAGCCGGTTCCAGTGCCACTTTTGTTCTGACCACGGAAGCAACAGCGTCCCTCGACGGGGAAACCGCCCGTGCAGAGCGCGCCAATCACGATGTGAAACTGTTTCAGGAATGGCAGGAGAAAAACGAAGCTCTTGCCGGAGAGGCGCCTTCGTGGATTTGGCAACTCATCCTCGCAGCGGATCAATTCATCGTGAAGCGCAGCCTGCCGGAAGAGCCGGAGGGCCTCAGCATTATCGCTGGCTATCACTGGTTTGGCGACTGGGGCCGCGACACCATGATTGCATTGCCGGGACTAACGCTCGCAACAGGCCGCGCGGGCGTTGGCGGGCAAATCCTTCTTGCCTTTTCGCGGTACGTAGATGGCGGGATGCTTCCCAATAATTTTCCCGACGCCGGCGGAAAGCCGGAATACAACACGGTTGACGCGGCGCTTTGGTTTTTCGAAGCGGTCCGGCAGTATTTCGCTGCGACTCAAGATGCCGCGATACTGCCGAAACTTTTCCCCGTTCTTGCCGGCATGATCGATGCGCACATTGCGGGAACGCGCTACAACATCCGTGTCGATGCGGCCGACGGACTTCTCTATGCCGGAGGTCCCGGTGTGCAACTCACGTGGATGGATGCAAAAATCGGCGACTGGGTCGTCACGCCCCGCACGGGTAAACCCGTGGAGATCAACGCCCTCTGGATCAACGCGCTCGGAACGATGGCCGGATTTGCGCGACAGCTCGGAAAGCCAGGCGATGCTTATGAAAAACTCGCGGGCAAAGCCAAGAACAATTTTCAGAAGTTCTGGAATACGAACCGCGATTGCTGCTTCGATGTCATCGATTCGCCGGGCGTTGGAAACGATGCATCACTTCGGCCGAATCAGATTTTTGCCGTCTCGTTGCCTGTAACCCCGCTCACGCCCGAGCAGCAAAAAGCGGTTGTCGATGTTTGCGCGCGGCATCTCTTAACTTCGCATGGATTGCGGAGTCTCGCGCCGGGCGAACCTGGTTATAGCGGCCATTACGGCGGCAGCCCCCGCGATCGTGATGCGGCCTATCATCAAGGCACAGTCTGGGGATGGCTGCTCGGGCCCTTCGCGCTCGCGCACTATCGCGTCTATCAAGACCGAGAAGCGGCCTTGCGTTTCCTCGAGCCGCTCGGGCATCAGATTTACGCGAGCGGCCTTGGCACTCTGAGTGAAATCTTCGATGGCGATGCCCCCTTCACCCCTCGTGGCTGCATCGCTCAGGCCTGGACGGTCGCCGAAGTCTTGCGCGCTTGGCAGGAACTAGCGGACGGAAAAACCCCTGAATCACTTAGACGTATTTGATATCGCTGAAGCGGAACACCTATCCGCGAGACTGCGCCTCGTAAAGCTCAATAAGGACTTTGCCGCCATCCGGAGAGGCGACGAGGAAAAAATTGACTCGCGTGCCATCCGCTCCAGCCCGAGTCGCAGGATAGATGGAAGCGACTTTGAACTTTTCCTTCAGGATTTGCGCGGCGCGGTCGACATTCACGCAGAGATACTCCACCTGCTGGATGCCCTCTCCAAACCTGGCCAGATATTTTGCGATGGCTCCCTCGCCGCCTGGCTCTCGCGTCGTTAGAATGTCCAGGGAAACCCCTTCGGCGAAATGAAGTTCGAATTCTTCGGCATCCTGGTCTGGAGGAACCTGAGCCAGCCTGGGGGTGCCATTAGCGACTCGAATTCGCCCAAACGTATCGCGCCGCACGGCAAGCCCAACTGTTATGCTCGGAGTGGGTCCGTGCAACAGCGCGGAGAGCTCGCTCTCCGCCCACCATTCAGCGATAGCGGATCCCGCAGTGGCACGGCCCAAACGATAGATTTCGCTTGCGGCGGCAATTCTCTTGAGTTCATCCGCGGACGAGAGGTCCGCGATCGATTGGGCTAGAGGGCTGGACATAGAGACACAAGGAATTGTAGCTTGAGGGCGGCACGAAAAGAAGCCGAAGCCGTCCTGGTAAGACGCATCGAAAACCAAGTGCGCCGCATCTGAGGGATATGCCAAAACCTGTTTTATTAACCGTGGATGACGACCCGGAAGTTTTGCGGGCGATCGAGCGTGACTTGCGCAGCCGCTATGCGGATCGCTATCGAGTCATGCGAGCGAATTCCGGAACCGCCGGCCTGGCGACCCTGCGCGAATTGAAAGCGCGCAACAATCCCGTGGCTTTGCTGCTCGCGGATCAGCGCATGCCCCAAATGGACGGGGTCAATTTCCTCTCCGAGGCTATGGAGATGCACCCCCTGGCGAAGCGCGCGCTCCTGACCGCCTATGCCGATACCAATGCCGCCATCGACGCCATCAACGAAGCCCGCGTGCACTACTATTTGATGAAACCCTGGGACCCGCCGGAGGAAAAACTGTTTCCCGCGCTCGACGACCTTTTGCACGATTGGACGGCGTCCTTTCGCCCGCCCTACGAGGGCATTCGCGTTCTCGGCACGCGCTGGTCGAACCGTTCCTACGAGCTGCGCGAATTCCTCGCGCGCAATCAGGTGCCCTATCAATGGATTGACGTGGAGTTGGCACAGTCCGATGCGGAAGTGCGCGGGCTGATTGACTCGCTGGGCCCCGAGGCCGATAAACTTCCGCTAATCCTTTTTCCAGATGGCACTCGCCTTCCAGAACCACCTCTGCCTGCCGTTGCGGACAAAATCGGGCTGCGCACGCATGCTTTAACCAGTTTCTACGATCTTGCCATCGTTGGCGGAGGTCCGGCGGGGCTTGCTGCCGCCGTGTATGGAGCCAGCGAAGGCTTGCGCACGGTGATCGTCGAGCGCGAAGCGCCTGGAGGCCAAGCCGGGCTGAGTTCTCGGATTGAGAATTATCTCGGCTTTCCTTCCGGGCTCACCGGCCTTGACTTGGCGCGTCGTGCTGTCGCGCAGGCGCGGCGCTTTGGCGTAGAGATACTCTCTCCGCAGGAAGCCGTGGGCATTCGTGTTGAGGGCCCCTATCGGTATTTGAAACTTGCCGATGGTTCGGAGATTTCCTGTCATGCGCTTCTCCTTGCTATGGGGGTTCAGTGGAGGACCTTGGAGGTTCCAGGGATTGATCACCTGCAGGGCGCGGGCGTGTATTACGGCGGTGGAACCTCCGAAGCGCTGTCCTGCAAAGGCGAAACCGTGTACATCATCGGAGGCGCGAATTCCGCCGGCCAAGCCGCCATGCACTTTTCGAAGTTTGCGGAGAAGGTGGTGATGTTGGTGCGCGGAGTTTCGCTTGCCGCCACGATGTCGCACTACTTGATTGAGCAAATTGAGAAAACGCCGAACATCGAAGTGTGGCCGCGGACGAGCGTGGTCGAGGTGCAAGGAGAAACGCGGCTCACGGGGATTACCGTCGAGTGCTCTCCCTCGGAAGAAAGAAAAAAGCTCCCCGCCTCAAGCCTGTTCATTTTCATCGGCGCCCAGCCCCGTACGGAATGGCTTGGCAGCGCCATAGAGCGCGACGAGCGCGGCTTCATTCTTTCCGGACCGGACCTGTTGCACGCGGGGAAGAGGCCGGCGTCCTGGACACTGGATCGCGATCCTGGGCTGCTCGAAACGAATGTGCCGGGAATTTTTGTTGTCGGCGATGTCCGCCACGGCTCCGTCAAGCGCGTCGCTTCCGGCGTCGGCGAAGGCGCCGTGGTCGTGCAGTTCATGCACCAGTATCTGGCGAAAGTTCAATGATAGAAAAAATGCGGAGAGCGCAACGCTCATGACCGAAAATTCTGCGCAATCCCCAGCCGAAGAACTTGTAAGAAAGCTGCGTACCATACAAGTCTTCGCAGACCTGCCGGAGGACGATTTACTCTGGTTTGTCGCCCAATGCACGGAACACCGTGCCGCCGTGGGCGACATCATCGTTCGCGAGGGTACCCCGGCCGACAGCATGCTCATTGTACTCGAAGGCGAAATGCGCGCTCGCAGTGAACACGGCGACCCCGACGGCCCTGTTTTTACTGCCCGCGGCGGAGAAGTGACAGGAATGCTTCCTTTCTCGCGCCTGAAAATTGTGAGCGTTACCGGCCGCGCCGTTCTGCCTACTCACTACCTGCTCTTTCCCGCGTCCAATTTCCCGGAGCTCTTCCACAGAATGCCGGAGCTGACCCGCCGATTGGTCGGTCTATTGGCCGACCGCATCCGCGAGGTCACTCGAACGGAGCAGCAACGCGAAAAACTCGCCTCTCTCGGCAAACTCTCCGCCGGGCTCGCTCACGAGCTGAACAACCCGTCCGCCGCCGCTCGCCGTTCCGCCGCGGCCCTGCGTGATTGCCTTGCCCGCCTCCGTGCTGCCGCTCGCAGCACCACAATCGGGCCCAACGATTGCGCGAAGCTCGCGCAAACAGAAGAAGAAATTCGTTCCTCACTAACGCCCGCCCAATCCAAGGACGAATTTGCACGCGTCGAACGCGAAGAGGCCATCCAATCCTGGCTCGAATCGCACAACGTCCCCGAGGCCTGGAAGCTTGCTCCGCACCTCGCCGATGCCAATCTCGCCGACACCCATCTCGCGCGTTTCGCCGAGGCTGCTGGCGCGTCCGTCGGCTCCGAACTCACTCGCTTTGCAACGCTCCTGGAAATGGATCGCATCGCCGAGGAACTTGAGAACAGCTCGGCGCGCATCTCCGATCTTATCCGGGCCATCAAAGAATATTCCTATATGGATCAAGGCTCCTTGCAAGAGGTGGACATCCAGCACAGTATCGAAAACACGCTCACGATCATGCATCACAAGCTGAAGCGCGGCATCACCGTTACTCGCGATTACGCTCCCGGCTTGCCCAAAGTCATGGCCAGCGGCAGCGAACTGAATCAGGTCTGGACCAACTTGATTGACAACGCCGCTGACGCGATGAACGGCAACGGTAAACTCGGCATCCGAGTTATCCGCGAAAACGATTTCATTCTCGTCGAAATTGCCGACAACGGGCCTGGCATTCCGCCCGAAGTCAAATCACGCATCTTCGATCCCTTTTTCACTACCAAGGGCGTCGGCGAAGGCACGGGGCTTGGCCTTGACGTCGTTAACCGCATCATCAAAAATGTCCGCGGCCAAATCAGCGTAACGTCGGTTCCCGGCGATACGCGATTCCAGGTGCGCATTCCGATTCAAGCCGCCGTATAATTCCGCGGGAGAAAATTATGGCCGATAACTGTACGCACCTCGATCAGATCAAACGCGTTAAACCAAAGACCAAGGGCTGCGAAGAGTGCCTGAAGATGGGCGACAGTTGGGTGCATTTGCGGCTGTGCTTGAGCTGCGGCCACGTCGGCTGCTGCGACTCCTCCAAAAACAAACACGCCACAAAGCATTTTAAGGCTACGAGACACGCGGTTGTCCGGTCGCAGGAGCCGGGCGAAAACTGGATGTGGTGTTACGTCGATGAACTGATGTTTGAAGAGGAGTGAGTCTCACGTTTGTTTCTTTGGCGGAATGAGTAGCGACGCCAACAAAGCAATCAGCAGCACTCCCCCCACAACGCCAAGAGACACAGTGACGGGGATGTGCACCCACCGCTCGCCGATCATTTTTCCGCCGATAAAAACCAGAACGATCGCCAATCCTTCATCCAGAAAACGCAAACGGTCGATGACTCCCGCGAGCAGAAAGTAGAGCGCTCGAAGCCCGAGAATGGCGAGCACATTTGACGTATAGACAATAAAAGGGTCGCGCGTAATTCCGAACACCGCGGGGATCGAGTCCACTGCCAATGTAACGTCGGTGATTTCCACCACCAGCAGAACGAGAAACAAAGGCGTGGCAAACAATCGGCCCGCGTTGCGCACGAAAAAATGTTCCCCGTGATATTCGTGGTTTACTCGAAGGTATTTGCTCGCAAACCGAAAGATTCTGCTTTGCTCCGGGTGAACGTCCCCTTTGTGGTAGAAGAGCATGCGCACGCCGGCATAAACAATGAATGCTCCCAGGATGTACATCACCCAGGAAAAATGCTCGATCAATTCCGCGCCCAGCGCGATCATCACTCCGCGCATGATCAGCGCCCCGACTACACCCCATTCCAGGAGGCGATGCTGCAGGCGCTCATCCACAGCAAACGCTCGAAAGATCACCAGGAAAAGAAACAGGTTGTCGACACTGAGAGCTTTTTCGATCAGGTAGCCGGTGAAGAACTCCAGTGCCGGCTGTTGGCCATAAAAATACAGCACTCCAACTCCAAAGAGCACGGAGATGCCGATCCAGCTGCTGCTCGCGATAGCCGCCTCGCGAATCTCGATCTTGTGTAGCCGCCGGTGAAAAACGCGCAGGTCCAGCGCGATCGCAATAACGATGAAAAGATTGAACGCAATCCAGTGTAGGGGCGTCCCCATAGCGGCGCTCGAAAGCGCTAAGGAGTGGAACTCCGCGTGTCGATGGAGTTCAAATTTGAGAGCTCGAGGCGCAAAGTCTTGCCGCGTTCAATCTTTACGGGAACATCCCAGCGCACGCGCATATCTCCGGCGGCAACGTCCAGATTCAGTGTGCTGATCCAATACTCGCCCGGGGCGAGGCCCGAGAGTGAAGCGCGCCCTTCGAGATCGGTGTCCAATTTGCCTGCGAGAAACTTGAGCTGTGCCATGTCCGGAGCGACACGCTGCACGCGCCTCCGGCGTTCGTTCTGCAACGCGGCCCACTTGCGCTGCGGGCTGACTCCTTCCAGCTCAAGTTCCACGCCAGAAATGGTTTCAGGGCGCGCGCGGATGAATTTCTTGAGGCTGCCTAAATACTCTTGTTTCAGTTTCTCGTATTTCTCCGGATGTTCCGTTTTGTCAGCGTCCGTGTACTTTGGTTTTGGCAGACCGTTGGTTACGCCGCCGCTGTTTGTCCGCTGATAGGCCAGCAGGAATTCCGGAACGTTGATGATATCGTCCGGGGTCAGCAGCTTGTCGAGTCCCGGTTCCATAAGGTCGAGCGTGTCATGGTCCTTGAGCCACTTGCGGAGCTCGGGGGAGACTTTCAATCCATCAATGAACTGGTCGCGCCCTGGGATGGGGTCTTTTTCTTCGACATCCTTCACGATGTCCGAGTAACTTTTGGTGAGGATGTAAAATGTGAATTGGCGCACCGGCTCCGAACGCGCCCCGGTCGGCGTGATGCGCGCGATGATTTCGAGTGCGCCGGAATCGCTCTGTGCCCGCGTCTCGTGCACAAAGGAAAGGATACCTATGGCGGCGCTCAAGATGAAAACGGCTGCTTTTCTCATTTCAAAATCGTATCAGAAATGCAAAACCAAGAGGCAGAAGTTCCCCGCCTCGTATCCTATTCTGAGTAGAGAGATGGTTCGCTCCTGAACGCAGGCTTGGGGTTATCCACCCTTGGCTCTGTTCTTGAGCATCTTGGCGAGCTTTTCAATTTGTTCGGTTTTCTTGACCATGCTGATGGAGAGCACCTCGGTGGTCGCGGTCTTCTGGACTTCATCGCGCAGCTCGCTGGTGAGTTGGTAAAGCCGCTCGATTCCTTCGCGGAATTCCTTCTCGTTTTGTCGCAACAACGCGCGTTTTGCGGCGGCGATGGCTTGCGGGTTGGAGTGAATCTCTGCCGGGTTCGGAGTCTCCGCGGGCTTTGGAGGTGGCGGGGGAGTTGGCGGATACTGCGCGCGCGGCCATCGCCATGACAAATCCGCGCCTGGTTTCACGCATAACGGCCTCCTAATTGTCGCAGACCGCGCGAGTATGCCTCCTGGAGCGGGGACGCGCAAGATTTGGCAACTTGCTCCCATTCTCAAGCGGCGCCGTCTAACGGCGGACTGCAACGGCGCTAGATGGGCGAGAAAGCGTACGCACCGTCGGCCCGCGTCTTGACGCGCGGAAGGCGATGGTTCTTTTCGAAAAAGTCGTAGCCTTCCTTGAGATTGCTCCAGAAAGCGATCAATGCTTCCTGATGGGGGTGCGCCGTTGCCAATGCTTTCAGCCCTTCGTCCGTGAGCCGCGCAGGGAAAATCTGAATTGGCAAATGGTGCTGATCCCGGTTATGGACCATGACGGCGAGCCAATAGACCTCTTTGATGCCGTCGTCCGTGATGGGAATGCAGCCTATCGAAGCGCAGTTGCCATGAAGAAAAATGTCTCCCCCTGGGCTCTTGTGCGAACCAAGGATGCGGTCGGAAGCATTCGGATAACTAATATGGAGGCTCAAGAAGAAATTGCTCTGCGGATTGAACCAATCCAGTTCGTAAAACCCTTCTGGGACCTGTTCGTCCCCAAAGCGGCGCTTCGGCCCCAGTGTTCCCGACGAGGGCGATCTTTGCCTTGTTCATGAATTTGTCAATGTTTAGCAAAGAGCAGGAGAAACGCGTGACGGCGATTCCGATTAGAAGTACTCCAGAGAGAACGCGGAACAATAGGGAGGAGGGAAGCACAGGAATGGGGGCGGGCGGCTCTTGGGGGAAACCGGCGTATCCAGTACGCCAATTCCGGTCAGTTTTCGCGGCGGACCGCCGCCACGCGCGGAGGAAGCTTGCGAACCAAGCTCAAATTCGTTTTCGGCGAACTCGTGAGGCACGCCCAAAATGCTACTCCGTGGATGAAAAACTGTCTAGAACAGCCGGAAGACCGCTTCGATGGTGACCCATGCCGGAACGGCCCGGTGCGTTGCATCACGTGCCGGCACGAATTTCCAGCTACGAATGGCCTGCGCCGCGCGTTCATCCAGCCCCAACCCAATCCCCTGCACGACACGAATTTGCGAAGCGCGGCCGTCAGCGCCGACCAAAACCTGCAGCGTCACCTTGCCCTGCAGCTTCGCTTCGCGTGCTTCGTCCGTGTATTGCGGATCGGGGCAGTAGGCGCAACCTGGCATGGTCGTGCCAGGATGATAGGGCAACTCAGACTCACCTCGGCCACCTGAGCCGTTCGTGGAATCCCCCATCGTCTCGCCATCACTATTTCCAATAGTGTGGCCTTTGCCCGGCCCGGGAGATTCCGTGAAATCTTTCATCCAAGGAAGTCCGATGTGATCAGTTGGCGAGAGTACAGGCGATGCTCTGGGATCAAGAATTGTGGGAGGGGCGGGAAGTGGGACCTCCCGCTTCGGAGGAATGGACGGCCTTACGATTTGAATGGAAGAGATTGGCACAAGATTCCCGCGCGTTGCCGGAATTTGATTCTCATCGCCACCCGCTCCTCTGCCGTCGCTGGGATGATTCGATCGCAAGCGATCCAAAAATGTCCTCGGCAACGCAATGGGCTGGAATGCGGGCCTCTCCCCTGGAAAATTGTTTGGCGGACCGCCCGGGGGATGCGCGGCGAGCAGGACTAGAGCTGCGATGATTGCGGCATGAGCCAAAAAGGAAACGCTCTGCGCGCGGTTTCGTCTCCTAGATAGCTCCAGCTTCAGAACATGAATCGGGGCCCCATTGGCCGAAGAAGGGAGTATTCGAGCGGGCGTCAGAAGCTGGTGAAAATTATCTCGAACCCGCTGAAGCCACGAGTCCTGTGCTGCCTGAAGAGAAGAAAACTCACGCGAAAGCGGATCGCGCATGGGCGGGTCTCCGCGCCCGCCTCAGATTTGGCCGGACTCCTCGACGAGACGGGCGGCGAACGGGTGATGAGAAGCATAGCGCCGCAGATTGGTTGCCCGCGAAGGAGTGGTTACGAATTTCTGCTGCTAAACAAAGAAGGACAGCCGCCTTACGAGCGTGTTCACTTTGAAAATAATTCAGGTTGCCAGGAATCCTGGCTAGTAGAGGTGGAACGTAACTTCAATTTGCACGCGGCAATTTACCGGCTTGCCGCTGGGACCCACCGCCGGGCGCATCTTCCAATTCTTCACTTGGGCGAGGGCCTTTTCTTCCAACCCGAGGCCGGGGCCTTTGATGACCACGGGGGCGATCACCCGCCCGTCAGCCGTCACCGTTACGTCAAGCAACACGGTTCCCTGATACTTGGCCTTGCGAGCTTCGTCCGAGTACTCCGGCTGCGGGCAATAGATGCACATCGGAGAGCCGACGCCATTGACGCCCGCCCTGAACATGCCGCCGCCCGTCCCGCCACCTTCGCCCGGACCAAGGCCGCCGCCAGAGCCGCTGCCGATACCGGTGCCATTGCCATTTCCAAGAGAATCCGTGACGCTCTTCGCCAGCGGATCGCCAAAGTTCGCCATATTGGGACTGGCGATTTTCAAGTCCGGCGGACCGAGCAGCGACGGGTCCATCGCCAGCTTGGGATTCAGATTCACAATTTTCGCCTGGGGCGGTGTGAACTGTGTGTACTGGAACTTAGGAAGCTTCCCCTTCGATGTCGGAGTCAGCGTATGGTTGTTTCCACCGCCTCCGCCTCCCGCCTTGTCAGGCCCGGAAGGCAGCTTTGCTACATAGGGCGAAATGTCCAGTGGCGTGACGTTAACCTGCTTGTTTTTTGCTTCCGTCGAAGCGGGCAGGACGTTGGTGATAAACGGAATGATCAGCAGCGCTGTGGCCGCAATGTGCAGGCCTACAGCAAGCATCTGGCTGGTGCCAAAGTTCTCATCCTTCGACCAGATATCCTTCACTTTGATCGGTTTTATTCCCGGTGGCAGGGGCGCCTGCTTTGGAGGCGAAAAGAAATCTCTGAGTCGGCCGCCAAATCCCCCGAAATTTGATCCCCAGGCTACCGCCAGCCTGCTGTTTACCCGCCCTCTTGACGCCGGACGGGGGCGCAAAAACTCAGCCAGATTGCCCGCTATTCCAGAACCGAAATTTGTCTGCGTGAAGGGAGCGTCCTTGCGTTCGCGCACTTTAACCGGTCGCTCGACGAGAAATTGCCTCAGGTTCGACCAAAAATTATCGGGAATGAGGATATCGGGCTTGGCGAATTTCGGAACAGCCGAGGCAGGAACCGGAACCGCGGGCTCACGGCCCGCGAGAGACACTCTGGCCCTCCTGGGATCACGCGGCAGAAGATCGATAAATTTGCCCGGCACCGTTTACCTCGCTAGTTTAGACGCAGCTACCCTGCGTTCGGCGCACCTAACCGATAAGATTCGCGCTGGCCGGGAAAGGTTGCGCGCCCCTAGCGGCTGACACCGACTTGTCATTCATTGTAACATACGTCCTTACACTGCTTTCCGATGTTTCCCGCCGTGCACCTGAACTAAAGGACGGCATAGAAGGGATTTACAAGCGCTCCAAATATGGCCGAACCACTCGAACTCAAGAAAACGCTGAACCTGCCGAAAACCGAATTTCCCATGAAAGCCGGCCTCCCGCAAAACGAGCCAAAGCAGCTCGAAGCCTGGCACGGTGGGAACATCTATGAGCGCATCCTGGAATCGCGCAAAGGCAAGCCCCTCTTTGTTCTGCATGATGGTCCACCGTATCCCACCGGCGAAATTCATCTAGGAACGGGTTTGAACAAAATCCTCAAGGATCTTGTTGTCAAGACCAAAAGCATGGCAGGCCACTATGCGCCTTATGTGCCGGGTTGGGATTGCCACGGTCTACCCATCGAAACCCAGGTGGAAAAAGAACTGGGCGGCAAAGGGAAGGTGCCTCCCGCGGAGTTCCGGAAGCTGTGCCGGCAATTCGCGATCCGCTACGTCGAACAGCACAAGAAAGACTTCAAGCGCCTCGGCATTTTCGGCCGCTGGAACGATCCTTACCTGACGATGAGCCATGAATACGAGGCCACCATTGCTGGCGCGTTTCTGGATTTCATGGAAAAGGGTTACGTCTACCGTGGCCGCAAGCCGGTCTACTGGTGCCTCTTCGACAGCACCGCGCTCGCCGAAGCCGAAGTCGAATACGAAGATCACACCAGCTCCTCAATTTGGGTGAAGTTCGCGGTTGTCGTTGGCCACAGAGGAGATGTTGCAGGAATTGGAAGCGACGTGAGCGCGGTTATCTGGACCACCACTCCCTGGACGATTCCCCATAATCGCGCGCTGGCCTTTCATCCCGATTTCGAATACGCGGTGGTCGAAACTGAAAAGGGTGCGCTGCTGCTGGCCTCCGATCGCGTCGCTGCTTTGCAAGCTGAGTGCGATATCAAGGAAGCGAAAGTTCGCGCTAGGTTCAAGGGCCGCGATTTCGACGGCATGAAATTTCAGCATCCATTTCTTCCGATTCAAGTGCCCGGCATTCTCGCCGATTACGTTACTCTCGATCAGGGCAGCGGCATCGTCCACACGGCTCCCGGCCACGGCGCTGATGACTTTAATTCCGGGCAGAAATATGGATTGGAGATTTACGCGCCCCTTGACGACAAGGGTGTTTACCTTGAAGGCTTGCCCGAATACAAAGGCAAGGACGTTTTCACCGCGAATCCCATCATCGTGAAGCTACTCGGCGATCGCGGTGCTCTTCTTGGCCACCACGAATACAAGCACAGTTACCCGCACTGCTGGCGCTGCCACAATCCTGTAATCTTCCGCGCCACCGAGCAGTGGTTCATCAAGATGGACCAGGCGGCCCACGGAAAAGAAAAATCGCTCCGCCAGGAAGCCCTCGAAGAAATCCACGGCGTCAAATGGATTCCCGCCTGGGGCGAAGACCGCATGTACGAAATGATTGACAAGCGTCCGGACTGGTGTGTCTCGCGTCAGCGCTTCTGGGGCGTGCCCATCATCGTTTTCTATTGCGAGGGTTGCGGAAAGCGCCTGGAGGATTTCAAAGCGCTTCGCAATGTCGTGAAATGGTTTGAAGAAGAAGGGGCCGACGCCTGGTACAAGTACAGTTCGGAGAAATTGCTTCCCAACGGCACAACATGCGCATGCGGAGCGTCGAAGTGGCGAAAGGAAAATGACATTCTGGATGTGTGGTTTGATTCCGGCACTTCGAATCTATCCGTGCTGAAGGGCGCCGAGTGGCCTGCCGACGTTTATCTCGAAGGCCCCGATCAATATCGCGGCTGGTTCCAAAGTTCTCTGCTGGTTGCCACCGGTGTGCGCGACGCGTCGCCCTATCGCGGCGTCCTCACCCACGGCTGGACGCTCGACGAGCAGGGCCGGCCGATGTCCAAATCGCTCGGCAATGCGCTTTATCCCATCGAGATTTGCGAAAAGTGGGGCGCCGACTTGCTTCGCCTGTGGGTCTCCTCGGTGGAATACCAGGCCGACATGAAAATGAGCGAGCGCGTGATGACCCAGCTCAGCGAAGCGTATCGCAAGATTCGAAACACCTTCCGCTTCGCTCTGGGCAATCTTGGCGATTTCGATCCTTGGCGCGACTCGCTTTCGAACGATCAGCTCGAAGAAATCGACCGCTGGATGCTGGACCGCACCGCCGAACTGCTGAAGAAATGCCACGAATGGTATGCAAACTACGAATTCCACCGCGTCTATCACGCCATCCACGATTACTGCGTCGTGGACCTCAGCTCTTTCTATTTCGACGTACTGAAGGATCGTCTCTACACCAAAGCGCCCAGAAATAATTCGCGCCGCTCCGCACAAACTGCTATCTGGAAAATCTCTAGTGCGCTTGTTCGCCTGGCCGCACCCATTCTCGTTTTCACCTCCGAAGAAATCTGGAAATATTTGCCGAAATTAAAAGGCGAACCAGAAAGCGTTCACATAACGGTGTTCCCGGAAGAGGAGTCGCTCGCTTGCGGAATCGCCAAAGAGGCTGCGGAAAAATGGGAGCGGCTCGCGCAGGTCCGCTCTGCCGTGCTCGGGGCTCTCGAACAAGCTCGCGCTGCAAAAATCATCGGTGGCGGCCTCGAAGCAAAAGTCCATCTCCACGCTGGTCCGCAAGCGCCAGGCTTGCAGAAGCTGCTCGAAGAAAAGCTGCCGATTCTGCCCGCGCTCTTTATCGTTTCCCAAGTCAAGGTCGCGCCATCTGCCATCGCCGCATCCGTTCCGGCGGAGACATTGCCGGGCCTGACCATCAAGATCGAACGCGCCGACGGCGCAAAGTGCGAGCGCTGCTGGAATTATTCAACGCATGTCGGCGAAAACAATCGTTATCCGACCGTCTGCGAGCGTTGCACGGAAGCCCTCGCCGAAATCGAGTCCGGCGGATCTGCAAGTGTGGCGGTGAGCTGAAAATGAAACTCCATCCTAATATGCCCCAACTTTGGAGTGCGGCGGCTCGCCGACGCTTTTCCTTCATGCGCGATTCCCGCAACGCGCAAGTCTCCTTTACTTCCTTAACTTCCTTTACCTCATGACCCTTCCTCTTCGCCTCCGCTGGCTCTGGCTCACTCTCGCCGTCGTTCTCCTCGACCGCGCCACCAAAGCCTGGTTCGAATCGCAAACATTCGAAGGCTGGCGCCAGGAATTAATCCACAACTTCATCTACCTCGTGCACAGCCGCAATCCCGGCCTCGCTTTCGGCATTTTCTCCGATTCCGCCTCGGCCAGCACACGCACTATTTTGATTCTGGGCTCCGTTGTCGTTATCGGCGTGCTCGCCTGGTTGTTCGTCACCAGTCAGGGGGGCGGCGCTAAAGCCGTCGCTGGTATCGCTCTCTTGCTCGGCGGCGCTACCGGCAACGTCACCGATCGGATCCTCCACGGCGCAGTGACGGATTTCTTCGAAGTCTGGTTTGGCACCTACCGCTACCCCGCCTTTAACGTCGCCGATTCCGCTATTTTCATCGGCGCCGTTCTCATCCTCCTTGACGTTTTGTTCGGTCACAAGCAACAATCACCCCAATCCGGTTAGTGCGCCTTGCCTCCACGCCAGCTCCACATAATTAACTGGAACGGTATCTTGGGAAACCAATTGGCCTCCAACCACGCCATAGCGGCGTGATGAAATCCATAGTCGCAGCCATTTTCTTGGCGGTTTTCGCATCGCCCCTCTTTCGACAAGACGATGCGGCAGCCCCTCGCGCCGCAGCGGGATGTGGTCCTGACCAGATCAAGTTCGAGGTGCAGACGGACAAGAACCAGCATCCCTGCTAGAAAGGCGGAACCCGCCAAGGCCCTGGTCTACGTGTTCCAGGATGTGAAGCAAGAAAACACCCTAACTATCGGGACCGCCACGACCAGGGTCGGTCTCGATGGCGCCTGGATCGGGGCAATCCACGGCAAGTCATATTTTTTCTTTTCAGCGGAGCCGGGGAATCATCGCGTGTGTGCAGCCTGGCAATCCAGCCTCAAGAGAATCTCCAAACTGGGTTCTGCCGCCGATCTAAGTGCTGAAGGCGACAAAGTCTATTACCTGCGGGTTAGCGTAGACGAAAGATCCAATCATCGACCCGACGTGAAAATGGAGCACATCGACCCTGCGGAAGCGCAGCTACTCATGGCCTCCTCCTCGCTCAGCACTTCCCAACCAAAAAAGTGAGTAGTGTTCGTCCCCGCGCACTTGGTCGAGAAACCTCGTTCCCTTCTCTTACTTCCCAGCGCTTGACAGCGCCTTCAATCTTTCTTTACTGATCTTGAGCACTATTCCCGCGTTGCGGTCGGCCACTTCGCTGACCTTGTATTCCGCCGACGTGCCCAGCACCTGGGCAACTTCCGAAGGCGTCAGTTTATATTCTTCCGTCAACCATTGCGCCATGTTCGCCGTTGCACCGCGGAACGCATCATCTAACGACCCAGCCAGCCCCATCGCCATGACGTGCGTTGCGGATTCCACCCTCGGCCCTTGAATCCGTTTCCCCGGAATCACATCCACCGTGAACTCCACGTCCATCGACGTTTCCAGCGCGTTGCCGTTAAGCTCACCGTCGCCCTGGGCCGCGTGCCCATCGCCTATATAGAGCAGCGCCCCCGGTACGCTCACCGGCAAATGCACCGTCGCGCCTTCCACGATTTCGTTGAAGTCCATGTTCCCGCCGTAACGGCCGGAATCTCCCGTTCCCGGAGCGGCTTGCGCCACATTCGGAGCAACCGCCACACAACCCAGCATCGGCCGCAGCGGCACCACATAGCGCGTTAGATGTTCCGCTGGTTTCTCCGGAGTTGCCATTCCGTGCTCCGCGTCCAGATGCCAGCGCACGGTCTTCCCGCCGTCTTTCATCTTCACCGCGAGATCGCTGTCGACTGCGCGCCCAACGAGAAAATCATCGCTTTCTGCCCAATCGCGATTCAGCCGCACTCGCGTCAAGTGCACGGCTAAGGTATCGCCCGGCGCCGCTGTCTCGACGTAAAAAGGCCCGGTCTCCGGATTTCCGCCCAGCACGCGCGTCACGCCTTTTTCATCCGTTCCGCCCGCATCCACGGTCGTTGTGTGCACGGTGTCGCCCGGAGCAATCGTCAGCACCGGCTTGTTCGCGGCCGAAAATTGTCGGTGGAAAGTTGTGGGCACAAATTCGTGCCGTTGTGGCGCCGCAGCGCGCCGCGCCGGAACGAGTTCCGCCGTAAATTTGTGGTTCTCCGGATGGGCCGAATCGTCAGAGTGTGTAAACACCACGATGCCGGTGATGATCCCGCCCTGGAGCGTGGCTTTGCCTTCGTCGGTGCCGCCTTGCTCGTCCTTTGCCAGAAAGTAGACGTTGTTCCCCTTGAGCGTTCCCTCCAGCTTGTCTCCATCAAAATTCCCGCTCAGTTTGTCGCCTTCCTGCTTCAGCTCCATCCGAAAATAAATCGTTGAACCATAAAAATCCGCATTCACCACCCAGCGCCCGGAAACGCTGGTGTTAGCAGGTCGTGCCGTCTCCTGCGCGCTCCGGGCCTGCAAAACCCCCGGAACAAACAGCAGCAAAAACAAGACTTTGCGCATGGTCTTCTCCTCGCCGCACATTCTAGACGAGGTCGCACCCTGCGAGTTAGGGCGTTTCCCGGGTTTTCCTAGCGGGACTTATTGTTCGGGGCACACGCCACGAACCGCAGAAAAGGCGGCAACCCACCCCTGGGGTTCCTCCATGATAATCCGGCGGCAAATTGGAGGATTTCCCTTATGCAGAGTCCCAAAGGCTTGACCCCTTTGTTACAGAAGGAGGTCAAGCCGATGATGAAAACTAACTCGGAGCTCGCGAACCAGGGCATAGAACGAATCCTCGAACTCTCGGCGGATGCGCACATACGAAGACGGGGAACGATTAAGGGTTCTCCGGAGTTTCACAATCTAACCGGAGCGATAGCAGCCTACGGAAGAACGCTGGCGCTTCTCACAGGGCTGCAACAGTGGGAAGAACTCCGCGGAAATGGGCGGGCAGCATGATGTACGCGCCTACATTGCAGATATGAGTCTAGCAAAAAGAAGCAAAGGCAACCTCCGCCCCCTTAGAACCGAAAGATGCGGCACCCCACAGACGCCGCCCGACCGGTTTGTGGCCGCTACTCGCGCTTTCGGGTATCTCCTGTCCCTGGTTTTGCAGCTTCCACCCGATTGCCATTGTGCGGCACATCAAGCATATCTGCTGCTGAGGCGAATTGCGGCGAAGTAAACCGGGGCCAGGAAGAGTAGACGAAGTAAGTCAGGGCGTGTGAAGAAAAAATTGAGAACCTTGCGCTAAAGCTCAAAGCCTTGGGAGAGCTGCAATTGTCCATGCTTGATATTCGTGCGTTCCCCATTGTCAGAGTGAGGATAACTCTGATTTAGAACTGGCGCCCTCCCCCCACCCACGCGCCTCAATCCTCCGCTGTGCGTTCGCCATAACAAGTTCAGAGCCAACCGCCCGGCTGGCAAATGGAGGGAAGAAAAATGCGTAAACTG
>Ga0137412_10001086_pt1 | contig 20555 bp, 15 predicted proteins | sample CZODoug2_1_16fun_FD_122160 | JGI IMG/M metagenome (GOLD analysis project Ga0137412, IMG submission 122160) | Vadose zone soil fungal communities from Angelo Coast Range Reserve, California, USA - CZODoug2_1_16fungal (Hybrid Assembly) | ecosystem: Environmental > Terrestrial > Soil > Vadose zone...
GCCGGCAACAACATGTCGAGCACCGACTCCGCCGTCGGCGGCAGCTGGGCCTGACGCCTCACCCCAGTAAGGGGTCGAAACGCACCGGGCATGGTGATGCCCGGTGCGTTTTATTTTGGCGCATACCGCGCCCGTTCCTATTGCCGTAGACGTCGAAACATGCTGCGGCTGTTGAGTGTTCGAGACGGCCACGCCGTTCTGTTTAGTCTGGCGGCCGACGCAATCGAGTGATGATTCCGCACATTTTGTACGGTAATCCGCCAGTACCTTTTCGCGGCCTTCTCAGGCTGATCTGAGCAGCTATTGAACTTCGTTCAGCAGTGTTTGGCGCGTCAAAACGCGCTGTCTTCCGCGGTGACCAGCTTTCGACGAACGGCGCGAGGCGACGGAGACCATCGCGCGGGAAATCTCTCCGCAGAGGGCGCTAGAAACGCCAATCGCCGACGCTGCCGGAGCAGCTGGCGGGAGCGCGGATCTGAACACCGTAGTCGGCAACTCAACACGCTGCTGAGCCCGGATCCGGCGCTGGGAGAACTCGCTACTGCGTTCGACCCCAATGCCAGTGGCCGGGTAGTCGATCTGTTCGCGCTCTTCTGAGATCGAGCAGGCTGAGTAGGCGCCGGACGCGCGCCTACTCAGCAACTGCTACGCAGGCGCCGAGGACCGTCGTGGAGACAAAGTTGGCCGCATTGGCCAGGTGATTGTCGGTCGGGGTGTAGGTCGGCAACGCGGTGACAAACGCGCGACGGTACTGGGCCGAAAGGTTGGCCAAGTCCTGCCAGACTGCGTTATCGCTTTGCCGGCCAAGCTGTTCCAGTTTGCCGGCAAATGAATTCATCACCGGTCCAACCGCGTAGTTGACCGCCTTCTGCTCTTTATTCCAGTAGATCGACGGGACATTGGGATCCAATTGCTGCCACGCCGCGGTCTGCTTGCCGAACTGGTCCAACGCCGACTTCCAGTCGGGGCAAACGGAGTTGTCGGTGGTGAGCATGGCCTGCGGGTTCGCCAGGTTGCCCACCGGGGCGATGTCGGACGGTGGCGCCGATGGCGACACCATCGGACCGCGGGCCGCGGCCGACCCGTCGGTGATGGCGGCGCAGATCGCTCCCAACGCAGACGAGGCGCTGTTCGCGGCGCCGGCCAAATTGTTGTCGGCCGGCGTGTATCTGGGGATCCGCTCGGAGTATGCGCGCGCGTACGCAATGAACTGCTGGTAGAGCTCGCGCATCACCCGGTGCGGCGTCAGCTTGATCAGGCCGACCGTTTGCGCCGCCGCGCCGCGCATCGACTGTCCGGCCGCGATGAACTGCGCACGCTGCTTTGGCGTCCACGCCGAGGCGGGCACCGACCGGTCGCGGTCGTTCCACAGCCCCTGACCACCGTTCGCCAGTTGACTGTTGATCGCCGTCCACGCCGTGCAACTGGGATCGTCGGTGATCACCGCAATGGGCCCGGTGTCTTTCGCGCTGGCCACGGGGGCGGTCTCCTGGCCCGAACCGTTATCCGAGCCTTTCGGCGCCCCCGAATCCCCGCCGCCGAACAGTAATACCGCTGCGACGATCGTTGCCAAGACCGCGACAGCGGCCACCCCACCCATTGCCCATTTGAGATTTTTGTTGCCTTTTGGGCCGTCAGTATCACCGTCAGTATCAGACGTCACGATGATCCAGCTTAAATGACATCCGGCTAACCGCGGGCGTATTGGTGAGGAGCCGGGACGCCGATCGTGTTCGGAATCAACCGGGTTGACATTGACGCGAACAAGCGTTCGAATATGGTATGAGGTGGGATCACCAGAGCATCGACGTCGACGACGGCGCGCTGCCTGGATTGGAGCGCATCGGCTTCGTCCGCAGTGTGCGGACGCCGCAGTTCGATGGCATCACGTTTCACGAGGTCTTGTGTAAGTCGGCGCTGAACCGTATCCCGCGTGCCGCGGCGTTGCCATTTCAGTACACCGTCAACGGATACCGCGGTTGCTCGCACGCTTGCCGGTATTGCTTCGCCCGGCCGACTCACGAGTATCTGGATTTCGACTGCGGCAATGACTTCGACACCCAAGTCGTCGTCAAGACCAACGTCGTCGATGTACTGCGTCGCGAAGTGGCCCGAAAGTCGTGGTGTCGCGAGACGGTTGCGCTGGGTACCAACACTGACCCCTATCAACGCGCCGAGGGGCGCTACGCGTTGATGCCCGGCATCATCGGCGCGCTTGCCGCGTCGGGTACGCCGCTGTCGATCTTGACCAAAGGCACGCTGCTGCGCCGTGATCTGCCACTGATCGCCGACGCGGCCGCACAGGTGCCGGTCAGCCTCGCCGTCTCGCTTGCGGTCGGTGACCCCGAACTGCACAAGCAGGTCGAGCCCGGCACGCCGGGCCCGCAGGCCCGCCTCGGATTGGTCGCCGCGATCCGCGAGGCCGGGTTGGACTGTCATGTGATGGTGGCGCCGGTATTGCCTTATCTGACTGATTCTGTCGAACATCTCGACGGATTGCTGCGCCAGATCGCGGAGGCCGGGGCCGTCGGCGTCACGGTTTTCGGCCTGCATTTGCGTGGATCGACCCGCGGCTGGTTCATGTCGTGGCTGACGCGCACCTATCCGCAGCTGGTGGGCCGGTATCGCGAGTTGTATCGGCGTGGGGCGTATTTGCCGCAGTCCTACCGAGACGAGCTCCGCGCGAGGGTGGCACCGCTGATCGCCACATACGGGCTGGCCGGCGACCAGCGGCACTTCGATGCCGCCCCGCCACCGCAAACCGTCGAGACGGTACAGCCGACGCTGTTCTGAGCTAGTTCAGGTCGGGTGCGTGGTAGGTGTCGCACTGGTTGGGGTCGCCGGTCTGGTAGCCGACGGTGAACCAGTGCTGACGCTGCTCCGAGGAGCCATGGGTCCACGACTCCGGGTTGACGCGTCCGGTGGCGGCCTTCTGGATGCGGTCATCGCCGACAGACGACGCCGCCGATAACGCGTCGGCAATGTCCTTGTCGCTCAGCGGTTCCAGGAAAGGCACACCGGTGCTTTCCTGCTTGGTGGTGGAGGCGTAGTGGGCCCACACGCCGGCGTAGCAGTCGGCCTGCAGCTCGGTGCGCACGCCGTTACCGCTGGCGCCTTGCGCGCCCTGCTGGGCGCGACCGAGTGATCCCTGCAGATCCTGCACATGGTGCCCGAACTCGTGAGCTACCACGTATTCCTGCGCCAATGGCCCACCGCTTGAACCGAATTGGGTGCGCAGCACGTCGAAAAAGCCGGTGTCGAAGTAGGCGGTTTGATCGACCGGGCAGTAGAACGGGCCCACCTCGGTGCTGGCCGCTCCGCAGCCGGTGTTGACCTGACCACTGAACAGCCGCACTCGCGGCCGGGTGTATCCGCGCATCAGCTGCTTCCACACCGCGTCGACGGAGTTGCCGGTGGCGACCACACGGCACTGCACGTATTGGTTGGCGTCGGCCCCGGTGCGGCACTTGCTCAGATCGAACCCGGGCGCGACATCTTGGCTGGCACTCGGCGCCGGCAGCTGGGTGGCCACTTTGCCGGGATCGACCCCGAGCAGCAGCGCGACCACGAGGAACAACAACCCGCCGAGTCCGCCGCCGATCGCGATTCCCCGCCCTCCACCGCCTCCGGATGACGCCGTCGTGCTGGTGTCGATCTGCATACCCTCGTTGAAGGTCATCGCACTCTCCGTTGCGGTCTTTGGCGTGGCTGGTAGCCCGGCAAGATCAGCTTTGCACACTACGATTCAGGCGTGCCCGCGGTTGCCGAGGTTCCTGTGCTCGCGCGCACGTCCGTCGGCGATCTCCGGGGCACCGTCGAAGGCGGCGTCGCGGTGTGGCGCGGCGTGCCGTACGCACAACAGCCCATCGGTGAGCGTCGATTCGCCGCACCGGCGCCGGTGCTGCCCTGGACGGGTGTGCGCGACGCCATCGAGCACGGACCGTTGCCGCTGCAGAGCCGCTCGATGGTCGCCGGCGACCGCAGAGACCCGAAGATTCGCGACGAAGCCTGCTTGACGGTGACGGTGTGGTCGCCGGACCTGTCCGGCTCGCTGCCGGTGATGGTGTGGATCCCCGGCGGGGCGTTCCTCAACGGCGCCGGACAACTACAGCTCTACGACGGGTCGCGGCTGGCCGCCAACGGCAATGTCGTGGTCGTCAACGTCACCTACCGGGTCGGGGTTTTCGGCGGTTTCGAGCTTGGCGATCTCGGCGATGGCTTTGACGACAACCTTTGCCTGCGCGATCAGATCGCCGCATTGGCGTGGGTTCGTGACAACATTGCAGCGTTTGGCGGCGACGCCAACCGGGTCACCGTATTCGCCGAATCTGCAGGCGCCACTTCGGTATTAGCGCTGCTGGCCAGTCCAGCCGCCGAAGGTCTCTTCGCCCAAGCGATTGCGCAAAGCCCGGCGCTGCCGCTGATGGCCGACCGTGAGACGCGCGCCGAGCAGGCGCAACGATTTCTCAGTCGGCTCGGGGTGACGGCAGGGGAATTGAAAACGCTCCCGCAGCGCGAATTGCGCCGTGCTGCAGGGGAATTACAGCTCGCGAGTGTCGCGACGACACCGACGCTGGCGCACGGCCTGACGTATGGGGTCGAGCTGCTGCCACTGCACCCGCTCGAGGCGGCGCGGACGGGTGCGACGGCCCGTATCCCATTGGTCATCGGCTCGAACCGGCGCGAGGCGTCGCTGTTCGCTCGAGACAAGACGCCGATGCTGCCGACGACGCAGGCCAACGTCGATCGCTATTTCGCGCGATTCCCACCGGAGGCGAGGGCGCGCGTGCTGGCCGCGTATCGCAGTTACCCGCGCCGTCGCGCACTGGAGGCCATCGGTGCTGATGCGATGTTCGTCGCCCCGACGTGGGCGTTCACCGATGCCTACAGTGCGCACGCGCCCGCCTATGCCTACCGCTTCGATCACACGCCCGCGACGCTGCGGGCGTTGGGTCTGGGCGCCGTCCATGGAAGCGAGATTGTGCACATCTTGCACAGTTATGGCTCGCATTTGGGCCGACGACTGCATCCGCTGGGCAGATGGCTGACGCCCGCGGTGGGTCGCCGGATGCAGCGGACCTGGCTGGAATTCGCGGACGCGGCCGGGTCCGGTAGCCAACCTTGGTCCAACGATTGGCCCCGCTACGACACTCAGCAGCGGGCCACCCGCGTCATCCGGTCGTTCTCCGATGTCGTGGTCGACGACCCCGATGCGGCCCGCCGCTCGGCCTGGAACGTAATGTTGGGATCCGATTAATTGGACTCCGCTGTCGGCCCGTTGTGTGCGCTGTAATTTGTAAACCTAATTGATAAAGTCGGTCGGCACGGCTGAAAGGGTGGCGCACCTCATGTCTCCAGGTTCCAGCGAGTGTCTGTCGGTTCATGCTGGGGGTCGCTCCACATGAACCTTCCCTGTATCCACTTCTCCCGGCCCGCGATCGTACTTCCGGACGAGGCTCTCGATAACGACGCGGTACTGAGGCGTGTCCGAGAATCGTTCCGCGGCTCGGCATCCGAGTGGGAGCCGATCGAGCAAGGCATCCGCTACGTGTTCGACCGGTGCAATACCCAGGTGCGCTACATCGAGCCGGACGCGACGCTGTCGCCCGGTGAGTTCGCCTCGCGCGCGGCGACCTCGTGCCTCTGGCAAAACGGCGTCGAGGCATCCGAGATCGACCTTCTGGTCTACGGCGGGATCGCCCGAGCGGCGTTCGAGCCGGCCACCGCGTCCGAGGTGGCCGGGCGTTTGGGCGCAAAACCGCTGCACGCCATAGACGTAACGTGTGCCTGTGCGGGGCTCGTTGAGGCGCTGCACGTCGTCGCCGGTTACTTCGCTCTGCACGACGAGCTGAAGACGGCGCTGGTGTGCGCCGGCGAGTTGATGCGCGATCACGTCAGCTATGACATCCAGTCGGTGGAAGACGTGGCCACGCGGGCTGCCGGCCTGACGATTGGCAACGCCGCCGCTGCGATTCTGGTCACCCGGGAGCCGCTGCCCGGCGGCAGCGCGCGCTTGGTCGATATCCGGCACAAGACGTTGTCGCAGCACTACGACCTGTGTACGGCGCCGGTTGACGGACACTTTATGTCGCGCTCCAAGGAGCTTTTCGCGCTCGCGATTCATGTGCCGCCGGAGGTCCGGAGCCTGATGGATTCCGCCGGGTGGTCGCCGGCAGATGTCGACCACTACATCTTCCATCAGCCGAGTGAAGCGATCCTGAAGCGTGTTTTCGGCGAACTCGGCGCGCGACCCGAGGCCTGCGTGCACACCCACTCGCTGTTCGGCAACACGGCCAGCACCTCATGGGCCGTCGCGCTTGACCATCGCCTGAAGGACGGCACCGTCGAGGGCGGAGACAAGATCGTCATCGCCAGCGCCGCATCCGGTTTCACGATCGTGGGCGCCGCCGCAGTGTGGGACTGCTAGATGGGGCACTATCTTCGTCTGTACCGGACGATCAGCATGACGTTCGGAGTGTGGTTTAGGCCGATTGGCGCCTTCCTGCTTCTGCAGCTGCGGCAGGCGATTTCCGCAACGACGCTGGGCCTCGACCACGTGTTTTACCCGCGCCACCGGACGCAGTCGATCGATCGGCCGATCTTCATCATCGGCAACCCGCGCAGCGGCACCACGTTCCTGCATCGCCTGCTGTTGGGGGCCGGCGGGATGGCCGCCTTCGAGCTGTGGGAGATGCTCTTTCCGGCCATCACGGCACGCAAGCTGCTCGGCCGTATAGTCCCGCGACTGGACCGCCTCTCGCCGGCGCGCTACCACGCTTCCGACGTGCATGACACCAGCCTGCGCGGCATCGAGACCGATGATGTCGCGTGGTTTTTCCGCACCCTCGAGGGCCCGTTCGCCTGGGCCTACTTCCTTGCCTGGCAGGATAATTGGGGGAGCGAGCTGTCGCGGCGCGAGTTCGGCATCGACGGCGTCTCGCCGCGCGAGGAGGAGCGTTTCTTCAAGTACTACGAGTCGTGCTGGCGACGCAACCTGACGCTGAAGCGTGCAGATCGCGTGCTGGCCAAAACCAGTATGCTGACCTTCCGCCTCGACGCCGTGCTTCGGCGCTACCCGGACTGCCGGCTGGTGTATGTTATTCGCGATCCGGTCGAGATGATTCCGTCTGGAATGTCGCTACTGGCAAGCGTTCTCGAGAATGCATACGACGTGTGGAACCGCACGGGTGAAGAGGACCAGCGGCGATGGGTGGAGAACCTCTACCGGGCGTCGTGCGACATGCTCGGCTCTTTCCACGAGGCATATTCGGCTGAACTCATCCCGGAACGCAACCTTTGTGTGGTCCGATACGAGGACCTAATTGGGGACCTCGAGCCGACGATCGACCGGATTCTCAAGTTCGTCGAAATCGAGCCCACATCCGCCTTTCGGGAAGAAGTGAGAGCACAGGCGGAACGGCAGCGCGCGTACAAGAGCCGCCACGAGCACTCGCCCCAGCAGTTCGGCCTCGCGCCCGACCGCATTCGACAAGACCTCGGGTTCGTCTATGAGGCGTACGGGCTTTCACATTAGACCGGCGAACGACCCGGCCCGCAGATTGAAAAGCCTGGAACCCTCGCCTGGGTTAGCCGCGGGTCATGGCACTCAAGACAGAGAACATTACGTTCGACACCACTGATCCCGAAGGTCTCGCCTCAGGGGGACTACGCGATGGCGGCGCACGAGGCCATCATCGGTTCGTTCGATGTCTACGACTTCCGTGTCGAACAAGTTTTCACTGGCGCCGTCGATCAGCTGCTAGGACTCTGATTAGCCGGGCCCGTCGCTGGCCGCCGCGAGCAGCCGCACCAACACATCGCTGATCGGCGTCGCGACTCCGTGGGCGCGTGCCTTGCGGACGATCACCCCCGTTGCGCCGGACAACCTGCCGGGCGTCGCTGGTCGAAGCGCTGACGAATGAACCCATCGCCACCGACATTTCGCTTACGTTGCCTCTATCCAGCGACTTCGCCGACGCTGTGACCATCGCGCAAACGATCGTCAGCCAAGGTGAGAGCGATTTGAGCGACGTCGCGGCGCTACTGTCGACCGGACAGTACGGCAGTGCTGTTCTTTACGACCTCTTCGGTTCCGAGTCGTTGTCCGTCTTCCCTCTTGAGGAGCTCCTGTGCGGTGCGGTGGCCCAGTTCTGACAGGTTGACCGGCTAACCGGGCCCGTCGCTGGCTGCCGCAAGCAGTGGCACCAGCACATCGCTGATCGGTGTCGCGATTCCGTGCGCGCGTGCCTTGCGGATGACCACCCCGTTGCGGATGTCCCACTCCTGGCGGCGGCCGGCTTCGCGGTCGGCCAGCATCGACGTGCCCATGTCGGTCGGTGCCTGACGGAACATCTCCGCCGTCCCGTCCGCGACGTCATCGCCGAGTTGCGCGCCTTCGGCGCGGGCGACCTTGAGGCATTCGGCGGCATACCGGGCCGCCAACTCGGCCAGGTCGTCGCGACGGAACATTCCGGCCCGACGACCGGTCAGCACCATCAGGCCGGCGACCGCGTTGACCAGCAGCTTGCGCCATGCGGCCGTGACGAAGTCGCGGTTGCAGTCGGCGGTGCCACCGGCGGCGCGCCACATTTCGGCGAATGTTGTTGCGGCAGGGCCGGTCGGCAGCGCCAGCCGGGCTTCCCCGCGCAGTCGCACCCAGCCTTCGGGTTGAGTCTCGGCCGAAAACCAGACGATGCCGGGGATGACCGTCGACGACGGGCAGAGCGGCTGAACCTGCTGTACCTGCTCGACGCCGTTCTGCAAAACCACGACGATCGTGTGCTCATCACAGAGTCGGGCCAACCACCGGGCCGCTTCGGCGTTCTGGGTGGCTTTCACCGCCAGCAGGACCACCCCGACGGGACCGGTGGTCTCAGCAGGTTCGGTGCAGACCGGGCCTGGCACCGTGATCGAATCGGCGTCATCGGGCCGAAGTTCGACCTGCGATCGCGGCGTTCGCCCGCAGACCAGCACCCAGTGGCCGGCGGCGAAGAGGTGAGCGGCGACCGTCGTGCCGACGGCGCCCGGACCGACAACTGCAATATCCATGACAACCACTGAAATTACCGCCTCTAGACTGGGCTGTCGTTCCCACCGTTCGCGAGGAGTATTTGTGCTGCGCAGTCATGCCGCCGGTTCATTGCGAGCCACCGACGCCGGGAAACAGGTGACGCTGGCCGGATGGGTCGCGCGTCGGCGCGACCACGGCGGGGTGATCTTCATCGATCTGCGCGACGCTACGGGGGTTTCCCAGGTGGTGTTTCGCGCCGACGACGTGCTGGCTCAGGCTCACCGCCTGCGCGCCGAGTTCTGCGTGGCCGTCGAGGGTGTCGTGGAGATCCGCCCGGAGGGCAACGCCAACGCGGAGATCGCCACCGGCGAGATCGAGGTCAACGCGACGTCGCTGACGGTGTTGGGGGAGTGCGCACCGCTGCCGTTCCAGCTCGACGAGCCCGCCGGTGAGGAGGTCCGGCTGCGTTACCGCTATCTCGACCTGCGCCGTGACGGCCCCGGTGGCGCAATTCGGCTGCGCTCCAAGGTAAATGCCGCAGCGCGCGGTGTGCTGGCCGCGCACGACTTCGTCGAGATCGAGACGCCGACGATGACGCGCTCGACGCCGGAAGGCGCGCGCGACTTCCTGGTGCCGGCCCGGCTGCAACCCGGCTCCTTTTATGCCTTGCCGCAGAGTCCGCAGCTGTTCAAGCAGCTGCTGATGGTGGCCGGCATGGAGCGGTACTACCAGATCGCCCGCTGCTACCGCGATGAGGATTTCCGCGCCGACCGTCAGCCGGAATTCACGCAGCTCGATATGGAGCTGAGCTTCGTCGAGGCCGACGACGTCATCGCGATTTCCGAACAGGTGCTCAAGGCGGTGTGGGCGTTGATCAGCTACGACCTTCCGCTGCCCGTGCCGCGGATCAGCTACACCGATGCGATGCGACGGTTCGGTTCCGACCGGCCCGACCTGCGTTTCGGGCTGGAGCTGGTCGAGTGCGCAGAGTTCTTCTCCGACACCACTTTTCGGGTTTTCCAGGCGCCCTATGTGGGCGCGGTAGTGATGTCGGGCGGCGCCTCGCAGCCGCGTCGCACGCTGGACGGCTGGCAGGAATGGGCCAAACAGCGCGGCCACAAGGGGCTGGCCTACGTGCTGGTCGGTGACGACGGCACGTTGGGCGGGCCGGTGGCCAAAAACCTGTCCGATGCCGAACGCGAAGGTCTGGCCGCGCATGTTGGCGCGCAACCCGGCGACTGCATCTTCTTCTCCGCCGGACCGGCCAGGGCCTCCCGTGCGCTGTTGGGTGCGGCCCGCGTGGAGATCGCGCATCGGCTCAACCTGATCGACCCCGAGGCTTGGGCGTTCACCTGGGTGGTGGACTTCCCGCTGTTCGAGCCGGCCGATGAGGCCACCGCCGCGGGCGATGTCGCGCTGGGTAGTGGCGCATGGACCGCGGTGCACCACGCGTTCACCTCGCCCAAGACCGAGTCGGAGACCACCTTCGACGGCGATCCGGGCAACGCGCTGGCAGACGCCTACGACATCGTCTGCAACGGCAACGAGATCGGTGGCGGCTCAATTCGTATCCACCGCCGCGACATTCAGGAACGTGTGTTCGCGATGATGGGCATCGGCGCCGCCGAAGCGCAGGAGAAGTTCGGATTCCTGTTGGATGCGTTCACCTTTGGCGCCCCGCCGCATGGCGGCATCGCGTTCGGCTGGGATCGGATCGTCCAGCTGCTGGCCGGAGCCGATTCCATCCGCGAGGTGATCGCGTTCCCGAAGTCCGGCGGCGGCGTCGACCCACTGACCGACGCCCCCGCGCCGATCACCGCGCAACAGCGCAAGGAGTCGGGAATCGACGTCGTGCCCGAGGCGGCACGGACGCGCAAGGCCGTCGAACCGGAATAGACACCGGCACCGGCTAGGTTCAGGTGGCATGTCCCAAGGATTTCCTGACACCGAAACCATCAAAGCGTTCAACCAGACCGTCGCCGACGAATTCCGCGCCAATGACGGCAAGGTCGGTGGCCAGTTCGAGGGCGCTAACCTGCTCCTGCTGACCACCACCGGCGCCAAGTCGGGAGAGCCGCGAGTCTCGCCGCTGGCCTATTTCCGTACCGACGGCAAGCTGCTCATCATCGGGTCTTTCGCCGGGTCCGACGTCAACCCGGGCTGGGTGCACAATCTGCGGGCGAACCCGGCGGCACGCGTCGAGATCGGCAGCGACTCCTTGGACGTGACCGCCCGCGAATTGCCCTCGGCGGAACGAGACGAGCTCTTTTCGAAGATCACCGCGGCCGCCCCGGGTTTCGCTGAGTATCAGGCGAAGACAACGCGGGTGATCCCCGTCTTCGAGCTGCAGCCGGCGAGTTAGCCCCGCCGGGTAGTTAGCCCGTCAACCGAGCCGCTGCAGGACCTGATCACGGGGCGATCTCGTCTTCCATCACAGGGTGGTCACACCCCGTGCGAATTGGCTAATGCGGGACCAGCGACAAGATCGTTTGCAGCGTGCCGCGCACCGGGTGCAAGAAGATGTTGACGATTTGGATCGGGAACAGCTGCCCGTTTCCGCCGCACTTTGGCCAGGCTCCGGGCCCCTGCGTGGCAAGCACCCGGTTCGCCACGGCGATCTGCTGCTCGCGCGACGCCATCGCCGGGTCGCCGATGCCGCCGTTTGCGGCCCAGGTAGACGGCTTGAACTGCAGCCCGCCGGAGAAGCCGTTGCCGGTGTTGGCGTGCCAGTTGCCACCCGATTCGCACTGCGCGACGGCGTCCCAGTTCATGCCGTCCGCGTAGGCCACCCCAGTGGTCGGATTGACCAGCAGCGTCATGCCCAGGACGACCAATGCGGCTATCACCAGGTGCTTGCACATCGTGCTCAGTAGCCCACCTAAATGACTCATTTAACACTTCTAACAAACACGCGGGAAAAGAGTCAATGCGTGGGACATTAGTAATTTAGTGAGATTATTGATAAGAGCGCGTTTTGTGTTGCTAATGGACATAGGAGTTAATTAGTGAGACTGCTGGGGCAGTTTATAACTAGAGCGATATATGTGAATTGAGTTATCTAGCCGTGATGGAGTGAATTAGAGTGGCCTGTGATGCTGCTGTTACTCAAGTGACTGATGATTCGACTTGGTGGCCGGCGCGGTGAGTCACCTGGTCTCGCCGAGAAACTCCTGGACCAGGCGTTTTGGGGCCTGAGTCAGCCAAGCCTCGACGATCAGCTCCCGTAGCCCACGTTCGTCGATCGCCGCGAGCTTCACCAGAACAGCCGGATAGCCGTCGAAATGCGGGGTGGTGAAGTACAGCTCGGGCTCATCGGCGATCAGCGCGAACTTGACGCCCTCGTCGGCCACTCGGACGCCGAGAATGTCGCCGTGCGGTGGTTCGACCCCGAGCGCGGTGAGCGCGTCGTAGTCAGACGTGCGCAGCGGACGCTCCCAGGCGATCAGCTTCTTGCCGACCCGCCATTCGTGTGGCGACCGCTCCTCGGTGAGTTGCAGCTCACCGACGACGCTGGCGACGTCGTCCCAGGTGGCCATTGACTCATTGTGCTCTTCTCGCGCCGGCCAAGCGCCGGATCCCGGCTGCGGGGCTGCACGCGATGTCGAGGCTCATTAGTGTTGCAGCGTGACGTTGCCGGATCAGCACCCGCCCGGCCCGGGGGCCCGCTACCGGATCACCCATCGCACCGAATACCGCTACTCGGACGTGGTGACCAGTTCCTACGGTCGTGGTTTCTTGACCCCGCGGGATCTGTTGCGGCAGCGCTGTCTGTTCCACGAGCTGACGATCTCGCCGCCACCCGCGGACAGCTCAACGAGCCTGGACACCTATGGCAACGTCAGCTCGTATTTCCATGTCACCGAACCGCATCAGACGCTGACGATCACCAGCGAGTCGGTCGTCGAGGTGTATCCGTCACCACCGGAGCGCTGGGGTGCCGGACCGGCGGTGGCTCCTTGGGAGCTGGCCCGTCCGGTAGGCGCGCGCGGCGCTTTGGCCACCGAGTTCGCTCTCGACCTGAATCCACCCGAGATCACCGACGAGGTTCGCGACTATGCCGCGCCGAGCTTTGTCCCGCAGCGACCACTTGGCGAGGTGCTGCGCGACCTCACATCGCGGATCTACGCCGACTTCACCTATCGCTCTGGGTCGACCACGGTGTCGACCGGAGTGAACGAGGTTCTACAGGCTCGGGAAGGGGTATGTCAGGATTTCGCGCGGTTGGCGATCGCCTGCTTGCGCGCCAATGGTTTGGCGGCCAGCTACGTGTCCGGCTACCTGGCCACCGCCCCACCGCCGGGAAAGGATCGCATGATCGGTATCGACGCCACGCATGCCTGGGCCGCGGTGTGGACGCCACAACCGCCCGGCCAGTTCGAGTGGCTGGGCCTTGATCCCACCAACGACCAGATGGTCGACGAGCGCTACGTCATCGTCGGGCGGGGTCGCGACTACGCCGACGTGCCGCCGTTGCGCGGCATCATCTACACGAATTCCAAGAAGAGCAAGATCGACGTCGCAGTCGACGTGGTGCCCTACGAAGGTGACGAACTGTATGCGTGATTTCCACTGTCCCAACTGCGGCCAGCGTCTGACGTTCGAGAACTCGGCGTGCCTAGCCTGCGGCAGCCCGCTCGGGTTTTCACTCGACGAGATGGCCCTGCTGGTGCTGACCACTGGCGAGGACGCCGACCGTGCCGGCTTCGTCAGCGCCGCCGAATACGAACTGTGCGCCAATCGCCATCTGGCCGAATGCAACTGGCTGGTCCCCATCAATCGCCCCTGCCTGCTGTGCGTGTCGTGTGCGTTGACCACCGAGCGTCCCAACGACGCCAACACCGCCGGCCTGGTGGAGTTCGCCCAGGCCGAAGCGGCTAAACGCCGACTGGTGGCTGAGTTGCATGAGCTGAAGCTGCCGATCATCGGTCACGATCAGGATCCCGACTACGGTTTGGCTTTCCGGCTGTTGTCCAGTGCGCACGAAACCGTGCTGACCGGGCACGAAAACGGGGTCATCACAATAGATCTCGCCGAAGGCGATGACGTGCACCGTGAGCAGCTGCGGGTCGAGATGGATGAGCCGTATCGCACCCTGCTGGGACACTTCCGCCACGAGGTCGGCCATTACTACTTCTATCGGCTGATCTCCCTGTCAAGCGGCTACGCTGCGCGGTTCCGCGAATTGTTCGGCGACCCTGACGCCGACTACCAGGAGGCGCTGGACCGCCATTACAGCGAGGGCGCGCCCGAGGGCTGGAAGAAGCGGTTCGTCTCGTCCTATGCGACCATGCATGCCGCCGAGGATTGGGCCGAGACGTTCGCGCACTACCTGCACATCCGGGACACGCTGGACACCGCTGCCTGGTCGGGTTTCGCACCGGCGACGGCAACCTTCGATCGGCCGGTGTTGGGCCCCAGCGCTTTTAACACCATCATCGACATGTGGTTACCGGTGTCGTGGTCGCTGAACATGGTGAACCGGTCGATGGGCCACGACGATCTCTACCCATTCGTGCTTCCGGTGGCAGTGCTGGAGAAGATGAAGTTCATCCATGCCGTCATCGACGAGGTGACCGCGGATTCGGGCAAACCCGCGGCCTAAGTAAGTCCAGTCACGCCGGTGGCGCGGCTTCGCGTTGCAGCGTGTAGCAGGCGGCCGGGATGACCGGGGGAATTTCAGTGGGTCCCCTGGTGCAAACCTGCCTTGGTGTCACGGCACGGTACGCCGCTCGTCGCCACCCCACAGCGGCTGCATGTCGCTCGGAAGGGCCAGCTGCGTCGCGGTGATCACTTCGGCCAGCTCGCGCAACGCGCCATACACTGCCGTCAGCAGCTCGGCCAATTTCTTGCGACGCCCGTCGGCTGCGACCGCCTCCAGTTCGGCGGGATTCGAGCGCCGCAGCAGGGTGTTGATTTCGGCGACCATCCGCTCCGGCCGCGATGATCCCGATGAGCCGGGTAGGTCGCCGAGGTCGGTCCGCAGTCGCTCCAGCTGATAGACCAGCGATCGCGGGTTCGTCGCGTCGAAGAGCATCAGCTCGGCCAGGGCGGCCACGCTGACCTCGCCCGCCGTGCGGCGGCGATAGGTGACCGCCGATTCCGCTGCGATCAAGGTTGATTCGATGACCGTCCGTTCCGCGGCCGGAGCCCGGACGGTCGTCACAGTCGCGTCCAGCAATGCGGTCAGACCCAGGCCGCGTTCGATGCGCTTGCCGATGTCCATCAGCGTCCAGCCGACGTCCTGCACCATCGACTCACTGGCAACCCCGGCCAGCGTCAGCATCGCGACCAGTGTCTGAGACTGCGCAGTCGCGAACACGGCGTCGGCCTCGGCAAGTGAGTCGGGCGGCTCGGCCTTATGCGCCAATGTCCGTTCGACTCCGGCCAGCACCACCCAGGTGTCGCTGGACAACTGGTCGCGCACCGCTCTGGCGGCCAGCGCCAGCCGGTCGACCGACTGCACCAGCGAGCCGGGCCGGTCGCGATCCATGGTGAGCGACCACAGCGTCGACGGCGCGATCGCGATCGTCTCCGCCTCGTCGTCTGGCCCTGGATCGGTTCCGGTGATCCTGCCCAGCGCGGACATCAGCACCGGCACGCACTGACTTTCGGCAATCTCCTGGCGATGTCGGAATTCGTAGTAACGCCGGCGCGCGGCGATCAACAACCGGGCCATGTTTTCGGCCCGCTCGCCGTAGCGTCCCATCCAGAACAGATCGGACAGCACGCGTGGCGAGCTGACTCCCAGGGTGCCCGCGCCCGCCTTCGCCGGCGTCTCCGGCGCCGGCAGGGTCACCGCCTCCGTCCGCGAACGCTCAGTCGGACGTACCCAGACATCCTTTGCAACAACGGTTTTCAGTGTGTACGCCGACGGGCCGGGCGCCAGCACGTAGCCCAAGCCGCCGAGCATCGGTGCGTAGCCGCCGCGTTGGGCCACCGTGAACAAACGCATGCCCACTGCGCCTGCGGAGAATTCACCGGCGTGGCTGGTGGGCGCGGACGAGAACTGGGGCAGCTCCTGGCCGACCCACTGCCACGGCATAGCGGTGATGCAGGCGGCCAGCTCGGCCAGTCGCTCCGACGAAAGTGTCGGTCCGACAAGCGTTTGCCCACCGATGGTCGGCCTGATCAACAGCGACGAGAGATTCGCCAGCAGGTGCGAACGCTCGCTGTCGATGCCGCCCCAATAACTGGGCGTGCTGGCGAGCAGCGGCGATTCGCCGAGCAGCCGGGTGGCCAGTTCAGGCAGGAAGCGTTGCAGCCCAGCACTTTCCAGAATGCCACTACCAACGGTGTTGACCACGGTCACCGTCCCGCGGTGCTGCGCTTCGACCAGCCCAACCACCCCGAGCCGCGAGTCGGCGCGCAGATCGAGCGGGTCGGTATATGTCGCGTCGACGCGGCGGAATACCACGTCGACGCGTTTGAGGGTGCCCAGCGAACGCATCCACAACTTGCCGTCGCGCACCACCAGATCCGCGCTCTCCACCATCGGAAAGCCCAGCAGCGTCGCGAGATATGCCTGATCGAATGAGGTCTCGGAGTAGATACCCGGACTGAGCACAACCACCACCGGGTCTTGCACGCCGTCGGGCGCCGCGTCGATCAGTGCCAGGCGCAACGCCTGCGCGAACGGTGTCGTCTGCCGCGGGCCGACCTTTTCGTAAAGGTCGGGCAGGGCTTGCGTGAGGACCCGTCGGTCGGCCAGCGCATAACCGGCGCCCGATGGGGCTTGGGTCCAGTCGGCATTCACCTGGAAACTGCCATCGGACAGCCGACTCACATCGCAGGCGTGCATGAAGAGTTGATGGTGCCCCGGCACCTCGATTCCGTTGGCGGCGCGGACATATCCGGGGTGGGCGAACAGCAGCTCCGGTGGTAGCACGCCGTCGGTCAGCGAGCGACGGCTGCCATACAGGTCGGCGAGCACGGCGTTGAGTACCCGCGACCGCTGCACCAGCCCCGCCTCGAGTGCTTCCCAATCCGGAGCCGACACCACCAGCGGCAGCGGATCCAGACGCCACGCCCGCGGTTCACCCTGGCTAGCGGCAGCGGGTTCTTTGGCGGGGTCGACACCGGTGTAGGTGATGTCGTCGTTGTCCACCAGCTGGTGCACCGCGGAGCGCAGCCGCTGCAGCCCGGCCCGGCCGCGGTCACCAACCGCGTCGGCAAGCTCGGTCCAGGCGGGGCGCACGTTGCCGGCTTCGTCGACGAACTCGTCGTAGCCGATCCCCGGGCCACGTAAGCCGGGCGGACGTAGGTCGAACAGGGCGTCCTGGGCGCGCGTCGCGCGGTAGCCGGCCAGCAGCCGGTCGACGTCGGTGCGGTGGTGAAAAGCTGCCGACGCGTCGCGGGAATGCAGCATCATTTCAAGCCATGTCGCCGATAGCCATTACCGCAGGACGGTACGCACGCGTCGCAGATCGAGGATGCCCGGCGCGCCGATGTCTGTGGAAATTCGCGCCTGCATCTCCCGAATGTCGGACAGCTCGAGCTTGCCCGGGGTGAATCCGGTGGCCTCGAAGCGTCGGGCGCGGCGCGACTCGGCCTCGACGGCGTTCACGGGTGGTTCGTCGTAGGCGCGCCCCCCGGGATGGGCGATGTGATAAGTGCAGCCGCCGCGCGACGTCGACGTGGTCAGGTCGATGAGCTCGAACTGCAGTGGACCGTCAACGGTGATGCTCGGATGCAGCGCGCTGGGCGGCTGCCACGCCCGGAACCGCACACCGCCCACATGCACGTCGGGATTGTCGGTGGCCAGCAACGGAACCGGGTAGCCGTTGCAGGTCATCAGATAGCGGTCCCGGTCGGCGCCGATGAGGCGCACCTGGATGCGTTCGATCGACGAGTCGACATAGCGCGCGGTGCCGGTGGCGGTGGACTCCTCGCCCAGGGTGTTCCACGGTTCGATGGCTCCGCGCAGTTCGATCTCGACGCCGTCGAACACCGCGGTGCCGATCCGCGGAAACCTGAACTCAGTGAACGGGTCCAGCCAGTTGTTCTCAAAGGCGATGCCGTGCGCGCGCAGATCCGCGGCGACATCGGCGATGTCGTGAATCAGGAAGTGCGGCAACAGGTATCGTCCGTGCAGGTTCGGCCCGTGCCGGATCAGGGGAGCCCGCAGCGGTTCCTCCCAGAACCAGGCCACCAGCGACCGGACCAGCAGTGACTGCACCATCGCCATCCGCAGATGCGGCGGCATCTCGAAGCCGCGCAATTCCAACAGGCCGAGCCTGCCGCGCGGGCTGTCTGGGCTGTAGAGCTTGTCGATGCAGAACTCGGCGCGGTGCGTGTTGCCGGTGATGTCGGTCAGCAGATGTCGAAGTGCTCGGTCGGTGATCCACGGTTTGGCTGCGGCGCCCTCGGAAAGCGCGGTCAGCCGGTCGATTTCGGCGAATGCGATTTCGAGTTCGTAGAGCGCTTCGGCGCGGCCCTCGTCCACCCGCGGGGCCTGCGACGTGGTGCCGACGAATCGCCCGGCGAACAGGTAGGACAACGACGGGTGCCGCTGCCAATACGTCAGCAGCGACACCAGCAAGTCGGGCCGGCGAAGCAGCGGCGACGCCTTGGGGGTGATGCCGCCGAGAGTGATGTGGTTACCGCCGCCGGTACCGCCGTGGCTGCCGTCGAACTGGAACGACTCGGTCGACAGCCGGGCCAATCTGGCTTGCTCGTAAAGGGTTTCGAGCTGCCGGCTCTGCTCGGCGAAACTGGCGGTCGGCGCGATGTTGACTTCGATGACACCGGGGTCAGGGGTGATCGTCGTCGACGTCAGCCGTGGGTCCGGCGGCGGTTCGTAGCCTTCGATGACGACCTGGTGGCCGGTTTTCGCCGCCGCGTCGTGGACCCGGCCGATCAAGTCGACGAAGTGGTCCAGCGCCTCGCTAGGCGGCATGAACACGTAGAGCAGCCCGTCGCGAACCTCGGCGACCATCGCGGTGGTCGGCGCGGTCACGTCATCGTCGACGTGTGCCTCGTCCGTTGACGGTTGCAGTTCGTCGCCGACGGTGGTCGGGTCGGTGTCGAAGGTCGGCCGCGGTGGCTCCCAGCTGATCGCGTTCAGCGGTAGTCGAAGACCTGCCGGAGAGTCGCCGTCGACCAGCACGACACGGCCGCGGCGCAGCCGCCAGTCGGCGCTGGCCCAGCCGGCGTCGTCGTCGCGTCGGTGCAGCGGGAGCACGAATGCTGCCGGCTCTTCAGTGGATTCGTCGAGGCGGGCCAGTAGCTCGGCGCGGCCCGCGGCGGTGTCCTTGCCGGCTGCCGAGTCCAGGTCGGCGTCCGGTGCCACCGCGTCACCTTTGGGCAGACGGGCTTTGGCCGCCAGTCGCGACAGCGGATCTTCGTAAGCGGGCCGCACCTGCGACGGTGGCAGGCCCAGCCCGTCGGCGATGGCCGCCAGCAGGTCCTGGGCGGCGGAATCGGGTGCCGGCGGGCCGGCCGGATCGATGTCCCAGGGGTCCGCGAGCAGTGTGTCGTCGGGCCAGAGCGGCAGCCCATCTGTGCGCCAGTACAGTCCAATCTGCCAGCGCGGCAACGGTTCACCGGGATACCACCGGCCCTGTCCGCGGTGGATCAGCCCCTGCGGTGCCCACTGCGCTTTCAGCCGCGCGGCCAGCTCGGAGGCGCGTTCGCGTTTGTGCGGGCCGTCGGCAGCGGTGATCCACTCGTCGTCGACCTGATTGTCCACCGACACGAATGTGGGCTCACCACCGACGGTCAATCGGACATCGCCGTCGGTCAATCGCGTGTCGACCCCGCGCGCGACGTCCTGGATCGTCGCCCATGCCTCGTCGGTGTAGGGGAGCGTGACGCGAGGGTCCTCATGGATGCGGGTGACGGTGTTGGAGAACTCCAGCACCGCTTCGCAAGGATCGGTGTTGCCGGTTATGGGAGCCGCGCTCTCCGGACTCGGCGTTGCAGCCAGCGGAATGTGGCCCTCGCCGGCGAACAGTCCTGACGTCGGGTCCAAGCCGATCCAGCCCGCACCGGGGATGTACACCTCGGCCCAGGCGTGCAGATCGGTGAAGTCGGCGGCAGGGCCCGACGGTCCGTCGAGCGCCTTGACGTCTGAAGCCAGCTGGACCAGGTAGCCGGACACGAACCTGGCGGCCAGACCCATCTGACGCAGGATCGACACCAGTAGCCAGGCGAAGTCGCGGCAGGAGCCGACCCCGGTTCGCAGCGTGAAATCCGGTGTCTGCACGCCATGTTCCATGCGCAGGCTGTAGCCGAGGTCGCTGTTGACCCGCCTATTGAGCTCGACCAGGAAGTTGATCGTGCGGGTGCCCGGCGCCATCGCGAAGGTGCTCACCCAGGCCTGCACCAGCTCGCCGGGACCTGATCCGGCACCGTTCTCGTCGACCGGCCGCAGATACGGCTTGAGGTCCTCGGCCAACGGCTCGGGGTAGGTGAACCCGGCGGACGGCCACGTCTCTGCCCAGTCCTCGATGAAGAAGTCGAAGGGGTTGATCACTTTGAGGTCGGCGATCAGCCCGACGGTAATGGTCAGCTGGCTCATCGGATTCGGGAACGTCAGCCGGTAGAC